>Ga0206815_1050_pt1 | contig 34309 bp, 37 predicted proteins | sample Alteio_BWOrgCont_91_FD_152864 | JGI IMG/M metagenome (GOLD analysis project Ga0206815, IMG submission 152864) | Enriched cells from forest soil in Barre Woods Harvard Forest LTER site, Petersham, Massachusetts, United States -... | ecosystem: Environmental > Terrestrial > Soil > Temperate forest >...
AACCCGGACTGGTTGAAATACCTGCCTGTGTTTTTACAAACTCCCGCTCTTCTGATTCTGTGGGCTCCCGGCGGTTTCAGGGGTACTTGCTACTATTACCGTAAGGCCTATTACCGTTCTGTGTTTATGGATCCTCCCGGCTGTGCCGTGGGCGAAGGCTGCGCGAAGTATGAAGGCGAAACAAAGCTTTTTATTTTTCAGAATCTTCACCGCTACTTCTTATATGTAGCCATCATTTTTATTTTCATTCTTTCCTGGGACGGAATCTTAGCCATGATCTGGCCGGTTAATGGAATTGATCCTAATAACCATTCGATCGCTGGTCCCCACACGTTTGGTATCGGCATGGGTACGATTGTTATGCTTTTGAACGCTGTGCTTCTCGGCGGTTATACCTTGGGCTGCCACGCTTTCCGTCATCTGGTCGGCGGGGGATTAGATTTTCTTCGCGTGAGAAGAAATCATCCAATTCGTTTTGTGCTTTGGAGCGCGGTTACAAAATTAAACGAGAAACATATGCAATGGGCGCTGATTTCGATGCTATGGGTAGGTTTTACGGATTTCTATATTCGTATGTGCGCCATGGGCATATGGCACGACGTGAGATTGTTTTAGGTTTTTCTAATTTTCTTGTAAGGGGTTTTAAACGTGTCCGACAATTATCAAACATTGGAATACGACGTATTAGTGATCGGGGCCGGTGGTGCGGGTCTGCGGGCTGCTATTGAAGCCTCGGCGGCTGGTTGTAAAACTGGTTTGGTCTGTAAATCGCTTCTCGGCAAGGCTCATACCGTTATGGCTGAAGGTGGCATCGCGGCGGCGTTGGCCACAGTTGACTCTCGTGATTCGTGGCAGCAGCATTTTGTGGACTCGATGATCGGTGGCAATTTAGGCAATCACTGGCGCATGGCGCAAATCCACGCCCAACAAGCGCCGGATCGAGTGAAAGAATTAGAAAAATGGGGAGCGGTGTTTGATCGTACCAGCGATGGCAAGGGCAACATCAACGTTCGCCATTTTGGAGGACATACTTACAAACGATTGGCTCACGTGGGTGACCGTACGGGATTGGAACTGATCCGTACTCTGCAAGATAAAGGTGTTCATTCGGGTATTGACGTGCACATGGAATGTACTATTTACGCTCTTCTTAAAGACGGGGATAAAATCTCAGGAGCCTATGGCTATTTCCGAGAAACGGGCCGGCCAATTCTTTTCAAGGCGAAGTCGATTATTGTTTCTACTGGAGGTATTGGAAAACTTTATTTTGTTAACTCCAACTCTTGGGAATGTACAGGCGACGGGTTTGCTTTGGGATACCTGGCAGGCGCTGAATTGGCTGATATGGAATATATTCAATTCCATCCGACGGGTATGTGCTGGCCTCCTTCCGTCAGAGGTATTCTTATCACCGAGGGTGTTCGGGGTGAGGGTGGCGTGTTAAAGAATAACAAGGGCGAAAGGTTCATGTTTAAATACATTCCGCCGAAGTACCAGGGCAAGTATGCTGAAACTGAGGCTGAAGCCGATGCCTGGTTCCAAAAGGTTGTGATTGAGGGGCAAAAAGAAGAAACCGTCAAAGAACGCAAGCCACCCGAACTGATGAGCCGGGACGTGGTAGCTCGCGCCCTTTGGAACGAAATTAAAGAAGGCCGGGGCGGAGAACATGGCGGTGTTTATTTGGATATTGCCTCCCGCCGTACCGCGGAAGACATTAAGAAGAAACTTCCTTCCATGTACCACCAATTTAAGCAATTGGCGGACGTGGATATCACGAAAGTACCAATGGAAATCGCACCAACCTGTCATTACATGATGGGTGGTCTCAAAGTGGATCCGGAAACTCAAATGTCGAACGTTCCGGGTCTTTTTGCCGCGGGCGAATGCTCTGCGGGGATGCATGGAAGCAACCGCCTCGGCGGCAACTCTCTTTCCGATTTGGTAGTTTTTGGAAAACTGGCTGGCGAGCACGCGTCTAATTACGCTAAAAAAATGAAAAATTTCCCTAAAATTGATGAATCCCAATTGGCTGGATTGAATAAAGAAATGAACCAGCCTTTTGAGAATCAGGGCGGAGAAGTGTCCTATAAAATAATGGCAGACTTGCAGACGGTGATGGAAAAAGGCGCGGGGATGTACCGTGAAGAAAGCCTGATGGAACAATGCCTCAAAGATTTGGATGGTTTGAAAGAGCGTTTGAAAAAAGTTTCAGCCGAAGGCAACCGTATGTTCAACCCCGGGTGGCATGTGGCGCTAGATCTGCGCAATATGCTGGTCGTGGGCGAAGCGGTTGTCAGAGCCGCTAAGGAACGGAAAGAATCCCGCGGAGGGCATACCCGCACGGACTTCACGGGCTACTCCAAGGATTTTTCAAAGAAGCGCGTGTTGATTCGACAAAAGGGCGCCCAGATGGAAGTAGTAAAAGAAGACCTTCCTCAAATTCCAAAAGAATTGGAAGAAGAACTGGTGAACGCGCATCTTTTTAAACCAGAAATTTTAAAGCAGTTAAGGGGCGAGGCTTAATCTTAAATTTTGGCGGCTAATGTTTTAGGCTTAACACAAAGGAGCAGCGGTTATGGGGAATGTTCACATGAAGGTCTACCGGGGAAACTCGGAAGGCGGACAATTAAAGGATTACGATGTCCAGGTTGAAGAAGGCATGGTGGTGCTGGATGTCATCCATAAAATTCAAGCAACCCAATCCTCTGATTTGGCCTGCCGCTGGAACTGTAAGGCCGGCAAGTGCGGATCCTGCTCCGCAGAGGTAAACGGCAAACCTCGTCTTATGTGTATGACCCGGATGAATGAGTTTAAAGAAGGTCAGACCATCACCGTTACTCCGATGAAAACCTTTCCTCTCATGAAAGACCTGGCTACGGATGTTTCCTGGAACTATAAAATCAATAAGACCATCCCACCTTTTACACCAAAAGAAGGCGCGGATTGGCATTGGGAACAAGAAGATGTGGATCGCGTCCAGGAATTCCGTAAATGTATCGAGTGTTTTCTTTGCCAGGATACCTGCCATGTTCTGCGCGACCATAACAAGATGGACCAATTCGCCGGGCCCCGCTTTTTTGTACGCGTCGCCAGTTTAGAAATGCACCCTATTGATGGATTGGATCGAACCGAATTGCTTAAAAACCAGCATGGGGTAGGTCTTTGCAATATCACGAAATGCTGTACGGAAGTTTGTCCGGAGAGCATTCATATTACCGACAACGCGATCATTCCGTTAAAGGAACGGGTTGTGGATAAGTATTATGATCCTTTGAGAATTTTGTGGAGTAAGGTCTCGGGGAAATAGCTATTTTTTTCTTTTGTTATAAAAAAAGGCTCTCAGATTAATTCTGAGAGCCTTTTTTGGTTAGAAAAAAGCCCGGATGAATTCTCACCCAGGCTTTGAGCGATAAAACTACTTAGCGCTTTTTCTTGGTAGCCTTCTTCTTTTTCACAGCCTTTTTCTTAGTGGCCAAGGTTAACCTCCTTCAAAGTGAGAGAAACCTAACTGAATTTATTTTACCACGCGTTAACGAAGATGTAAGTATTTTTTTAGTTTCGAGTGATTTTTTTACAGGTCAGTTCTGAAGTGATTTTGTGTTTCAAAAATTTGTTAAGCCAGATTTTTGTCCGACAAAATTTCAGCCTTCAATTACCATTTCTTCCGCCGTTTCTTCCGTAACCATGGACGCTTCTTGTAATAGGAACAATGTTCCCCAAACAGAGCCACCTGGACCCACACCAGGGGTGCTATCCAACCGAAGGCGTTTCTTTTGGCCCTTCCAATCCATGACTAGATATTCTTTCTTCAATTCCAGTCTGTTTTTAATGGAGTTTCCCATTGTGAGGGCAAGGTCGCCTAGCGGAGAGTCGCTGGCGAGAAGATAGAGATTTGTCACATTCTTGGGATGAATATCCAGAACTTTTCCTACTTTAGCGTTAACGAAAATGATGTTGTTCTTGGTGGAGACCGCGATAGCCCCTAGGGGAAGGCTGTCGAGTACGTTCTTTAAGGTGGCGGCGTAATTGAGCGCCAGTTGATCTCCTTCACGGACTTTTTCGGTCAGCATAGTGGCTTGACGGGCTAAGTCGATAATCTCTTTTTCCTCTTGGACCGTGCGGTAAGCCAAGTAGCCCGCGTGAATGGCTACTACCATTAATAAGGCGCAGGATAGAAGCAAGAAGGGGTCGAAATAGTTAAAGTTGTCACTTTTGTAATAAATCATATAAACATAAATAGCTATGACAAAGATGGATACCAAGATGCTTCGCCCGATGGATTGGCTCAGGGCTGAGATGAAAAAAGTGATAAAGATACAGATTAAAAAATTAGTTTCAAAATGATTAAAAATAAAAAGCCCGCTGAGAAGGAACCCGAGATCCGTTGAAAAAACAATATTTTGAAACCGAACTGTTTCACATTTTTCTTCGCCCAAGAAGATAAAAGGAATAAAACTGGCTACAAGGATTCCGGCATAAATGAGAATTTTGGCTACGTCTTCTGGATGGCTTTGATAATAAAAATAAGCAAAACATAAAAGGAGGAGGCCCAACAAGGTTCTGATGAAAAGGATGTTTTTCTTTACTTCCGGCACGACGGATTGCATTTCGTTCATGAGGAGCCTTTGAATGAATTTGTTATCTCATCATAGGACAGGACAAGAATTGATGCAAAATTAAAAGGATTCTATCTTTACTGTGAAATCTGGTTTAACCAAGCTGTTTTATTTAGATTAATGAAAGAAATGGGCCGGTATTTTTTTGTCAAAAATTGATTTTATGAAATGATTTTTTCTGAATTGCACCAGTATCTTTACGGATAAATCGTCAATCTGATTAAACAAGCGAAGGTATTTTCGTTGAGACAGATTTCATAATTTTTGCTAGAAATCAATCCTCCGTCGGATCTGATGGAAAAAAGGCTTATTATTTCGAGTATAAACCGCCTTCCATTAGGGTTATAATATTAGTAGTTTAGGTAAAGGTTAACCGCAAGGTTTCCGTTACAAATTTTAAAGATGAGGTGTTTTAAGTGATGTCACAAGTTGAAATTAAAGTTTTAGAGACTCCTTTGGAAACTCGAGTCGTCCCTAAGAAGCGTACGTTTGCCAAAGACGAGCAAATTGACTGGGCTGGCGCCATTCCTTTTATGTTGGTTCACGTTGTGGGTGTTCTGGCGATTTTTACCGGCATTAGCTGGGCCGCGATCGCGATGTGTATCTTTATGTACTATGCCCGGATGTTCGCTATTACAGGTTCCTATCATCGTTATTTTTCTCACCGCACTTATAAAACTAGCCGGTTCTTCCAGTTTGTTTTGGCTTTTTGGGGCGCTTCTTCTGCACAACAGGGTCCGCTTTGGTGGGCCGCCCATCACCGTCATCACCATAAATTTTCAGATGAAGAACAGGATATACACTCGGCCAAACTCAGAGGTCTTTGGTGGTCCCATGTGGGTTGGATCTTATGTAAAAAATACGGTCCGACTAACGAAGAAGCGGTAAAGGATTTGACAAAATATCCTGAATTACGCTGGCTCAACAAGAATCACGGTATTGCGCCTTTCATTTTGGCGGCCAGTATCTTTTTCTTCGGAGTTTTCCTGCAACATGCCGCTCCTGGCCTTCATACCAATGGCTTACAAATGATGTGCTGGGGTTTTTTCACTAGTACGACCATTCTTTATCATGGAACTTTCTGCATTAACTCATTGGCCCACCTGATTGGTTCCAAGCGTTTTGATACGGGTGAAGAGAGCAAAAATAGCCTGATTCTTTCCATCATTACGATGGGTGAAGGCTGGCATAACAATCACCACCGTTATCCTTACTCTGAACGCCAGGGCATTTATTGGTATGAAGTGGATATGTCTCACTATGTTTTGAGAGTGTTCTCCTGGTTCGGCTTGGTTTGGGATATTAAACTTCATCCCGAAGAAATTTATGCTGAAGCCCGCACAGGCAAAAAAGAAGTCGCCGCTTAACTTCTAAAAATTAAGTTTGTGTTAAAAGGAGGACCAAAAGGCCCTCCTTTTTTATTGTCCTCATTTCTTTCTTGCCAGTTGGTTATGGTTATTGATAAATAGTTGCGATTTCAATATGTCGAATATCAAATTAATAGGGAGTGAGTTTTATGGAAGAAATCGAAGTCCCCACTGAGCATTTGCATGAACATATGGAGCATCGCGCCGAAGAAAGTAAAGAAAAGTGGATCATGGGCGTTGCTCTTACCTCCGCTTTTTTGGCCGCGTTAGCGGCTGTCTCGTCCTTAATGGCGGGATTTCACGCGAACGAAGCGATGATCCAACGGATTAAGTCTTCCGACCAATGGAGCTTTTATCAAGCCAAGGGAATTAAATCGGCTGTGCTCAGCACCAAGATTGAATTACTTAAGAGTTTTAAAAAGTCTGTGAGCGAACAAGATGAAAAGAAAATCGAGCAGTACAAAGAAGATCAAGACAAGATCAGTGAAGACGCCAAGAAGTTTGAGGAAGATTCCGAAGATCATTTAAAACATCATGAAACTTTGGCTCATAGTGTAACGCTATTTCAGGTGGCTATAGCGGTGGGGGCCATCGCGGCCTTAACCCGCAGAAAAATGTTCTGGTTTGTCAGTATGGGTTTTGGGGCGATCGGTTTAGTTTTTTTTGTAATGGGGTTATTCGTTTAAACCGAAAGGCATTCATTTATGGGCAAGGGCCGGTTAGAAGCGTTTAGCGACGGTGTTCTGGCGATTATCATCACGATCATGGTTCTTGACCTTAAGTTGCCCTCGGGAACGGATTTGGCGGCCCTGAAATCCATGATTCCTACTTTTACCAGTTACGCGCTAAGTTTTGTTTTTGTGGGCATCTATTGGAACAATCATCATCATTTAATCCACGTGGCTAAAACAGTTAACGGCGCTATTCTTTGGGCCAATCTGCATCTTTTGTTCTGGCTCTCGCTGGTGCCATTTTTTACCCGGTATATGGGCGAGAATTGTTTTACGTCTTTGCCTGTGGCCGCTTATGGAGTGGTTCTTCTTTTTTCCGCGATCGCTTTTACTATTTTGGTGCGAACCTTAATTCATCATCACGGTAAAGAGTCAACTTTGGCTCAAGCTATCGGTGATGATCGAAAAGGGAATATCTCATTGGCCTGTTATGCCGCCGGAATTCTACTTTCGTTTGTGCATCCGGCTATTGGTTATTCACTTTATATTTTAGTCGCGTTGATCTGGCTCATCCCCGATCAACGCATTGAAAAAGCCATCGGCCAATAGTTAACAGCATCCATATTCCGGCATTTCGTGATCTTTGTGGTTCTTGTTGTGGATTTTCTTGGGATGTTTCTTCAACACCAAAATCAAATACCAGCGTTTAAACGATTCCCACAAAATCAAAGCGGCGCAGATCATGATCACGATGGTCACGGCGACATTAAGATAGGCCTGAAAAGCTTTTTCCGGGTGAGCGTCAGCTAGCGGTAAAAAGTTATTGGTAATGTTCAACCAACAGGCGGCGAGGGTCGTCACCGAAACAAAAAGCATGGGAATAAAAGTCACCCAGGCATATTTGGCTTTTCCTGTATTAATAATGGCGCTGGTAGCCACCGCTAAAGCGACCGCGGCTAAAAGCTGGTTGGCCGTGCCAAACATGGGCCAAATTGTGCTAACGCTGCCCGTCCAAATAAAATAAGACCAAAGACAAACAACTAATCCAGTCGATATTAAAGTGCCAGGAACCCAGTTTTGATTTTCAAAAGGTTTCCAAAAGCGGCCTCCCAATTCCTGGACCAAAAACCGCGCCACGCGGGTACCGGCGTCGATGGTGGTCAGGATAAAAAGGGCTTCAAAGAGAATCATGAAGTGATAAAAATAAGACATCAAGTTTTGTAATCCCGGCATGTCCGAGAATATCTGGGCGAAGCCTACAGCTAAAGAAACGGCGCCACCCGGACGTCCTGCCACGTTTTCGCCTACCGCTTGTGATAGAGCTTGCAAATTGACAGGGGTTAAACCTAAAGCAGCGAACTTTTCAGCGGGAACGTTAATGGCGAAGTAATCAGCCGGAAAGAGAGAACAAGACGCTAAAAGAGCAACGATGCCGACTAATCCTTCCATCAGCATGGCACCGAAACCAATTACCCTGGCATCTGTTTCTTTGTCCAACATCTTAGGGGTAGTACCGGAGGCGACCAGAGCGTGAAAGCCAGAAATGGCTCCGCACGCGATGGTGATAAAGACAAAGGGAAATAACTTGCCCGGCACAATAGGTCCACCGCCGTGAATGTATTCAGTGAAGGCCGGCATTTTTAAGTCCGGATGTACCCAGATAATGCCAACGACTAAAGCTCCAATGGTTCCGATCTTCATATAAGAGCTGAGGTAATCCCTTGGCGCTAAAAGCATCCAAATTGGAAGGACAGAGGCCAAGAAACCATAAATGGCCATAGAAAGGGTTACTTGATTCGGCGAAAGTGTAAACCAACCGGCGATAGGCGACGCGGGTATCCAAGCACCCCCGATCACCGCTGCTAACACCAAGGTGACTCCGATAATACTGGCTTCAACTACTCGGCCCACTCTCCAACGGTACATCCAGAACCCGACGAGAAACGCGATGGGAATAGTCATGGCGATAGAAAAAGTTCCCCAAGAGCTGCCTTTCAAAGCGTTTACGACTGCGAGACCCAGCCCTGCTAACGCGATAATGACAATAAAGAAAATCGCGATAGAACCAACGCCACCCGCCAAAGGACTAATCTCATGCCGGGCAATTTCAGCAAGCGATCTTCCTTTACGGCGCACGGAAGCGACTAGAATCATAAAATCCTGAACCGCGCCTGCCAGACAAACACCCGCTAATAGCCAAAGAAATCCGGGCGCATAACCAAATTGAGCGGCCAGGACGGGGCCAATTAAAGGGCCGGAGCCCGCGATGGCGGCGAAGTGGTGGCCAAAGAGAACCCATTTGTTGGTGGGGTGATAGTTATTTCCATCTTTATGTGTATGAGCGGGAGTTTTTCGACGGTCGTCGAGCACCACGACTTTTGAGGCCAGGAAGGCGCTGTAATAGCGGTAAGTGATCACCATCACGCAAAGCGCGCCAAGAATAAGGGGGAGAACGTTCATGAAACCATCCTTTGAAAAGATTTGAAGGAACAACGCAGTTTAACGGTCTTAAAAATAAAACTGCAAGTTGTTATTTTTTGAAAATCCAATAAACCACGGCGGCTCCCAAAGCGCAAAAAAGTCCGCCCATTTGCAGTGAAAATCCTGAAGAAGTGTGAGAGGCCAAAAGTCCCATCCAAAAGCTGCCAACAGGCATTCCACCTCCAAACATGAGCGCCCAAATGCCCATCAATCGTCCCCGCAAATGATCGGGGGACTGGGTTTGAACAATACTGTTGCCGATCGAGAAAAAAAGAATAATTCCAAAGCCCGCGAAAAAAATGAGAAAAGCAGCCCCAATCGGATTATGAATAAAACCAAAAAGAATAATAAAGGTTGCGTAAATGCTAACGCCAGAATAAAGAGTTTTAAGGTTAACTAAATGGGAGCCCTGTGAAGCGACAAATAAAGCGGCGGTGAATGCTCCTAAACTGGCTAAAGCTAAAATCCAACCATAGCTTTGAGCGTCCATACCCAATTGAGTTACTACAAAAGCGGATAATTGAGATTGATAAGCCCATCCTCCTGTGCCCATTACCGCCAAAAGGGAAATCGCCGTAGCCATTGTTGGGTTTGTCTTTAAATACTTGAAACCTTCTAAAGTATATTTCAAATCTGCGTTCACTTTTCGGGGCTGGTAATGAGCCGGTGGTAGTTGAATTTTGAAAAGTGCATATAGGACGGCCAAATAGCTTAAAGCATCGATTAGAAAGCACCAATCTGCGCCGAAGGAAGACAATAACAATCCACCGATGGCAGCTCCAATTACTTTGGTGGAATTAACCATGGCGCTGTTTAGCGCGATAGCGTTCACTAAATCTTTTTTACCCACGAGTTCTACCATGAGAGTTTGACGGGCTGGCATTTCAAAGGCGGCCGCTGTACCCCAAAGGGCAGAAAAAATCATTAAGTAAGTGATATGAACCGGACCTCGGAAAAGCATGACTCCGAGAGTTAAGGAGGAAAGCAGTGAAAACCAACTGGTGAAGGTGAATATCTTAATTTTAGGGATGCGGTCGGCCAGTGAACCGGCATAAGTAACAAAAACTAATATGGGAAGGGCATTGAGCATAAAAACAATACCTAGTAAAAATTCTGAATGGGTGACTTGAAAAGCAACCCAGCCTAAAGCGGCGGTGCGACTCCAGGTACCAATGAGTGAAATTGTCTGACCTGAATAAAAATAACGGTAATTTGGATTGCGAAAAGCCGAAAAGGTTTTGTGCCATCCTTTTAAAGGAGTAAGGCCTTCGTGAGTGGCTTCGGATTGTTCAAAAGTTTCGTTTGAGTTCATTGACTTTAGAGTTTATTGGAGAGGCTCTGTGTTATCTATATTTTTAAATGTTTTTCTTAAGGATTTTGGGATTCTTTCGTAATAACTTGATAAACTTCTAGAGAAGCAGATTATGAAACGTTGGAAGGATTTTGAAATGGTTTCAGAAAAAGGCTGGATGGAACAGCGCCGCCACGAGCGCGTATCCGCTACAGTCAATATCACCTACCGAGTTTTGAATGTTGAGGAAAAGGTGAATGTCCTCAATTACCCCCGTTATAAAGATACCGGCGTTATTCATTTGCCGAAATTGGCCAAAAAATTTCATTCCTATCACGCGGTCACGAAAGATATCTCGGAAGGGGGACTTTCGATCACAGGCTCCAATCCTTTTAGGATAGGCGAGTGGGTTGAAGTCTCTATACAGCCCCCCAAATACAAGACTCCTGTTGTGATGTTAGCGGAGGTGAAATGGATCAAATCCTATACGCAAATGGGAAAAGAATACTATAACGCTGGCGTTGTGGTTTTGGCTTTGGACAGTGACAGTATGGACAGTCTCAGCCGTTATCTTTTGTCCGAGAAAATCCGCATGGATAATGAAAATAAGGGTTAGTCTTACAGCAGTTCGGTGTAATCCAGATTTTTTCCGTAAGTTTCTTCCAGATTTCTTAAAGCCCAAAAAGCGAAAGCCATTGTCACTAAGCCTACTATTTCCGCGGCGCCAACCGCTCCCCAAGAAGGGGTTAACCATTGAAAAGCCGTGGTTAAAAGTACAGCAGAACCCCTCACCAAATTAGGCGCGGTGGTCGCGGCGGTAGCCCGAATATTGGTTCCGAATTGCTCAGAGGTTACTACCACAAAAATAGCCCAGTAACCCACGCTAAAACCCATCGCCGTACAAAGTCCGTAAAAAATGGGCAGTGAAAGACTGCCGCAAAGAAAAAAGAGAATCATAAAAAAAGAAGTTAGTCCTAAAAATCCTAAAATCACTTTTTTCCTGTTTTTTAATAATTGGCTCAAAGTGCCGCTAGTCATATCCCCGAGGGTCAGACCGATATAAGCGTAAAAAACCGCCTGACCCGAATTGGGGAGGAGGCTCATGCCCATACTCTTGCCGATTTCAGGGCTAAAGGTTAAAAGGATGCCCACCAGATACCAAACTGGAAGAGCCACTAAGATGGAACTGAAATACTTAAGGAATTTTTCTTGAGAGGTAAAAAGGCTTAAAAAGTTTCCCCGAGCCACTTTTTTGCGGAGAACCGACTGGTACATGCCGGATTCATAAACACCCAACCGAAGAAACAGCAAAACAATGCCCATGCCGCCGCCGACAAAAAAGGAAGTCTGCCAGGAAAAGGCTTGGCCCACTAAAGAAGCCGCCACCACGCCCATAACGCCTACAGCGGCGATGATCGTTGTGCCCCAACCCCGGCCTGTTTTCGACATGATTTCGGTGACTAGTGTAATGCCCGCGCCTAATTCACCGGCTAAGCCCAGCCCCGTGGTAAAGCGGAGCAGCTCATAAACTTCCACCGAATGCACAAAGCCATTGAGGATGTTAGAGACCGAGTAGATAAAAATAGAGCCGAACAAAACCGAGAGCCGGCCTTTTTTATCGCCCAACACCCCCCAAAAGACACCACCCACCAATAAACCCACTAATTGCCAGTTCAGTAAATTGACGCCGACGTTAAAAATTTCAGCTTCGGGGACGCCGATGCCTTGCAGACTTTTTACGCGGATGACACTAAAAAGCACAATGTCATAGGCGTCGACAAAATAACCCAGCGCGGCCACGAAAACGGCCCAAAAAATGGGAGAAATAAGAGAATCTTTTCTCAAAGTTAGTTTTACTTTTCCACCACTACAGCGGTGCCGTAGCAAAGTACTTCTGTAATGCCTTCCATAATCTCCGTCGCGTCATACCGAACGCCTACCACGGCGTTCGCGCCTAATTGTTCCGCGTGGCTCATCATCTTATCCAAAGATTGTTCTCGGGTTTCTTCGCACAGCTTTTCATAGATGGTAATGTTGCCGCCGAAAAGAGATTGTAATCCAGCGCCGATATTGCCCACGATGGACCGGGAACGGACGGTGAGTCCACGGACAAGCCCCAAATTTTTAGCGGTTTTATAACCGGCCAATTCAAAAGCCGTAGTGGTCATGGCGTGATTCATGAAAAGCCTCCCTTTGTGAGATGGGCTGAGTATAAGGGTCAAAACCGATTAGGAAATACTTTTTTGAAAGGTCTAAAAATGAATCTTTACCTTTGGCTTTTAGGCTTTTTGGGTAGAATGAGCTGTCTTTGGATTTAATTATGGGAGGTAGGGGAATATGAAGAAGGTTTTAAATCGCTTCACAGTTTTAGTTCTTTTTTTCGCGGCAGTCTATTTGGGCGCGATCAAGGCTCAAGCGGGGCCTTCCGTGAAAGACCTGACGCTAACCAATTTGGCGAATTATTCCAATGCGCCCTTTCATTTGAATACGGACCGCTATAAAGAAGCTTTCCAAACGATTGGTGCTTATCTTTCTTCCCATGATGAACTTCCCAACTCTACTATTTTGATCGCGGATAACAAGGGTCATTTTTTGTGCGGGGTTGTTACCGATTGGACCTACTACACTTATGGCACGCATAAAGGCATTGAGCTTTATGTTTATAACCCCGAAGATGGAAGCCAGTTTTTAACCGTTGAAATTTGGATGCCGAAAGAACAACAAAGAAATATCGAGAAAAAAGAATCTTATTTGTCATCGTTTCAGCAAATCGAGAATTTCTTAACCGGAAGCGCCAAGTACCGCTTGGATTTGGTTTTCCAGGACGAGGTGCGTTTGGCATGGGGTAATGGTTACAGCTTTAAGCTGGACGACGAGGGAGTTTCTCTTTCCTTCGCCGTGAATAGCGCCGCTCACCCGAAAGCTAAAATACACGAAAAATCAGCCGCCGCTGTTTCGGCCACATTGATGCCGAAGGGTACTGTGACACCGCAAGTAACGATTTCTGCCACCGCTTCTACCACGCCGACGACTAGCAAGAAGAAAAAGAAGTCTAAAGCTTCTGTCGCCGCCACGGCTACCGCGGCGGTAACAGCTGTTCCTACGATAGTGACTTCTAACAATAACAACTAATTTCCGCTGATAAAAGCGGGCTTCCTGTTCCAGGAGGTCCGCTTTTCTTTTTTAATGTCGAACTCGAATTTTTTTTAGTTAGAATGCCTCTTACCACTTCTTCCAACGATTCCTACCATTTTAATAAAGAGTTTTCATGCCCAAGCTGATCGAATCGACAATCCCTTCTTTTTTATCCACCGAGCCCAAAGTGACTTTGGTGAACGCTTTTGTCAAACCGTTTGATAACGCGGTGGCAACGGCACGTACCTGTTATTCGAGCAAAGGGATTGTGACGACCGAACAGGTTTTTGGTGAGGGATTGGATGAGGAAAAGCAAAAAGAACGTCATGAAAAACGCGACGACTTAGCCCAGTCTATTTATAAAGCTGGACATCACACCACGCTTCAGCACGCGCACTTCCAGTTCGCTCTAGAAAATGTCTCGCGCCAGTTTTTGTGGAGCTTTCTGCACAGCCATCCTTTTTATAACTCTGAGCAGGTTTCCCAGCGTTATGTGACGGTCAATCCGTCTCAGGTCGCTATGCCGCCCTTAACCGGGGAAGCCATTAAGATTTATCAAGATACAGTACAGTTTCAGACTCAGTCTTATTTATCCATGACTGAAAAGTTGAAACCTCTAGTGGCCAAGGAATATTTCAAGCGCTTTAAGGGTGTTGACGAGACCAATAAAAGAGCCCATACGGCTATTCAAAAGAAGTCACAGGAAGTGGCCCGCTATGTTTTGCCGGTGGCAACCTTTGCTTATCTTTATCACACGATTTCAGGTCTGACGCTTTTGCGCTACTGGCGTCTTTGCCAAACCTTTGACGCTCCATTGGAACAGCGTATCGTGATCGGCAAGATGGTGGATGAGGTGCTGAAACTGGCGCCCGAATATAAATCCATCATGGAAGAACCGATTGATTTTGAAAATACCGTGGAAGCCCAGATGGTGCAAAATTTCAGAAGCACTTCGGCATCTCACAAAGCCTTCCGGCAGGAGTTTGACGCTTCGCTGGATGGGCGTATGTCGAAGCTGGTGGATTATTCCAAAGAGGGGGAGCGGATCTTAGCCAGCGCCGTGCGGGAAGTGTTTGGCCTGCCGGCGTCGGCTCTTTCCGACGATGACGCCATCGCTTTGGCGTTGGACCCTTCTAAAAACAAATATTTGGGCGAGACGCTAAACGTTTCCACCCACAGCAAGCTGACTCGCACCCTTTTTCATAGCCACTATACGTTCCGTAAAAAACTGTCCCATGCGGGCGACTCGCAGGATCAACGCCACCGTATGACTCCCGCGTCCCGGCCGACTTTGCAGGCTTTGACCCTGGATGAGCCGGATTATCTTTTGCCCGTGTTGTTGGAACAGGACCCGGCTTTAGTGAAAGAATTCCACCAAATCATGGTCCACACCTGGGACCAGATCGGCAAACTGCGTAAGCTGGGCGTGTCGGATGAATATGCCTCTTATTTGCTTCCCAACGCGGTTTCGGTGCGCTTTACGGAGTCTTCGGATCTGTTGAATTTGCATCACAAACACGCGATGCGGCTTTGTTACAACGCCCAGGAAGAAATCTGGAAGGCTTCAGTAGATGAAGCCCAGCAGATTCGGGAAACCCATCCCCGTATTGGAAAATGGCTTTTACCGCCTTGCAGTCTCCGCGCTTTGGCGGGTACCTTGCCGAAGTGCCCTGAGGGCGACCGTTTCTGCGGTGTTGTTGTTTGGAAAAAAGATTTAAACGAGTACGAGCGAGTTATTTAAGTTTGAAGAAACCCACCCATTTAGTTCTCTTTGATATCGACGGAACCCTTTTAAGCGCCAAGGAAGACGCCTGGAAACTGCCTAACGCTGAAACGGGCGATGAGGTTCTCATGGGTGAAGTGGACCTGATGCGTGATGTGATTCACGATATTACGGGCATTAAAGTGGATCCCTATCGTCACCGGCCCAGCGGAAAAACGGACGCTCAAGTGGTTTTTGAATTATTTGAGGGTATCTGCATTTCCGAAGAAGAAATTTATGACTGGATGCCAAAGTTACTCGCAGAATATTTAAAACGACTTTCCAAAATCATTAACGGACCTGACAGTGCTGAATTAAAACCGGGTGTTCGGGAAGTTTTGGAAAATTTGGTAAAGCGGGACGACATTGTTTTATCTCTGCTGACGGGCAATTGTGAGGGCGCGGCGTGGTTGAAGCTGGCAACCCATGGGTTGGAAAAATATTTCACCTTTGAGTCCGGCGCTTTTGGCGATATGGCCAAGCACCGGGATGAATTACCCGCTATCGCGGTACAAAAAGCTAAAAGTCACCAAGGCCATGATTTCGCGGGGAAAAGCGTGGTGGTCATTGGCGATACACCTAGCGATGTGCGCTGTGTGAAAGGCCTGAACGCTAAAGTGGTCGCGGTGGCTACCGGAAGCTATTCGGTAGAAACTCTTCAAGCCGAAGGGCCTGATTTTATCCTCAAAGACATGTCCAATACGCCCGAAGTACTCTCCGCCATTTTTCAATCGCTTTAAAACAGTTTGTTGTAAACTGACGGTCCTATGAAACCTTCTCGGCTTGTTTTATTCGATATTGACGGCACACTTCTGACGACCCAACGTAAAGCTTGGGAAAATCCCTTCAAAGACGCTATGGAGCAGGTTTTTGCTGAGGAAGATCAAGCGCGCACCATCGATACGGGCCAATATAAACCGGGCGGTAAAACTGATACTCAAATCATTTATGAAATTTTGGGTCAAAACGGCGTATCCGAAGAGCTAGTTGAAAAATTTCTCCCAAAAATTCGAACCAAATATTTAAGCCTGTTAAAAAACGTGATTGAAGACGGACCAACTTATGTTCAGCTAAAGCCGGGTGTTAAAGAACTATTGGCGGATTTAAAACCACATCCCGAGATATTGCTGGGTCTTTTGACGGGTAATTTTGAAGAAGGGGCCCGCATTAAGCTGGGTGCGCATGGATTAAACGACTATTTTTCTTTCGGCGCCTTTGGCGAAAACGCCAGGCAGCGTTCGCAATTGCCCCAAAGAGCGGTGGATGAGGCTAAAAGACTGACAGGACATAGTTTTTCTAAAAAAGAGATTGTCTTAATCGGGGATACGCCTAATGACATTCATTGCGGCAGGCATTTACACGTGCGGGTGATCGCGGTGGCGACCGGGCCTTTTACGGTGGATCAGCTTCAGGCTGAAAAACCCGATTTTGTTTTTCCCGATTTAACTGATAAAGCCAAAGTGTTGGACGCCATTTTGGGTCATATCGACCTTTAAATTCTCCTTTAATCCCAGCTTTTGTTTTATCTTTCCCCTCTGATATATTGTGGCACCAATTCAAGCGAGGTTTGATATGTCTACCAAGATTCGTTTAGCCCACAGCCCTGACGCCGATGACGCTTTTATGTTCTACGGCCTGGCCAAAAATAAAATTGACACCGAAGGTATTGAGTACGAACACGTTCTTAAAGACATTCAAACGTTGAATGAGTGGGCTAAAGAAGGCCGCATGGAAGTGACGGCCATCTCTGCTCACGCTTACGCGTATGTAAAAGACAAGTACGCGGTGTTGACTCACGGCGGTTCGATCGGCAAAAATTATGGCCCCATGATTATCGCTAACAAGCCGGTGACGCTGGAAAGCCTCAAGGGCAAAAAAATCGCGATCCCCGGCAAAATGACCAGTGCTTATTTGTCCTTTAAACTTTGCTTCCCTGATTTTCAGGAAGTACTCGTGAACTTTGATCAGATTATGGATGAAGTGAAGAAAGGGACGGTCGACGCGGGTCTTATTATTCATGAAGGCCAATTAACCTATGAGGCTAATGGATTTTATAAGATCGTGGATATGGGTGAGTGGTGGTTTAAGAAAACGGGGATGGTTTTGCCCATGGGTGTGAATGCTATCCGCCGTGACCTGCCTGAAGACATTAAAAAGAAAGTCTCCAAACAGCTCAAACAATCGATCCAATATTCATTAGATAACCGCGAAGCGGCGCTAGATTATGCTTTGGCTTTTGGCCGAGGTCTTTCCCGCGACATAGCCGACAAGTTTGTGGGTATGTGGGTGAATGAACGCACCATTGAGATGGGTGAGGAAGGCAAAAACGCTATCCGCGCTTTTCTCCACGAGGGTGAAAAAGCTAAGTTGATCCCGCCTATCGGCGAAATCGAGTTTGTGAGCTAAATCCGAGATTCCTTTGAAACGAAAAAAAGCGGAATGGTCTCTTTATGTGGCGGAGTGTGCTGATGGGTCTTATTACACCGGCATCGCCAAGGACATTGAAAGACGGATCGAGACCCATAACTCGGGAAAGGGCAGCAAATACACCGCGGCCCATGGGCCGGTGAAGCTGATCTTTCAGGAACCCCAGGGGGATTATTCCACCGCTTTGCGGCGCGAGTATCAGGTAAAGACACTCTCAAAAGAACGCAAGATTCGATTTATCGCGGGAGAAAAGTTGAGACGTCCCGCGAAAAAATCCAAGATGACCTTTCAACGGAAGAAAAAAGCTAAAAAACGCAGTTGAAAAAATTGATTCAGAAGGATTTCATGACTCAAGCACCTCTCGAAGTGGGCGCCGCCCTGGTTTATGAGAACGGCCTTTATCTCATCAGCCAACGGAAAGAAGGAGATTCCTTCGGGGGTTATTGGGAATTGCCCGGCGGTAAAAAAGAGATCGGTGAAACGCTGGAACAATGCGTCATTCGGGAGCTTAAAGAAGAACTCGACATTGAGGTTTATATTCGCAAATTCTTTAAAATCGTGACCTATCACTATCCCGCCCGATCGGTGCGGCTCAATATTTTTCTCTGCGGGGTTAAAAGCGGCGAACCGAAGGCCATTGAATGCGCTCAGTTCGCCTGGGTGAAGCCTCAAGACCTGAAGACCTATCAATTTCCGGAAGCGGATCAGACGCTCATCGCCGAAGTTGAAACCAAAAACTGGGAAGAGGAAGAGAACGCCAAATATCCCCATGAATATTTAGAGGGGATAAGGCTTTTCAACGATCAGCATTACTTTGAATGTCATGAAATGCTGGAAGATATTTGGCACCCCTCGGAAGGTCAGGATCGTCTCCATTATCAGGGCATCATTCAAGCGGCGATTTCTTTAGAACATTTCCGTAAGGGCAATCAGGTGGGGGCTCAAGGTCTTTTTGAAAAAGCCTGCGAAAAATGGACTCAATTGCCGGGTGAATACATGGGTGTGGATTTAAATCGTCTGAAAAGCCTGCTCGAAGCGTTTTTAAAAAATGAAACTCAAATCGCGAAAGCTCCCAAGATTCCTTTGCCAGAATAATAAATAAAGATTTAAGGATTTTTATACACCCTATTTGAATAAGGTGTCTTTTGATCCATCCGTATTATTTTTTATATTTGGTACTGATTTTTTTAGGGGTCTTAACGTTGTAGAGGGCGTGTGTTTCCGCCGCCATTCCCACTGAAGTTTTTCCGTGATCTGCGCTGTGTAATTTTCCCAATCGGGGGCGGCCCGAAGTTGGCTTTTTCGTGGTTGGGGCATCAAATAAATCGCGGATTTGGCATTCCAGAATATCGGCGATTTTGCACAGGGTATTCACACGCATATTCTTTGATCCGCCCTCAATCTGGCGGATATAACCTCCCGTAACACCGGCTTTTTCGGCCAACGCATCCTGGGTAAGACCCAATTCCAGCCTAATTTCCGCGACTCTCCGACCGATGTTTTCAATAGTTTTATCTGGATTATTCATTCCTCCATTGTTTGTGGGATACACCGTTTAATATATACACTAATTGGTGTATATTATTGGTTGTGAAAGATTATTTTCCAAAGATGGGTGTAACTGGAACAGGGGCAATGGCGCGAAAGTTGATCCAGATCACGCGAAAATCTAGATTCTTACCTTTATCAAGCGTAGTTGGTTCGGGAGTTATCAATGGCCTATTGCGCTAAATGCAGCGTGACAACTTTTCAGTGTCTGGAATGTGGAAAAGAATTTTGCGCGTTATGCGAAAACGCGAATAAAGCCAATTGTCCTTCTTGCGCGACTATCCATGTTGAAAGCACGTATCTTCAATCGGGTTTGTATACACCGTGATAGGAAGGGTTTCGGATGGGGAAAAGTGAAAATCAGACTCCGACAGATCAATTAATTGAAGTTCAACAAATCCTGGATTCCTGCTTGACGGAAGAAACTTTAAAACGATTGGCTCCGGACGTGACAGTTTTTTCTGACCTAAATGGTGAGAATGTCCGAAGGGAACTATTCATTCATCTGTTGGAATATGCCGGGAATGAGGTGATGAGCCGGTTGAACCGGGAGCTTTTGCCGGGTGAAGTCATTTTGACTTTCAATCGAATTAGGCAGTTTTTAAGGGCGAGGAGATTGTATTAAAGACCGAATCAATTTTATGGTGTGGCGCGGGCATATCGAAGGATGAATATTTATTTAAATTCAAGTGACTTTAAATTCCGATGCCACATGGGATATTTAATCCGCTCCAAGGCGCTGTTTTGGGTGAATTCCTTGAATTCTACCGGGGACATTTGCGCGGTGGTGGTCGAAGATAAAAGTAGAATTTCCTGACGGGGTTGAAAGGAAGTTTCCTGACCTTGAGGCGCGTTAGTGTTATAGGGGCAAGCTGTTTGGCATAGGTCGCAGCCCGCCAAATAACCGTGAAGATCAGTGTTTTGAGGCAGGTCCGAGCGGTGCTCCAGTGTGAGATAACTGATGCATTTGTTGGCGTTTAAGACCCCCGCTTCTTCCAAGGCGTTCACGGGGCAGGCATCCATACAGGCGGTGCAGCTTTTACAAAGATTGTCGGCAGGCTCATCGAAAGCCAGTTCGGTATCCGTAATCAGCTCGCCCAAAAAAAGAAATGACCCGAATTTTTTATTGAGCAAGAGAGTGTTCTTGCCAACCCAACCCAACCCGGCGGCGGCGGCGTAATTCTTTTCTAAAATCGGCCCCGTATCGACGTAGGCCTTCACCTGAGCGCCCGGTTCTAACTCGAACTTTAAGTAATCACCTAAAATCTGGAGCTTTTCGCCCAAAACCTTGTGGTAATCCTGACCCCAGGCGTAACAGGAGATGGGATTCTTTTCTAAAAGAGGATAGTGTTCGGGAGAGGGGTTATAGCTGAGGGCCACGCAAAAGATAGACTTGGCGCCCGCCAGAACTTTTTGAGGATCACCCCTTTCTTCTTTTCTACGCTCCAAATAGCCCATTTCGCCGGCGTAGCCTTTGGAAAGCCACTCTAAAAATTGGGGATATTGAGGGGAAGGAACGGAACGGGTAGCGCCGGAGAGCTCAAAACCCAAACTGAGGGCTTTGGCTTTTAACTTCTGGGTTTTTTCGACAGCGTTCATTTGGTTTTAGAAAAGGTAATGCCGCCGGCGCTGATGAGAGCCAGGACACAGGTCGCCAATACGAAAATTTTGCGGGGTTCAGGGACGTTCAGATAAACGTAAATGCCGAATAAAACCAAAGCCCAGGAAAAAACGATCCAAACTATTTCTCTGGAAGACGGCAGAGACATTTTAGATTTTCGCGATTCGGATTTTTCATCCGACGAGGAACCGTTTTCTATGGAAAGGTTCTGGAAGCTTTTAAGATCGTGGCTTTCTTTAGCCGTGGGGTCATAAACCTTTCCGCCGACTTCCAGGAGAATAATCTCGACCAAAGCCTTTTGTAATTCCTCAGACTCGTGGGTGGAGTCGGGCGACAAAGATATTTTGTAGACCAAAGAGTGAATATTTCGTTCCACAAAGCATCGGGTCTCGGGGGTGATGGGGTCGTAAAAATGAATATTTTCCCATTTGTAGTTGGTGCCCTTAACATCCATCTCCACAGAAAGGGCGCGGCGATGCAGTTCTTCGGATAAACGGTGGCTGGAAGGAGATTCTTTTTTGTCAGGTGTGATGATGTAGTCAGTCATGAAGTTTTAAGTGCCACCTTAGGAAAACGGTTTCAGTTGGCGGTTAAAAAAACGGGAACAGAGTGGATTCCGTTCCCGTTTTGTCCAACCTTTCAATTACTTGGCGGCAGCCGCCTCCACGTCTTTGCGGTAGACCGGGGTCCAGCCCGATTGATCTTTAAATAAACGGACGCAGTGAATTTTTTTCTCATCCGTCAAATAAAAGCGGTGGAAACGGTTGGCAGGAACCAAAATAAAGTCGCTAGGTTCCACAATCACTTTCATCCAGCGGTCATCCAGACTGCGGATTTCAAACACGCCCGAGCCGCCTAATAGAAAACGAACCTCGTCGTCGGTATGCAAATGTTCGCCCACGAATTTTTGGCAAAGGGCCTCAAAGTTGTCCATCTCGGGAAACATGCGAACCTGGTCCAGGGTCACATAGCCGCGTTCTTTCATGATTTGTTCCAGGGGGCCGCGGTATTTGGTCTCGTCGGTCTCGAATTGCTCATAGGTAACGCCTTGGGCGTTGAGTTCTTCAGCCGAAATGTTATTGCCGTTGTCTAACCAGATTGCTTTCATTTAAAACCTCCAATGTTTCTAATGAATATGTTTTAAGCCTTCAGGGAGTGGCTTAAAACGGGTTCTCCTTAAACGGTGGGATCCATTCCCAATTGTTTCATTCGAACAGCCGCTTCAAACAGATAATCGTAACATTCCGCATGGGTCTTCGCCTGTTTCCAGTCTTTACCCCACACATAAACCCCATGGCGGCGCACTAAAATGGCGTGGGATTTAGGATTATTGCGAATGGCTTCGGCTAAAGAGTCAGCTAAGTCGCATTCATAAGCGGTGTTTTCAATAATAGGAACTTCCAGGGTATCAAAAGCGCCGAAACCTTCCACGCCTTTTTGCATTTCCATATTGCGAATGCGGAAGTGTTTATTGTATTGGGTAGTCACCATCATGGCGTTGAGCGAGTGGCTGTGAAGCACCGCGCCGGCGTTACGAATTTGATAAGCGTGCATAAAAAGTGGGGAACATTGAGACAATTTTAATCCCCGACCTGGCTCCTCCAGGGTTTCGCCCTGGGCATCCAACACGAAGATGTCTTCGGGCTTGAGGCGTTCTTTTTGAACTCCGCTGGGAGCCATATAAATCTTGTCGCCCTCTTTTATGGATATGCCGCCACCGGTGCCCGAAGCCCAGCCCTGGTTGTAAAAGTTACGGCAGAGTTCGCAGACAAGTTCGCGGGTCTGTTGGGGGGTCAGAGAAGAGGCGGATTTTTCTTTGGTTTGGTTTAAAATGGATTCCATTGAAAAATAAATTAGCAGTATCCTAAGTGTCCGTCAAGGGCACCCCCTTCTCACTAGTTATGAAAGGAATTGGATGGAAAAGAACCTCATTTCCCACAAGGCTAACAGTTTCGCAGAGTCGGTTATTCGGGCCATGTCCCGGGTGGCGGCGACACATCAGGCGGTTAATTTAGCCCAGGGTTTTCCCGATTTCCCGGCGGACGAGCGCATCAAACAGGCGGCAGTTGAAGCCATTCAAAAGAACATCAATCAATACGCCATTACCTGGGGCGCTAAAAGCTTAAGAGACGCCATTGTGGCCAAAGAAAAAAGATTCCGGGGCAGAACCTTAGATCCCGAAAAGGAAATCACGGTTTGCTGCGGCGCCACCGAGGCCATGATGGCCACTATGATGGCGGTGATTAACCCGGGTGACGAAGCGGTTATCTTTGAGCCTTACTATGAAAATTATGGCCCTGATACCATCCTGTCCGGCGCGGTGCCCCGCTATGTCCAGCTTCACCCGCCCACCAGCGATCAAACCGACTGGTATTTCGACGAAGCGGAATTAGCCGCGGCCTTTAACGATAAAACTAAAGTCATCATCATTAATACGCCTAATAACCCCACGGGCAAAATTTTTAGAAAGTCCGAACTCGAATTTATCGCTAAGCTTTGCCAGAAGTGGAACGTGTTGGCGGTAACCGATGAAATTTATGAGCACATTATTTATGATGGCGAGACCCATGTGACCATGGCGAACCTGCCGGGCATGAAAGACAGAACCATCACCATTAATGGCGCTTCCAAGACCTTTTCAGTGACGGGTTGGCGCGTGGGTTACATTATCGCGCCTGAGTTTTTAACCATACCCATCCGCAAGGTACACGACTTTTTAACCGTGGGCGCTGCCGCGCCCCTACAGGAAGCTATCGCTTTTGGCATGGGCCTGCCGGATGATTTTTACAAACACTTGTCTGAAGGTTATCAGAAGAAACGCGACTTTCTTTTGGCGGGCTTGCGGGAAGCCGGGTTTAAAACCTTTAAAAGCTGGGGCGCCTATTATTTGATCGCGCAGATTCCTGAGGCCGGTTATCCCAATGACTATGACTACTCGGTTCACCTCGCTAAAGAAGCGAAAGTGGCTACGGTTCCTCTTTCCACTTTTTATTTAGAGCATAAATCGGTGGGAATGATTCGCTTTTGCTTTGCCAAAAAAGAAGAGACGCTCCAAATGGGTATCAACAACCTCAAAGCTTACCGCCAGGTGAAGGTATAGCTTGGCTTTTTACCAATCCACAGAATCTATTGTCATTCAGGCCAAACCCGAAAAGGTTTATGAAGCCCTGACCTATTGGAAAGAGCGCATGGCCTGGCGTAAGGGCCTTTTGCTTCAATGGGAAGGTTCGGACAAAGCGGTGGTCGGTCAAAAAGTCACCGCCGGGCTCCAAAAATTTCCCTCGTCTCCCTTTGAGTTTCAAATTACCGGATTAGAACCGCCTTACCGTATCTTTATGCAATACATCAACAAACCTTTCCAGGGCCGTGCGGCTTTTGAAATCATTCCCGATGGGGCTGAATGCCATGTTTCCTTTTACTGGATGAAAGTAGAAGTGGTGGGTTTTTGGAACCGACTTTATTTTCAGCTGGGGTTTGGTTTGAAGACACATCGCCGTAGAAGCCAAAAAACCCTTCAATTGTTGAAAGAATATTTAGAAAACAAAGCCTAGTTCCTCTCGCGCCTGGCCTTCAGGGTTGATTCGACCCTATTGCCCTCTTATTATGACCTTCCTAGTTTTATTGAAATCGTCGCATCTCATCGCACACGGAGAATCGGTATGAATTTAAATCAGGAACAGATCAAGCGTTATACCCGGCACATCTTATTGCCCGAAATCGGTGTGGAAGGCCAAAAGAAATTGTTGGCCGCCAAGGTTTTGGTGGTGGGGGCTGGCGGCTTGGGTTGTCCGATTTCTCTTTATTTAGCCGCGGCGGGTGTGGGTACGATTGGCCTGGTGGATTTTGACACCATCGACGCCAGCAATCTTCAGCGACAGATTCTTTTTACCACCGAAGATGTCGGCAAATCGAAAGTGGAAGTGGCCGCCAAGCGGCTGAAAGCTTTAAACCCTGATGTGACGGTAAACACCTATGCGGTCGCTTTGAGAAGCGACAACATCATGGATATCTTGAAAAACTACGACATGATCATCGACGGAACGGATAACTTCCCGACCCGTTATCTCACCAATGACGCGGCGGCATTACAGGGCAAGCCGAACATTTATGGTTCTATTTTCCGTTTTGACGGTCAATTGACGGTTTTCAAAACTCCGGAAGGTCCTTGCTACCGTTGCTTGTATCCCGAACCGCCTCCTCCGGGAGAGGTTCCGTCCTGCGCCGAAGGCGGCGTCATGGGTGCCATGGTAGGTACGATTGGCGCGATGCAGGCCACCGAAGCCATTAAGCTCATCACCGGCGTGGGCACACCCGCCATCGGTAAGCTGGTTATTTATAACTCGCTGGATATGCAGTTCCGCAATTTGAAACTGCGTAAAGACCCCAACTGTCCCTTATGCGGCGAGCATCCCACGGTCAAAGAATTGATCGATTATGAAATGTTCTGCGGTATGAAGGTGGAAGACACCCAAACAAAGGAAACCGCCGTGAAAAAAGACGAAATCGACGCTTTAGGCCTCAAGGTCAAGATGGACGAGAAGCAAGACTTTGTTCTGGTTGATGTGCGTGAGCAGAACGAGTACGACATGGCGCGCATTCCCGGTTCCATTCTGGTTCCTTTGTCCCAATTGCCTAACCGCTTTCACGAGTTGGACAAGTACAAGGGCAAGGAAATCGTGATCCATTGCAAAATGGGCGGCCGCAGCGCCAAAGCCATCACGTTCTTAAAGCAACAAGGTTTTGACAACCTGGTGAACATGGCCGGCGGTATTACGGCCTGGAGCGACCAAGTCGATTCTTCCGTTCCCAAGTATTAATCGTGAGCGAAGAGACACGGTCTGAAGTTGGAGTAGTCAGAGTTTGCTTTGGTAACCGATTTCAGGCTTTTGTCGATTATCAAACGCCCGAACAAGACCCGGTAGCCCGTGAGCGGGATATCATTCAGCTATTTTCTTTTACCTTCGTCAAAGTCCTTTTCCTTTTAGGCGAAAACAAACAAGCGCCCATGCTGATGCAATATGTTCAGGCGGCTATGGGCGATACGGTGACCGAAAAAGGTTTGTTAAGGCCCACCATCATGGGTCAGGGCCAATTGTTGCTGGAAACCCTGCCGGAGAAGATCGAAACCAGTGCGGTCATTCATCTCATTCAGGACGAAGAAACCCGCCGAATTGAAATAGAGATGCCGGTGGGGGATGACGGTCATTTTTATCCCGCGACAGCCATTTTCTTTCTCCAATATTTAATCCGCACTTTAAGCGACGCTTCACTTTTCTTCCTCATGCTGGTTTTGGGCGGGGTCATGGAATATCTGGAGAAAATCGGAAAAACTAATGATATCAAAGCCCTGTCTGCCGCGCCGGTATATGGGTTCTCGACTGCTATGAGATATATTGATGGGGAACGTAAGCGGATGGAGCCGCTATCTGATTCATCGAGGATTGAAAATAATTGAGAGCTATGGAAAAAAAGAAGAAAATTAAAAAAGAGCCACAATATGGGTTCGGTGCCTTGATGTGTTTTGCTGGAGGGTTGGCTTTTATTTTCTTTCCCGGAACAAATCTTTTTGGTGTGCTAAGAGGTTTATTGTTAATAGGAGGGGGAGTTTGGTTTGTGATTTGTGCAGCGCAGGAACAATCGAAGAAAAAACGCTCAAAAAAATCTAAGAAATAAATATCAAACATTCATTTCTTTGAACCAATAAACCAGATAAACCGTTCCCGCGATAATCACGATTAAGTTAAATAAGCTCGAAATGCCGTGGGCTTTGCCGAATTCGGCTTTGAGAGCGTCCACTTTGGGCTGGTCGTTAGCCGCTTCAGCGGCCTGGCGTTCAATCCGCAACTCCGCCACCTTGGGGCCGATCCATAAGCCCTGTCCCAGCGAAAACAGCAGCATCAAACACAAAGCGGTAATCTTCATGCAGTCCTGGGGCACATAATCTTTAAGCGGGTGAAGCAGATGGTAGGTCACTACCAACAGGGTGCCGCAGATATAGCTGATCCAGTAATAGGCGGGGAAGAGATAGCTTTGAACCTGGCCAAATAGCTCCCGGGGAAGGCTTTTAAACAAAATGGGCGCCTGGATAAAGGTGAAATAAAGTAAAGTGCCGTACCAGAAGATGAAGGTAAAGAAATTGACGAAGCGCAGAAATGCCATGGTAGCCTCCCGAAAAGATAAAGGCATTCTAGAGAGAAGGTCTCTTTCATTTCAATGAGCGGGCCTTGTTATAATGTCCGCATTTCTATCAAGGTAAGACATGCCCGAACAACCCACCCGAGCCCAAATTGAGTTTCCTATCACTGGAGAAGTTTGTGAAGTGGATTATGACGACACGCTGGTGGACGCGACCTTTCGCTTTGACCTTCCCATCCGCTACCGCTGCGAAAGGGCGGTTTGTACCACTTGTCTGGTGGAAGTGATCGAGGGTGTTGAAAATTTGTCGGTGATGGATGACCGCGAAAAACAAACCCTGGCGGCTATTAAGGCCAAGCCGAATTGGCGGTTGGGTTGCCAGCTTTCTATTTTGGGTGATGTGAAATTAGACTATATCCCGATTACGGATCCTCGCCGTAAACCTGAATAACCAGTTTTATAAGGAGTGAGTCATGGCTAAAAAACTTGAACGAATCGCGTTATTAGTGGGCAAAGATTTTGAAGATATGGAAGTCATGTATCCTTATTACCGTTTAATCGAGGCAGGTTATCAGGTGGACGTGATCGGCGAAGAGAAGGCGGGGACAATCTATAAAGGGAAGCACGGATACCCCATCGCCTCTACGTTGGAAATCGCCAAGGCCAAAGCGAAAGATTACGTCGGGTTAGTGGCCCCGGGTGGCTGGGCTCCAGACCGTTTACGCCGCAATCCCCAAGTCTTAAAATTAGTCGCGGATATCGATCGGCAGGGCGGGGTAATGGCTTCTATCTGCCACGGACCCTGGATTTTGATCTCGGCTAAGGTGGTTAAAGGCAAGAAGATGACCTCGACCCCGGCTTTGACTGATGACCTGGTGAACGCGGGCGCCCATTGGGTGAATGAGGAAGTCACTGTGGACGGCCGCATGGTGACCAGCCGTAAGCCGGATGACCTGCCCGCTTTTATGCGGGAGACATTAAAACTATTAGGCCAGTAATTCTTTTCTTTAAATTAGAATAGGAACCCATGGCACTTCTTTTAGACGTTAAAAACCTTACTAAAACTTATCCCGCCGGCAGTGAAAATGTTCAGGCGGTCCGGGGCGTCAATTTTCAGGTCGAAGAGGGCCAAATTACCTCCATCATGGGTCCCTCAGGCTGCGGTAAAAGCACCCTGCTTCATCTTTTGGGCGGCATGCAAACCCCGACCTCAGGCGAAATTTGGCTATCCGGCAAAGCCATTCAAAACCAGGGGGATGAGGCACTCAGCCAATACCGTCAATCCACCATTGGGTTTGTGTTTCAATTCTTCCATCTTCTGCCCCACTTTGACGCGATTGAAAATGTCGAACTGCCTTTATTGATTCAAGGTGTATCCACCTCGGAGGCCCGGGATAAAGCCCGGGATGTTTTAGACCGGGTGGGATTGGGTACCAAAGAAACCCGCCGGCCTTCCCAGCTTTCAGGCGGGGAACAGCAGCGGGTAGCCATTGCCCGGGCGCTGGTGCATGGGCCCCAATTGCTTTTGGCGGATGAGCCCACGGGCAACCTGGACATGAACACGGGCAAAGCCATTCTGGACCTGATTCGTAAAGTGTCGAATCAGCAAAATTGCGCGGTCTTAATGGCCACCCACAGCCGCGAGGCGGCTGAGTGGGGCGACATGGTCATCATGATGCGGGATGGACAGGTTCATGGCATCTACCCTGTCCGCAAATAAAGCCAACTTTAAAGAACTCTTCTGGCGTTTTACTCTTCGCCACGTTCAGGATGAACCCGCCCGCTTTATTTTGACCATCGCGGGGATCGCTTTGGGTATCGCTTTGATGGTGGCGATTCAGCTATCCAACGAAGCCGCGATTAATTCTTTTCACGATTCCATCAACCTGATGGCGGGCAGGGCCAATCTTTCCCTGTCCTCGGCGGGTGTGCCACTCCCCGAAACCCTTTTAAAAGATCTGGCGGACACCCGAAAACTGGGCGAATTATTACCGGTCATTGAAGGCAAAATCGCCCCCTTGGACAACCCTAAAGAATTTCTCACGGTCATGGGGTTGGACCTTTTTAAGGACAGCGAAGCCCGTGACTTTCAGGTTTTAGGCCCGCAGGACAGGGCTTTAACCGCCCAGGACTTTTTAAAGTTTTTGCCCCAGCCCGACGGTGTTTTATTGACCCAAAAATACGCCAAAGCTAGAGGTATTGAGGTGGGTCAAAAAGTCCGTTTTATTATTAACGATCAGGTTCTAACTTTAACGGTGACCGGGCTGTTGCAAAACACCGGGATGGGCCGGGCGATGGACGGTACTTTGGCGGTGATGGATATCGCGGCGGCGCAAAAGGTTTTCAACAAAATCGGCAAAATCGATCGGCTGGATTGGGTGATTACTCAAGAAGCGGATCGGGATACGCTGGAAGCCCAGCTCAAAAAACTTTATCCCGCTTACAAAATCGAAAGACCTGCCCGCCGAAACCAGCAGGTGGAGAAAATGCTGTCCGCTTTTAAGGCGAATTTGCTGGCCCTATCCCTGGTTTCTATCCTTGTCGGGGCCTTTTTGGTCTACAACTCCATGTCCATCGCGGTAGTGCGCCGGGTGGAAGAAATCGGCATTCTTCGCACGCTGGGCATTACGCAAAAACAAATTATCCGCTGGGTCATGGCGGAGTCTTTCCTTCTGGCGCTGGTGGGTGTGGTTCTGGGTGTGCTTTTAGGCAAGCTGATGGCTTATGACGTTTTAAAGATCATCGGCAAAACCATTCAAAATCTTTATTTGCCGATTCCGCTGGAACAGCGGCTGCCCAGCCTGGCTCACGCGGGCGGTTGGATTCTGTTTGGAATTCTAATTATTCTCGCGGCCACTATCCCCCCGGCACTGTCCACGACCCGTATTGAACCGGGGTTGTCGATGCGTAAGGGCTATACGGTTGTTCTCTTTGAACAAAAGATGTGGAAGTTAACTTTGGCGGGTTTTATCGCCTGGGGGTTCGCGGCGTTTTTGAGCGCCTTGCCGCCGCTGGGAGGACTGCCCTGGTTTGGGTTTGGCTCCGCTTTTTGTTTGCTGATGGGATTGGTGCTATTGGCGCCCTTTTTTTTACAGAGTTTTTATTCCATCTTTGGAAATCTCCTTCGTTTCATTGTGCCTTCGGAAGCTTACCTCGCTTTTCGAAGTCTGCTGTCGGACTTAAGCCGGGCCAGTGTGGCTTTGGGTGCCTTGGTAATGGCGGTGGCGCTGATGGTGAGTGTGGCGGTGATGGTGGGAAGTTTTCGGCAGACGGTGATCATCTGGCTGGGGCAAACCCTGAAGGCGGACCTTTATATTCGCCCGGCCACCGACATGGGCGGCACGATGGAATCCAAATTAGACCCGCTCACCTTGAAAGCCTTTGGCCAAATACCCGGCGTCCGGGCGCAGGAAAAATTAAGAACCATTCCGATTACCTGGAAGGGCGTCGACGTGCCTATCGCTGCGATGGACATCAATGTTTTAGCGAACAATGGAACGGTGATTTTAAAATCCGAGGGGAATGCTCAAACGGTTTTAAACTCTTTAGTGGGTCAAAATAATTTGTTGATTTCCGAGCCACTGGCTTTGAAGTATCAGGTGAAACCGGGGGACTGGATAACGCTGACGGCCGCCGCCGGGCCGGTGTCTTTGCAAGTGAAGGGTGTCTATTACGATTACGCTAATGACCGGGGCACTTTTATGATGGACCGGGCTGTTTACGCCCACTTGTTTAAAGACGACAGCGTCAACGGAGTGGCTTTATATTTGCAGACGGGATTTACGCCTGAGGCGGTGATACAGGATATTTTGAAACGCCTGCCCGACGGCACCAAAGTTTTTATTCAATCCAATGCCGGGTTGAAAAACGGGGCGCTTAAAGTTTTTGACCAAACCTTTGCCATTACCTATGGCATGGAAGCTATCGCGCTGATTGTGGCTGTATTGGGAATCTTAACCACGCTGACCTCACTCATTTTGGAACGCCGAGAAGAGATTGTTATCTTGCGTTATATCGGCGCCCGCCGGGGGCAAGTTTCCCGCATGATTCTCTGGGAAGCGGGGTGGATAGGCCTTTTGGGTAATTTGATGGGTTTCTTGGCTGGGTTGGTGTTGGCCCTTCTTTTAATTAACGTGATCAACGTTCAATCCTTCGGCTGGACCATTCAATGGCACATGCCCTGGAGTTTTTTGGCTTTTGCCCTGGGTTTGGTTTTTATAGCGACTTTGGCGGCGGGTTTTTACCCGGCCCGGGTAGCGGACAGCTTGCCCTCCATGCGCGAGGTCACCAAAGAATGATAAATAGCCAAAGGCTTTTTAACCACCAAGACACCAAGGAAGATAAAAAGAGATTAAAGTTTTTGGATTATAAATTAATGATTGGTTTTCTTGGTGCCCTTGGTGTCGTGGTGGTTACATCAGTTTTTTCTTCAGCTTGTGCTGAAGACGACTACACCATCGCTAAACCCAACTACCATTGGCAATTTCCAACGGACCATGGGTCCCACCCCAAATACAAAACCGAGTGGTGGTATTACGTCGGTCATTTAAAAGACACTCAGGGGAAGCGCTATGGCTTTGAGTTGGCTTTCTTTCGGGTGGGGTTGGATCAAAAAGCGGTCAACCCCTCGGCCTTTACTCCCGAGGACATTTACTTCAGCCACTTTGCCATAAGCGATATTGGCTCCAAGAAATTCTGGTATGCCGAAAAGATGAACCGTACGGGGCCCGGGTTGGCCGGGGCTTCGCAAGGGCGGATGAATCTTTGGAACGAGAACTGGCAAATCTGGCGCGATGGGCCCGGCCATCATCTTAAAGCGGACGGTAATCTTTATGGGTTGGATCTGATAGTACAGTCGCCCATCCCGGCGGTTTTAGAGGGGGATAAAGGCTACAGCCCGAAAGGCTCCGGCAAGGAAAACGTCTCGCTTTATTATTCTTTTCCGAGCTTTATGGCGGATGGAAATTTACGGGTGGGGAATGAATCGAAACCCGTTCATGGCAAAGCCTGGATGGATCATGAATTTTTCTCCGGGGATATGGACCCCAATGAGGTGGGGTGGAACTGGTTTGGCTTGCAATTGTCGGATAACACCGAGCTGATGATTTACATGATGCGCCAAAAGGACGGGACTTTTCATCCGGCTTCGGCGGGAACTTTTATTACCGCGGCGGGCAAGAGCATCCATCTAAATCAGGCCGCTTTTCAAACGAAGGTTTTAGAAACCTGGAAGAGCCCCCGCACGGGCGCGGTTTATCCTATCCACTGGCAGATTATGATTCCATCCCAACACCTTAGTTTGGATGTGACAGCTTCTTTCAATGATCAGGAACTCGATACGACCAAGAGCACCCAGGTCGTTTATTGGGAGGGTTCGGTCGACATTAATGGAACGAAAGCGGGTAAGGACATCAAGGGCGAGGGTTATATGGAACTCACCGGATACGATAAAGCCTTTAACCTACCCAAACCTTAATAACAATCTTAACGGTATATCCTAGCTATAATTTCAATTCAAGAAAGGCCAACTAATGAAATATAAAATTGCGTTTTATTGTTTTCTGTTCTTGTTTTTTTTCGTGATCCAAATTTATGGTGAAAATTCATCAGTTTTTTATACCGTCATGCCCTCCAAGGGTAGTTACGGTGTCTGGGAGATAAAAGATTCCAATACAATTAAATTAGTTCAAAAAATTTATGGGGGTTTTGAAGAAAATCAGATGGGAAGTATGATGCCTCTCCTTTCTCCATCCGGAGAAAAGCTGGCCTATATAAAAAATAACAACCTTTGGATAAAAGACAATTTAACCGGAAAAGATAAGCGGGTAAACAAAGAGGGCTTCAAAGGAAGCAAAAAATTTAATGCTGTCAAAACATTAATATCTGGTTGGTCGGTTGACGAAAGCAAAATTGTTTATAGTTTGGAGCCTGAGGATAATACGCCAGTTGATGGTGGAGACAAAACGGAAATTAACGCAATAAATAAACCGTTGGTATATGGGTATTACGTTTGCGACTTAACGACTAGAAGCTCTAAACACCTAGAGTTTGAGGGAAATTTTGTTGGGATGGATTATAAGAATGATATTTTATATTCGCCAAACGTGAATAAAGACTCATTATTTTCTATTGATGAGACTGGTAATAAACACGAAATTTTCAAATGTTCAAAAGGAACTATTGGTCAAATTTCATTAAGCCGTGATGGTAAAGAAGCTATTGCAATGGGTGTAAAAGATAACAAACAAGGTGAGATTATAAAAATTGATTTAGTTTCTGGAAAAGGGAGGCCTATTGGTCCAATTGGTTCGTGGGCAGAAAACCAGTTTCCGAAAATATCTCCGGCGAAAGATAAAATTTCGTGGCTACACCAAGAAGGGACGGGGGAGATAAAAGAGGGTCATCCTACTCCGTTCGAAACTTGGCTAATGGTTGATGACAATGTCGTATTTAAAAAGTCATCCTATATTGGAAAATATGAGTGGATTGATGATCAAAGAATTGTTTGCATGAATGGTGAAGTGCCCGTTGTTATTGGTTTAACTAAAACGGGGGGCACCTTACAAGTTTTCAAGAACCTCTTTTACATGCTCTTTAACGCTTACTGGTGACCAAATCTTTTTAATCTTGCCGGTTCCGTCAATAATCATGGTGGTACGCACAATTCCCATAAATTCGCGGCCCATGAATTTTTTCTTTTTCCACACGCCGTATTCTTTGAGCATTTCTTTTTTCTCGTCGGATAACAAAATGAAAGGCAGCTCGTATTTTTTGATAAAGGACTGATGCTTCAGCACCGGGTCCGCGCTGACGCCTACCACAATGGCGCCTTTTTTCTTCACGGCGATCCAATTATCCCGAAAGTCGCAGGCTTCCTGGGTGCAGCCGGGGGTCATGTCCTTCGGGTAAAAGTAGAGAACCAGGGTTTTACCCTTAAAGTCCTTGAGTGACACAGGTTTGCCAGTTTGGTCGTCTAACTTAAAGTCGGGTGCTTTTTGGCCTTCTTTGAGCATGGGAACCTCGAAAAATGGGATGGGAATCTGCACCATGATTGAGGAAGCGGGTGGGAAAGACAAGGCTGTACCCTCCCTTGGGGGCTAAAAGCCCTCTTTTGCTGGAGTTTAATAATTAACACTTTGTGGATAGTTTGTGGACACTTTTGTCTCATTTTGATCGTCTATAGAATCAACGAGTTAATGCAAAAACGGTGTAAATTCCTTTATTTTTCAATGTTTTCCAAGAATTTACAGTTTTT
>Ga0206815_1051_pt1 | contig 34192 bp, 31 predicted proteins | sample Alteio_BWOrgCont_91_FD_152864 | JGI IMG/M metagenome (GOLD analysis project Ga0206815, IMG submission 152864) | Enriched cells from forest soil in Barre Woods Harvard Forest LTER site, Petersham, Massachusetts, United States -... | ecosystem: Environmental > Terrestrial > Soil > Temperate forest >...
CCTCGTTGTGCTCCTCGTCCCTCGCGCCATAGAGCAGCGTCGCCGGACCTTTGTCCGCTTCCTGTTTCAAGCGGACAAGCGGCTCTTCGTTTTTGCGAAGTTCGGCGAGATAGCGCGACTGAAATTCGGCCCACTTAGCCGGCTCGTGGCCAAACCACTTGCGAAGTTCTGTGCTGGGAGCGATCTCCTTTAACCAGAGATCGACGCTCGCTTTCTCCTTGGTCAGCCCTCTTGGCCAGAGCCTGTCGACGAGAATGCGCATTCCATCCTCCTTTTCGGGTTGCAGATAGACTCGTTTGATTCGGATGTGCGCCATGGGACAAGCCTAAAGCAGAATGGGTGTAACTTGCGCATCTTTCGCGCCCTGCCCAAAGCCTGCTATGCTGACCTGCGCAGCTACGGGCTATTCTGGAAAAGCGATTTAGGAAGGTGGTCGAGCGATGTGGTTTCTGGGTATGGATGTGGGCACAAGCGGTACCCGCGCGGTGCTGGTGGATGAGCAGGGCCGTGTTGTCAGTTCGGCTTCGGAGGAGCACGCGCCTTTCCGCACACCGCATCCCGGCTGGGCAGAGCAGGATCCGGAAGACTGGTGGCGTGCGGCTCTGATCGCCATTCGCAGCGCCATCGCCGCTGCTCCCACGCCGGCGGAACCAATTGCCGGCGTCGGCCTGACCGGCCAGATGCACGGAGCAGTTTTGCTCGACAAAGACGGCCTCGTTCTGCGCCCGTCGCTGATCTGGTGCGACACGCGCACCCAGCCCGAGTGCGACTGGCTCACGGCGGAGATCGGCTACGACCGCCTCATTGAGCTTACCTGCAACCCGGCACTACCCAACTTCACGCTGACCAAGCTGCTTTGGGTCAAAACGCACGAGCCGGAGATCTTCGCCCGTACAGCCCATATCCTTTGCCCCAAGGATTACGTGCGCTTCCGACTTACCGGCATCTACGCCATCGACGTGCAGGAAGCGAGCGGAACACTCTTGCTCGATGTCACTCACCGCCGTTGGTCGGCTGAGGTTGCCGCGGCGGCAGGTATTCCGCTCGATTGGCTGCCGGATGTTTTCGAGTCGCCACGGGTCTGTGCCGACATCTCGACTGAGGCTGCGCAACTCACCGGCCTGACACAGGGCATTCCTGTCGTCGCAGGGGCTGGAGATCAAGGCGCGGGAGCGGTCGGTATGGGCATCCTGCAGCCCGGATCGGTCTCGGCTACCATCGGGACTTCGGGCGTAGTCTTCGCCGCGACAGCTAGCCCGATCAAAGATCCCAAAGGCCGCCTGCACACCTTCTGCCACGCCGTCCCCGGCCGCTGGCACGTCATGGGCGTGACGCAGTCCGCCGGACTCAGCTTTCGCTGGCTCAAAGAGACGTTCTTCACGGGGGAGAACTACGACAAACTCACTGCAGGCGCGGCAGCAGTCGCGCCGGGTAGCGATGGCCTCGAATGGGCTCCTTACCTGCTGGGCGAACGCACGCCGCATCTCGATCCGGCGGTGCGTGCAGCTTTCGCGGGCATCTCCACCACGCACACCGGGGCACATTTCGTTCGGGCAGTCCTCGAAGGCGTGGCCTACTCGCTGCAGGACACCTTTGCCCTCTTCGCGGCTTTAGGGATTCCCGTCACGGGTATTCGTCTCGGCGGTGGCGGCGCGCGAGGACCGCTCTGGCGGCAGATCCAGGCAGGCGTCTACGGCCGCGCCGTCGAAGTGCTCACCGCCGAAGAGGGCGGAGCCTTTGGCGCTGCGTTGATGGCCGGCGTTGGCGCAGGCGCATGGGCCGATCTCGACGCCGCCTGTGCCCAGGGCATCACCGTCGCCGAGCGCATCGAGCCCGATCCAGCATGGCTGGCCGCCTACGCCGCCGGCTATGAAAAATGGCGCAAGCTGTATCCGGCGCTGGCCACGTTGCGTTGACCGTGTCTTACCTGGATATTCAGGCCGGCGCGCCCGGAACTGCGGAAGACTGCCGCTGCACCATCATGCGCCAGGCCACTTCGAGACCGCTGGTGGCGACAAAGCGTCCCATCGGCTCCGAGCCGAGATGCACGCCCAGCATGCGCGAGAAGATTGCCGGTTCGGCAGCCAGCATGCGCAGTGCTCGGTTGCGAAAGGCTGCTGAGCGATCCATTAGCAGCATGACCCGGGCCATGGTCTGCGGCAGTTGCAGAATCTCAGGATGAAGACGGTTGTAGCGCTCCATGTCGCCGATTTCGAAACACTCAGCCAATAGCAGCGCCTGGCGAAATGCCATCCCCATGCCTTCGCCGGTAATCGCGTCCGCGGAGCCCGAGGCATCGCCGATCAGGGCAATGCAGCCGACGGCCACCCGGCTCAGGCGGCGCGTGGTAGTCAGAGATCCCCGCTCCGCACCGAGCGGAACCGTCGCCATCTTTGCGCCGCCGGCAAGCCTTGCGCGGAGCTGAGGCAATTCCTCAAGCAGGGTTCCCACCCGGCAATACTTGTTATTGGAGATGGTTGCGACGCAGATTTCATCCGGCCCCACAGGGGTGACGTAGGCCTGCCCGCTGGCGGCCCAGTGGACCTCGACAAACGGGCTCCAGGAAGCGCTTGGATTAACCCGAAAATGCTGACGAAAGCCGAACCTCTTCGACAGAACCTTGCACCGCTCCAGCCCTGCCCAGCGCCGTACCTGGGAGCCCTCTCCATCGGCGCCAACCAGGCCGCCATAAGAATGAACTTCGCCGGCTACGAGCACCCGGCCATCTTGCTTGAGCTGCACCTGGCTCTGCCAGCGAAGATCTACGCCGGCTGCTTCGGCTCGTGCTATCAGCCGGTTGTGAAGCGTCTGCCGCCGCAATCCCACTCCCAGACCAAGGTCGAAGCCAGCGCCGGCAGGGAACTGTGCTGTCGCCACGTCAGTCTCTCTTGGTTCGTCGTCTCGGTCCTTTTCGTGATTCACAAATCGAATGCCGCGAAATGCCATGCCATCGTCCGGGGTAAGCTCCACGCCGAGCAATGCCAGGTCGCGCAGGGAATCCGGCATCAGGCCTTCGCCGCAAGCCTTGTCGATCGGGGGCTTTCTCGCATCGGCAACGGTGACCGCGGCTCCACGCTGGCGCAGCGCCAGGGCCGCAGCCAGGCCCGCCGGTCCGCCCCCAACGATCAATACATCGGTCGAATTCATTGGATTATTCAAAGAAAATCTCGCCAATCCTGCCGGAGTTCACCACTCCAGCAAGAGCATTTCCGAACAGAACCCAGGTCCCATCGCCACCAGCAGACTCCGTGTTCCCCTCGGTGGACGATGCTCACGCATGACATCGTTCAGTACCATCAACACCGACGCCGAGGAGAGGTTGCCTGCTCGCCGCAGCGCGTCCCAACTGAGCGCAAAGTCTTCCCGCGTCAGCCCCAGTGCCTCGGCGTTAGCTTCCAGCACCTTCGGCCCGCCGGTATGCATGATCCAGCTACCGATATCAGCGCGAATCAGACCGCGCGCGGCCAGGAAATCGTCAACATCGTGCCCTAAATGTTGCCTGACCACCGTGGGAACATCCGCCGAAAGTACGATGCGAAAGCCCTTTTCGGAGATTTCCCAGCCCATCACGTCCTGCGAATCGGGGTAGAAAGTGGGCTGGCTGGCCAGGATATCCGGCCCTTCCATACCCATCTCCGCGGCCAGATCCGCTCCCGCCACCAGCACCGCGCCGCAGCCGTCGCCAAAGAGCCCGGAGGAGATGAGATTTGGCACAGAAACGTTATCGCGCTGCCAGGTGAGGGAGCACAGCTCGATGCTGAGCAGGAGGGCGGCTTGATCGGGGTAAGCGCGCACATAATCCGCCGCCCGCCCCAGTCCCGACGCGCCTGCAACGCAGCCCAGCCCAAAGATGGGCGTGCGCTTGATATGCACCGGCAATTTCATCTTGTTGATCAGGCGCGCCTCGATCGAGGGGCAGGCGATGCCGGTCACCGATACCGAAAAGATCGTGCCGATTTTCTCCGGCGGCAGGCCTGTCTCGCGCAGCAGAGCCGAGATCGCCTGCTCGCCTAGCATCTCCGCGGTCTCGATCCAGACATCGTTCGTCTTGCCCCAGGTGTCCAGCGCGTAATACTCCTGCAGCGGCCGGCAGAAATAGCGTCCTTCCACGCCGGTGCGCGAGTGCAGCCGCTCCAGGACAGCCGCGTTTTCGAGACCCTTGTCCCAATAGGTTTTAAGCGCGGTCAGAACCTCGTCCTGAGTAAAGTAGTAGGGCGGAAACGCGGTGGTGGTGGCAACGATTTTCATTGGACGATGCTCATCAGCGGACCGCCTTTAACTGCCTGTTGAACCGGCCCGGAAATGAGCCATTACCAATTGTAGAAACGCGCAGAGAGAAATTTAGGCTGAGTGACAAAGGGATGACATTCGACCTACAGAGGGTGAAAGTTGAACCTCGACAGCTCCAATCGGGAACCTACTTGTCCCATGGATTGAAGATGGCAACGCCGATTGATTTGAAGTCAGCAACATTGCGCGTCACAACTGTCAAACCGTGCACCAAAGCGGTTGCTGCAATGATTGCGTCGATTTCCGGGCGAGGGTCTGGAAGATGAAGCTGAGCGCATCGCAGTGAAACCGCGACATCAACAGCTAGGATTCGTTCTCCAAATCTCGAAATCACCTGCTCTCTCATCCATGAGCGGAGCACGGCTCCTTGAATCGGATCGCGGCGCTCCATTAACAGAACTCCAACTTCAAGCTCAAGAATTGTCGCGACGGAAAGATAATGCGTTTCCGGTCGAGCTCTTTCTGCCCAGGCTTTGAATCTGGGATCGATCCGGCCAGTCTTGATCTTCCGCATCTCGGAGACCACGTTGGTATCGAGCAAGTACATCAGTCGAGCTCAAGAGACTTGTGAATCTCTCGCGATCTCGGGATGAGTGAGTCAAATTCTTCGCAGATATCCACACCCTCAGGCAGGGCCAACAGATCAGCGAGACTTTCCTCCTGATGCGCGATTTTCTGATACTGTCCGATGGTCATCAACACAAATGCCGTGCGCCCCCGATCGGTGATGAAGACAGGACCCTTTTCAGCAGCCTTCTTGGCGCCGCTGGTATCTTGATTGAATTCGCGGCTGGAAATCGTAGTAATGGCCATAACAACCTCCTAATGTAGCAATGTTTCTACATTATAATCCAGAAAGCGATTCTTGCACTAATCCGTCGCCAAGCTCAGCTCATGGCGCACATCGGCCCCGCGAATCCAGAAGATGACATCGGTAGCGATATTGGTGGCGTGGTCGGCAATGCGCTCCAGGTTGCGGGCGATCAGGATGGCATTCAATGCCTGCGGAGTTTCCTCCGGCTTACGTTGAATCCGCGCCAGCAGGTCCGCCTGGGCCTTGCGGTTCATCCGGTCGATCTCGTCGTCCATTTCGCGCACGGTGTCGGCCACCTGCGCGTCGCCGTCCAGCAGAGACTGCAGCGCTGTCCGGATCATGCGGGCGGCATACTCGCCCATGGCCAGCAGATCAACCGGCAGATCCGCCACCGGCAAATCCATGATGTCGTTGGTGCGCACGGCGATGCTCATCGACTGGTCGCCAATCCGCTCCAGATCGCCGTTGATCTTGATTACCGCCAGGATGAAGCGCAGGTCGATGGCCATGGGCTGTTCTTTGGCGAGCAGTTCATATGCCATTTCGTCCAGCGCGCGCTGGGCGGTGTTGATGGCCGTCTCATTCTCGCGCACGTACTGGCAAAGCCCCGCATCGCGATTCAGATAGGCGTCCACCGAAGACTCCACAGCCTGCTGAGCGAGCGCCGCCATCGCCAGAATCTTGTCCTTGAGTTCGGCGAGTTGCAGTTGAAAGTGAATTCGCGGCACGGCGGAGTCTCCTGATCTCTTGATTGTGCCTGATGTGGTGTTACCATTTGACAAATTTCCGGAGGATCGTAAGGTTCTACTCATCTAAACTGTCATATTCTGAAACGCTTTCCGGAATCGGAAGCCAAATCCGCCTTACCGTGGCAGAGTTGTTGCAATTAAGCTGGAGTAATGTCCGTGCTCGCCAATCCGCCAGCCAAGAAGCTCAGCATCAACCCCGCCGACCATCAGGTTCATGAGATTTATAAGTTGATGGTGGGCCTGATCGTGCCCCGGCCGGTGGCTCTGGTTTCTACGGTCGACCGCGACGGCGTGCCTAACGCGGCGCCCTTCAGTTTCTTCTGCGGAGTCGGCTCCAATCCCCCCACGGTGCTTTTTTGCCCTTCGCTGCGGTCGAGCGGCGACCACCGCAAAGACACCCTGCGCAACGTCGAGCAGACGGGCGAATTCGTCATCAACATCGTCTCCGACTCGATTGCTGCGGCGGCCAACGCCACCGCAGCCGACGTAGGTCCCGAGGTTGACGAATTTCAATTAGCCGGCTTCACGCCCATCCCCAGCGAAGTCGTGCGTCCCCCGCGCGTCGCCGAATCGCCGGCCCAGATGGAATGCAAGCTGCTCCAGATCATCTTCACCAGCCAGACCGCCGGAGCCGGCGTGGTAGTGCTGGGCGAGATCGTCCGCTTTCACGTCAACGCCGACCTGGAGCAAAACTTCCGCATCGACCCCGCCAAGCTGGACGCAGTAGGCCGCATGGCCGGTAACACCTGGGTCCACACCCGCGAGCGCTTCGATCTCGAGCGGCCCAAGTAGCCCCCTCGTTTGCCAGAGCCGCCCGATCCAACCGCTATAGCAAAATCACGATAGATGTACTCAAGGCCGAAGCGGCAAAGTATTGATTTCTCCCGAGGTCCCCAAGGACGGGTCTTGGTCCTTGGGGTGGGTGTAATCAATACCCTGAACAAAGCCTTTCTGGGCACGGTTATCGTGGTTTTGCTCTAGGGCCGAGCTTCGTAGACAAGATTGAAAGGCGTCTCTGCGGCTCTACGGAAACGGCTGAACCCGGCTGAGGTGACCACCTCCCGGATGCGCGCCTCCCCGGATTGCGCTCCCAGGCAAAGTCCGACCTCCTGCGATCGCGAACAGGGCGTACACAGAAGGGTCGAGAATGAATAGTACACCCGGCCAACCGGGTTCAGGTTGTCCTTCAAGTCGTCGTTGGCAAAGGGCTCCACAATCATCCATGTGCCATCCGGCTTCAGGGATTGCAGCACGTGGGCCGATGCTCCAGCCGGGTCGCCCATGTCGTGCAGGCAGTCGAATACCGTGACCAGGTCGTAGTCTTTTCCCGGATATCCCTTACCTGGGGCCACCTCGAATGTCACGCGGTCGCCAACCCCCTGACGCTTCGCCGACTCACGCGCACCGGCAATCGATTGGTCGTGATAATCGAAGCCGAAGAATTGAGAGTTCGGAAAAGCCTTCGCCATCAGGATCGTGGAAGCGCCCTTGCCACACCCCACATCGGCCACCCGCGCACCTGCTTCAAGCTTCGGCAGCACTCCCTCAAGAGACGGCAGCCAGGAGCTCACAAGATTGGCGGCATAGCCGGGACGAAAGAATTTTTCGCATCCGTGAAAGACGCCCTCCTCATGCTCATGCCATCCCATCCCGGCCCCCGAGCGAAACGACTCGGTGATGCGCGGAACCGCAGCCAGCGAGCCAAGAGCCAGCTCGAAGGCCCCGGGCAGATAGGCCGGGCTGTCTTCGTTGGCGAGGGTAAAGGCCTGCTCTTCGCTCAGGCTGAACTGTCTGGTCTTTTCGTCATATGTGACGTATCCGCCGGCTGCCTGCGACGCCAGCCATTCGCGGACATAACGTTCATCGGTTCCGGTTTTGGCCGAGAGTTCGGACGAGGTCATGGGCTCAGCCGCCAATGCCTTGTAAAGTCCCAGCTTTTCTCCGATGACAACCATCCCGGCGTGTACCGCCGCTCCAAGATCCCCCACGAATTGACCGACGAATGCGTTGAGCTTGTCCATATCCAGTGCCATAGATGCGCTCCTTTCCTGCGCGCGATCATTCTAGTTCAGAAAGAACTAGAATGATCGCAGCAATCTCTACGATTCGCTGTCTCGGGAAGATATCGACGGAGTAGCGGATCATCGCAAGGCGAGCCGAGACGAGTCTAGCCCAGTCGGATTGGATCACCCAGCTTCCAACTCCACCCCGCGGCTCTCGCGCCCGCAAGCCGTAACCAGAGCCAGCGTGAGTGCAACGATGACCACCGTTCCCAAGAGCACCGGCGGATAGGTATGCCACCGTTCCACAAGCTTTGTCTGGATTACCAGATTTCTCGATGTCAGCAGATTGCCTAACTGGTAGGCCAAGCCCGGGAAGATCGCGCGCACCGGCGCCGGAGATAGCTCCGTCAGATAAGCCGGCACTACGCCCCATGCCCCCTGCACCATGAACTGCATCAGAAAAGCGCCAATCCCCAGCGTCAACGGCGTATGCCCATACGCAAAGAGCGGCGCGATCGGGATCGCCAGCAGGGCAGCGGTAATAATGGCTCGCTTGCGTCCCCACTTCTCCGAGAGCGTTCCAAAGACAAACCCTCCCATCAGCGAGCCCACGTTGTAGATAATCCCCAGCAGCCCGGCGAGACCAGCGGAATATCCCAATCCCTTCTGCAAGAACGTCGGATAGATATCCTGCGTCCCATGCGAAAAGCTTGTAAACGCCGTCATCAGCACAATCACGAACAAGAACATCGGCAGATAGCTCAACAGGCTCGCCATCACCGGAGGCCGCGCAACCTTCCCGGCCTGTCCCGCCTTTCTCTCCAGCCATACTGGAGACTCATCCACCTTGCGATCTACAAAGAAGGCCACCAGAGCCGGGGCTGCGCCCACGATGAACAATCCCCGCCATCCAATCCAGTGGAAAAGCCCCCCGTACAACAACGCCGCCAGCAGGTAGCCGACCGCATATCCTTCCTGCAGCAGCCCCGAAAAAATTCCACGCCCCTCCTTGGGAAGGGACTCAAAAGCCAGCGCCGCTCCCACGCCCCAGACGCCGCCCATTGCTACACCAAACAGCGCCCTCAGAATTAACAGAACATGCAGCGACGGCGCGAAGGCGCAGCTTAACTCCACTGCGGAATAGGCAATAATATTGACGATCAGCGTAGGTTTGCGACCCCACTTGTCGGCCATTGCGCCAAAAATCAGGGCTCCTAGCGGCCGGAAGACCAGCGTGAGAAACACCGCCTCGGCCACGCTCGAGATCTGCGCGTGAAACTCCGCCGCAATCGCCGGAATGCAGAACACCAGCAGGAAAAAATCCAGCGAATCCAGCGACCAGCCCAAAAAAGACGCCAGAAATGCGTGGCGTTGCGTAGGTTTCAAGCTGCGGAAGCTGCTTCCAATGGCGGAAAATGATCCCACGGACATACGCCGGAGCATACCAGACAGGTCTTCCGTCACAGGGGTTCAGAGGCCGCAAAATATTTGTTGCAACAACTATTCTCTCCGCGCATCCTATAAGCGCAACCTTTCGCTGCAGATACACTGGGTGCGCAGATTGTCCTGCTTTTCTGCCGCATCGCAAAAATTTTCCTCGTACGCCGCCTCTAGAGACCGAGGACGGAAAGTTCAACCCCGAGCATCCCGCAACCGGTACAACCGGTTGATCGATCTCGTCGACCGAATGGAAAGGATCCACCCATGAAAGCTCTGAAACTGGCCTCTGTCGCACTCGCCCTCATCGCCCCCGTTGCGATGGCGCAAACCTCAACCTGGAAATCGTACCCCGCGCACAGCGAAGCCGACTTCTCCGTCAAGCATCTCAGCATCTCCAACGTCCACGGCCGCTTCGGCAAGGTCGACGCCACCATCGTCTTGAACGACCAGGACGTCACCAAGTCCACCGCCAACGTCACCATCGATGTTGCCGGCCTCGATACCGGCCAGACTCCACGCGATAACCATCTCAAAACCGACAGCTTCTTCGACGTCGCCAAGTACCCGAGCTGCACCTTTGTCAGCACCAGTGTGGCCAAGGGTGGCTCCGGCTTTCAGGTTAGCGGCAACCTCACACTGCACGGCGTGACCAAGCCGGTGGTTCTGGATGTTTCCGGCTCCGGCTTGCCGATCACCAGCCCGATGGATAAGAAGCAGCATCTCGGCTTCGAAGCGACAACCACCATCCATCGTCTCGACTTCGGTGTAGGAACTACCTTCCCCGACGCAGTGGTCAGCGACGAAGTCAAGATCACCATCGAATTGGACGCAGTCAAGCAGTAACTCATCTTGTGCGCGTCTTTCGGGCGCGCCTGTTTCAGACGCGGAAAGCGGCCCTCAGGCCATCGGCTTGCTGAGCTGCTTTCCGTGGCGCCTTTAATTTGCTCTGGTATTTCGCAGGCGCGGCAGCACACTGTATCGGGAGGAACATGGCGGCCAATTCCCAGGGATCCGAGCAAGCCCCAAGCTTCTCCAGTCCCCAGGAGGAAGCGCTGCTCAACCTCATGCGCTCCGCCGATTGCCTGCATCGCGCCATGCAACAGCGGCTCAAACCCTCCGGCCTGACCCTGACCCAGTTCAATGTCCTGCGCATTCTGCGTACATCGCAGCCGGACGGGCTCACCTGCTCGGCCATCGGCCGCAGGATGATCACGCCCGAGCCGGACATTACCCGTTTGTTGGCTCGCCTCAAGGCGCAGAAACTCGTCCACCAGCGGCGCGACCTTCATGATCGCCGCGTGGTCTGGACCCACATCACCGCCCTGGGCCTGGATGTGCTCGCAAGATTGGATGGGATGATAGAGCAGGCGCCCAGGGAACTCCTCAAAGAGCTCACCCGGGAAGATTTGCATGCGTTGACGCGATTATTGCTGAAAGCGCGCTGTTGCGGCAGCGGCGGGGATATTGCTGGAGGTGAGCTTCCGTTTACCGGGAAGCCACCTTCGCCACGATCGACTCTTCTTCCCCCTCGCCATGAATGATCTTGTGATGCAGGCAGTAGAGGGCCAGCTCCAGGCGGTCGGAAACGCCAAGCTTGTCGTAAATCTTGCGCAGATAATTCTTGATCACCTGCTCGGTGGTACCTAACTGGTAAGCAATTTCTTTGTTGCGCTTGCCCTGGGTGATGCAAGTGATGATGGCCATCTCCTTCGGAGAGAGCCGTGGTTGGGTGCGCGGGCTTACCAGCGCCGCCGCCTGCGAGCGATAGGCTTCAATGACCAGGTTGATCGACTGGTTATCGATCCAGGTCTCGCCGCCCGCGATCTTGCGCACACACTTGACCAGCAGGTCAGGCGAGATGGCTCGCGAAATGATGCCGCGCACGCCACGCCGGTAAAGTTCCACGGTATGGCTTTCGTCGGAATAAGAGGCTTGAACGATGATCTTGATATTGGGCGCGAGGCGAAGCAGCTCCGGAATGGCGTTGGCTGTCCCAGTGAGCATGCCGCCCTCAAGCAGCACCACGTCAGTAGGATAGCGCTGCACAGCAGCATGCAGATTCTCAATGGAATCGGCTTGTGCGACCACCCGGACGTCGTCTTCCAGTGCAAATACCTTACGGATGCCGACGCGATAGATCGCTTGCGAATCCGCAAGTATCACGCGGATCGCGCCTGGCTTGGCAACGGAATCTTGCACTTCACCCTCTGGAGAATCCTCCAGAAAGTCCATCTTAATGACTGCCATATATGCTCATTGGGTTACTGATCTGCAAATCTGTACTCATCGATCGTCGCAGCGGTATGGTACCCATTTTGGTTTGGGTAACAGCGTACCACACGTCCGCGGCAATGAACCAGCACATCTCGGGGCGTTCCCAGGATCTCTCCCGGCATACGCAATGAGAATCCAATCGGCGTCTCCGAAGGTACATTCCGGTCCGTGATGAAGAGAGCGCCGTTGGCCGAAACGTTCACCGTCGACGCGGAAAACTCCTCCTCATCCGTGGAAAGAACCACGGGTAGGCTTAAAGGAAACCGCACCGCACAGCGAACTTCTTGTCGAGGAGCGCCGCCGGTACTTTGAGGTGAAACAGGCAACTCGGTGGTTGATGGATTCATACCGCTAAATCCTCTCCTGGAAACGATAAGCTACTGTACATCAACCGCAGTGCGACGGGTACGATCCAGGAAAACCAAAGTTTCTTTCACTCAGCCTACTGTAGCCCCAATCGAATCGCCAGGAAAATACCCCTTCTGGGGTACAAATTTCGGACTGCTCTGACATTTGGCAGCTAAAACCAGGGCCGGAGAGCCAACCTCCGCGATTCAGGGCCGGCCACGAACCATCTTTCCGGGTAACCTTCCCTGTTGATTCTTTTCCACACACCAACCCAAGGCATATCAGCGCCAAAATGCGGCCGACGCTCCCACCCATTCCTGGTTCCGGTTGTGATCCACGCCCATCATCTTCCCCCGTCCCAACCGAACCAGGGAAAGCGCCGGAACAAGCTCGCCCCCATCGGGCCACATATATAAGATGCGAATCTCGGCCTGCGTGAGCCCGTGGGGCGTTCGGATGGTGGGTACAAAGTGCATCCGCTGCTGCACCAGATAGTTGCCCCGCTCCGCCTCGGGAATCGCTTCGAGCTCTGCCCGGCTCGGGCCAAACTGGATTCCTTTCCCGGCAAAGGAGAAGAGCGGCTTGAGCAGCAGGTCGTCGTAGACTGCCCCCGGATCTTTGGCGTAGGGCAGCTTGACGCCGGCAGCCTCCAATCGCGCAAAACCATCCCCGCCCAGAAAATCGTCCAGGAATGCCGCGGGAGGGACCACGCTCTCGCCGGCCATCGAGAGCCACGGGACGGCAAACTTGCTAATGAGGAAATACCAATTCGGGTGCCCAGCCCATTCCACGTTCCAGGCAGCGGTCAGGTCGAAGGGCAGCTTCACCTTGCGAGCCACGATCTCGTCCACGATCGCCCGGTTATAGATGCGATGGATCGGGATCAATTCTCCCGACCTATTCCGGTAATGCAGTTTGTTCCCAATCGGAACCAGGGTGGCAATGTCCACCACCTCAATTCCCAGCCGCCGGCTGGTGAGCAGAAAGTCCGGAAGCGTCTTCTGATGTTGCGGGTCCACTTCCGTTAAAACGACATTCTCCGCGGCATGACGACCCAGCACGGTTCGGCGAAACAGCGCCCAGAAACTCTCCGTGTCCAGACCTCCCAGAAAAACTCCCAGGGATTCGGCCAGTCCAAAGGCCTCGCGGTAGGCCTCATTCAGCATGGCCTGGTAGGCATACACCGACGGAAAAGCCTGGATCTCGACCAGCCGGGGAACAAGTGCCCCGGTCACGTCCTCGACCAAGGCAAAGTCTGCGGTCAGGAAATTCGGATGGTCTGAGTCTGGATCTCCGGACTGTCCGGCGACCAGAAATTCCGTTGGAATAGATCGGCGAGCGCTCGCCAGGTACTCCGGCCATCTCAGCAGCCGTCTTGTCAACTCAACTCCGGCCTCCGCCATCTCCTCCAACATGGCCAGGGGAAGGAAAACCGGGGTCTCGGCGACGCGAAATTCGATCTTCGTTCCCGCACGCGCATCGAGGTCTTCAAGGAGCGTTCGGTAACCTTCGGACCGGTATTGGGCATTGAAGGTATCGCGTAAGTCGTTGATCACTAGGTAACTCCTCACGGTCTCGAAAGTAATAGGATTTCATTGCCCAGACGTGTATTACCATGCTTTGTTCGGAAATGGAAGCCAAAACCAAACATTTTTCCTAAAATTGCGACTTTCGTTGTATCCCGAACACACCATTTAGGTTACTCTTTCGGTAGTCAGTTTTTTAGAAGGAGAAATTCAATGAAATTCGTTCTCGCTTTCCCCATGCGTGTATTAACTACGATAGCCCTAGTTGCATGTACCACGATTGCTTTTGCTGGTCCCGCTTCGCCCGCACCTCCAGGAGGCTCGATCCGGTTTGCTCCAGCCGCAACTGAAATTCAGGTAGCCGGCCCCGCTTCGCCCGCACCTCCAGGAGGCTCGATCCGGTTTGCTCCAGCCGCAACTGAGATTCAGGTAGCCGGCCCCGCTTCGCCCGCGCCTCCAGGAGGCTCGATCCGTTTTGCTCCTGCCGCAACTGAAATTCAGGTAGCCGGCCCCGCTTCGCCCGCGCCTCCAGGAGGCTCGATCCGTTTTGCTCCAGCCGCAACTGAAATTCAGGTAGCCGGCCCCGCTTCACCCGCGCCTCCAGGAGGCTCGATCCGTTTTGCTCCTGCCGCAACTGAAATTCAGGTAGCCGGCCCCGCTTCGCCCGCACCCCCAGGAGGCTCGATCCGTTTTGCTCCTGCAACAGTTCTTTCGTAGTCGTTCTCGGGATGCGTTCTTGATTCCTGCTGTGTAAGCTGCGCCTCTTCGGTAACCGGGGAAGCGCTTAAGTTGTAGATTGACAGAACGCCCGGACTGCTAAACTCTGTGTGAAGGATTGCGTTGGTAATTCCGTCCTGGAGGTAGACAGTGCCCTCTCTTGATACCGCAGTATTGTTCGCGGGAGTAGTGGGGGAAGCTGTCGTCTGCGGTCTGTTGTTGCGGCGCAAAATGTGGCGCACGCTGCCTTTTTTCTCTGCCTACGTTTTTTGGAACTTGGTGAGCGATCTTGCATCCTCGCTGATCCTCTGGAAGATGTCTGGGATGTCTGGGCTTATTTATGTACGCTATTATTTCACCCAGACCATCGTAGATTCGTTGCTGCAGTTTGCCGTGCTGGTCGAACTGGCGTGGTCGGTGTTGAGCCCGATACGCAATTCCTTGCCGCGTCTCTCCCTGGTCGTCCTGAGCGTGCTGATCGCCTTGGCTGGTCTGGCGATCTGGCCCCTGGCGGGCATGGCAGTCCCGCAAAACTTTGTCGGCCTGAGCGTGATTTTCTTTCAGCTTCAGGAAACCTTCGCCATTCTGCGCGTCGCCTGTTTTCTGGTCATGGCCAGCTTCAGCCAGTTGCTCTCGATCGGGTGGCGCGATCGCGAATTGCAGATTGCAACCGGGCTTGGCTTCTACTCCATCCTCAGCCTTCTGGTGGCTTTGTTTCATTCCCACCAGGCCAAAGGCCCCGAATACCATTGGCCGGATCAGGCGTTGTCTCTCTGTTACGTTGGTACACTGTTCTATTGGATCTACAGTTTTGCTACAAAAGAGCAGGAACGCAAAGAATTTAGTCCACAAATGCAGCAATTTCTGTTACTAATGGGTGGAGGCGCGCGTGCGGGTCGAATTGCACTCAGCGATCTCCCTTCCGAGCGCTCCAGGAAAAGGATTAAGTGATGCTTCTCCCATTGCTTCAAATCGCAATCGTAAGTGCCCTGGTCGTCTACTTTGGAAAGTGGCGCAGAAACATGCGTCGCCGCAACATCCAGAGTTGGGATAGCCTGCTCTGTCAGCTCCGTTCCGATTGGAGCGCTCGCGAACTAAGCGAGCAATTCCTTTGGAAAGAGGGGCTTACCGCGACTACGAACGATATCTGGCAGCGTCTCGACGGCCCTCGCGGCCTCTGGGCGATGTACCAGAACGCCCGTGTGCTGCTGGAAATGGCCGACTATGCCAACCGCAACACCATGCCCGGCGCACCTGCCATCGATCCAATGATCCTCGAGACCCTGCGCAGCGACGCCATGCAGATTCGCCTCTGTGTCCTGATGGCCCTCGGCCAATATGCCTTGAGCCAGGCCACCGAGGGAGTCAAGGTCAACGCCTTCCGCGCCGCTGACATCTACAGCGGTATGGCCGCCCGCATGACCGTCCTGCTTCAGGATCACGCGGCTGTCATCCTTCCCGACTTCGTCGCAGCAATGTAGAAACACCTCTTCGCAATTGAGCCCCGAACCTCACTGAGGTTCGGGGCTTTTGCTTTGGCCGGGAAGTCCGCCAATCAACTCAGCCTAGACCGGGTTAGCTGCCAGAAACGCCCCAATCCGGTCGAATTCCCCCTCGTTCAACCGAAAATGCAGCGCGGGAGCCAGTCCCTTGACCTGATCGCCGCTGCGTCCACCCACAATGGCTGCGGTAATCGCCGGATGGTGCAAAGTCCAGGCCACGGCTACTACGCCGGGCTCAACTCCATGCGCGGAGCCGATCTCTCGCAGCAGTTCAACAAGGCGCAGATTCCGGCTCAATCGCGGCTCATTGAACTCCACCGCCTTCCGCCGCCAGTCGTCCGCCGGCATCGCCGCCACCCGTTCCGCGCTCATGCGGCCAGTCAGCAGCCCGCTGACCATCGGCGAGTAGTTGATCACCCCGATACCATGGGCCTGGCAGTAAGGAAGAATCTCCCGTTCGATTGCCGGCCGCAGCATGGAATAAGGCGGCTGCAAGCTGGTAATAGGCGCGATCGCCTGCGCCCGCTGCATCTGTGCGACATTGAAGTTGGAAACGCCGATCCAGCGAATCTTGCCCGCCTTCTGTTGCCGCGCCAGCTCCTCCCATCCTTCTTCTATGTCCTCATCCGGATTGGGCCAGTGAACCTGGTAGAGATCGATCGTCTCCACGCTCAAACGCCGCAGCGAAGCTTCCAGCTCTTCAACAACCGAGCCAGCTCTCAACGATCGATAGATCTTACGCTCACCATCCCAGCGCATCGAGCACTTGGTAAAGATCAGCGGTTTCCGCCCACTGCCTTTGACCGCTTTCCCGACGATCTCTTCCGAGTGTCCGAGTCCATAAATCGCGGCTGTATCGATCCAGTTGATGCCTTCGTCGAGCGCCTGGTGAATGGCGCGAATCGACTCGTCGTCATCCTGGTGGCCCCAGGCAAAATCCCAGTTGCCGCCGCCGATGGCCCATGCGCCAAAGCCGATCGCAGTAAGTTTCAGGTCAGAATTGCCAAGCGTTTTCAAGGGAAGCGATGCAGTGGTTGTCATAACAAGATGGTAGATGTGGCAGGATCGGCCCTGGCTGCTGACTTTTTCCTTACAACTGTTGCCTCGGCTATTGGGTGATGCGATAGGGACTTTAGCGCATCATGTTAGAGTAATGATGCGCCTTGGAGTCTGAGATGAGAACCACCCTCAACATCCGCGACAGCGTTCTTGAGCAGATCAAGGAGTACGCTGCTGCGCGGTCGATCTCCACCGGTGAGGCGGCATCGATTCTGGCGGAACGAGCATTGAGGCGCAGCACGCCGGTTCGAAAAGACGGCTATTTCTATGTATTTTCTCCCGAGGAAGACTCCGAGCCTATGACCCTCGAACATGCCTTGAGAGTCGAGGATGAAAGCGAGTGACGCCCTGGCTCCTCGATGTCAACATTCTGGTTGCTCGCTTTTGGGACCGTCATCCCTTCTACGCCAAAGTGCGCGCTTGGATGGACAGTCACGAATCGGACGGTTGGGCGACCTGCCCCATTACCCAGTTGGGAGCAATTCGGACCATCTCGAATCCGGCCTTCGATAAGCAGACTCCCCGCCCAGCCGACGTCCTGCATTGGATGGAGAAAACGCTCCGGGAACATCCTGCCCACCAGTTCTGGCCGGACGACGCAACCGTCTTTGAAGCGTGTCGAAACACGGCCGGCAGGCTACAGGGATTCAGGCAACTCACGGATGCCTATCTGCTGGGGCTCGCGATCCGGCATAACGCGGGATTCGTAACATTGGATCGAAGAATTCTTGACCTGGTGGCCAAGGACAAAGAAGCCCTCGGATCGCTGGTTATCCTAAATTGACGCCGCTTAAGCCGCGATCAAGAACCGCCCATCGCGCATGATCTGCTCCTGCCCAGCCTCGGACTCCAGCCAGATATTGAAGCCTAGCCCGACCACATCGATGTGCGTCCCGGAGCGCCAGGGCGCGCCGGTATGCTCGCCATACGGGTTTCCAAAGGCGATATGGATGCCGGGAAACTTCTCATCCTGCAGAATGTTACCGATCACTCGTTCCACGCCAAGATTTGTTCCAATGGCGAACTCGCCAACCCGGTCCGAATTCTCATCCGTGTGCGTGTAAGCCCAGAAATCGGCTTCCAGAGCCTTGTTCACGCTGGAGCAGCTTACGATCCGGTTTCCGGCAATCTCGATGGTCAATGGCGTTGCATGAAGAAGCCCGTAGCGCGCGCAAAGCCAGTCGCCCACCACGCCATCAACCACAAACGTGCCGTTCACTTCACCGGGTGAGGTAAAACACTCGCCGCCCGGCAGATTGCCCCATTTTTCCGGACTGATGATACCGCTGGTCTTGAACCACTTGTATCCCGGATTCATCTCCGCCGTAATATCCGTCCCAGCCGCGGTCGTGGCGCGAATCCGCGTCGCCTTGCGCACCCGCTCCAGCACCTGCTGCGAGAGCCTGTCGACCAGGTTGAAATCGGCTCGCATCCCCTGGCACATGATCTCCGGCGTAATGTTAACCATATGTGCGTGGCGCATATGCCGGCGATTGACCACATCGGTCATCTGCATCCGCGAATGCAGCTCATTCTGCTGCACCTGAACCGCAAAGATCGACACTTGCGAGCTCTCCATGTCCGCCAGCACCGCCGCCGGCATGTCGACCAACGGCCGCGGGGCCAAATCTTCAAGCAAAAACGCATTCCACTGGCACCCGCGCGCCGCGAGCTGCTCGCCGATCGAGGCCGCAATCTGCTCCGTCGCCCGGTCGGTAATCAAGGTGACTTTCTCCGCTGGATCGATGCGCAGGCAGGTGGTCACCGCCGATTGGGCTCCCGCGGCAAACTCGGCGGGATAGGGCATTTGTAGAAGATCGGCAGCGGTCATGGGCAGTGGCAACTCCAAGAAAGAAAACTCCGGCAATCGAACCGTATCTCTTGAGCCTAACGGAAAATTCACACAAATGAAATGGGCAAAGCCTGCGAAACTTGACCCAATCAACGGTGGAATCGCTGCCTCCTCCGGCCAAGAATCCGCCCGATCCCTTACAATTTGCCCGTTCGCACCAAGACATTCTTTACCACTCGAAGGAAGATCCCTGAAATGAACAAGGAATTCCAAACGCGCCATCATCTCCGCTGCACAATCTTGCTCTGCGTGACCGCTGGCGCAACCTTCGCGATAGCTCAGGCGCCGCGTCCCACTCCGCCTACTCGCGACCCGCACACACCGGGCTACGTCCAAGCCAACCAACTGCCCGATGGCGCCAATGCTCCAGCCAACGCCGACGGCAATTTCATTCTCGGCCCCACGCACAACCCCGCGCCTGAGATCTCGCCGCAACCGGCCCAGCTGCAAGGAACAGTCGTGGAATTCACCATGAATTCAGCCAACAGCAAGATCTATCCCGGCATCGCCCGCGATCCCGGTACCTTTGGCACTCCCGACCCCGCCGATCCAGCCAAGCTCCTCGTCCCCACCAGCCATCCCGCTCCCTACACGCGGAAGGTCGCGGTCTACGTTCCCAAACAATACGTCCCAGGCGCCGCCGCGCCCTTCATCGTTGGAGCGGACGGACCCGACAGAATGCTGTTTACAGCACTCGACGGCCTCATCGCCGAACACAAGCTCCCGGCCATCATCGCCATCTCCATCGGCAACGGCAGCGGAGACGCCCAGGGCAGCGAGCGCGGCCTCGAATACGACACCATGTCCGGCCGCTACGCCGAATTCGTCGAAACCGAAGTCCTGCCTCGCGTCGAAGCCGAAGCGCACGTCAAGCTCACCAAAGACCCCGACGGCCGCGCCACCATGGGCGGCAGTTCCGGCGGCTCATGCGCCCTCATCATGGCCTGGTACCACCCCGAGTGGTACCACCGCGTGCTCACCTACTCCGGCACCTGGGTCAACCAGCAATGGCCCTACAACCCGCAAACTCCGCACGGCGCATGGGAGTTCCACGAACACATCATTCGCAACAGCCCAGCCAAGCCCATCCGCATCTGGCTTGAGGTCGGCGACCACGATCTCTTCAACCCCAACATCATGCGCGACAACATGCACGACTGGGTCCAGGCCAACGAAGAAATGGCCAAAGCGCTCGCCGCCAAGGGCTATCACTACCAATTCGTCTTCGCCCCCAACGCCGGCCACGTAGACCACGCCGTCAAGCAGCAAACCCTACCCGAAGCCCTCGAATACGTCTGGCAGGGCTACCCAATCGCTGCCGCAAGGAACTGACCGGACGAATTCGACCACGATCTTTTGACCGTCTCTCTGGCCCGTTCTCAAAAGGGAAGCAGAAGCAGCGGCACAACGATCCCGGCCACAAGCAGTCCGGTCAAAATCAGCCAGCCGTGGCTGTACTTGTACGCCATATAGATCCCGGTCAATGTCGAGATCAGCAGGCTTACCGATACCAGAAGAAAGAAGATCTTCATTGGCAAGTGGCTCTTCTGCGGAGCGACCGGTGCCGCCGGCCCATCCGCCTTATGTTCCGCTCCGTTGGACCCCAGCGGGCCCTTGTCAGCCGGCCGCGCCTTGCGCACCGGCACCACCGTCGTCTGCTTCTTGTGCAGTTGCGCCAGGGTAGCAATCCACGCCGGAGGCTTATAGCTGCTGCCCTGAGTCGTCTCATGCAGACTGAATGTCTGCATCGCCCCCGTAATTGCGAAGAAAAGCAACGCGGGCGTGGCAAAGATGCCGATATAGAGGTGAACCTTGCGCAAGAACTTCAACGTTGCATGGGACGTGGACATGGATACTCCGAACCTGAAAAATGATCTGAGAAAATTTGCGCACTTGACCGTCTCTTCCCGCCACATCCAACGGCAGGCAAAGGAGCAATCGCTTCATTCATGGGCTAAGCGCAGCAATATGAGACTAAATAGTCCGATTTAAAATTCAAAAACGTGCCAGCCGGCAGGCATAGATTGCTGAGCAGCCCGTCCAGCGCAAGCCTAAGCAAAATAAGAAGATGGCCGAGAATGCCCTACAGCCCTGCCACACAGAATTCAAATTCTATTCATCTGGCATTCAAATTCATCTATCAGCGGCTTTCTATCTTCGACGATATGACACGTACAGCACGAAGCATTTTTCTCTCCCTTCTGGCAGGCCTGTTCTTCATTCTGAGTGCAAACATAGCTGAGGCGCAGTATGAAAACGGCGGCATTGTCGGCACCATCCACGACTCCAGCGGAGCCATCATCCCCAGCGCAACCGTCACCGCCACCAACATCGCCACCGGCATCGTCGCCACCTCCGTCTCCAACTCCTCCGGCGACTACGAATTTCCCTCCCTGCGTATCGGCGTTTACAACCTCAAAGCCGAGGCCTCCGGCTTCTCCGCTGCGGTCGCAGAGAACATCAGCGTCTCCGTTGCCGCCCGCACCCGCATCGATCTCCAGCTCAATGTCGGCGGCGCCGAAAGCACCGTCGAAGTCAACGGCGTCTCGCTCGCCATCGAAACCGACACCAGCGAGCGCGGCCAGACCATCACCAACTATGAGAGCGAAGCTCTGCCCCTGGTGAGCCGCAACTATTCCGACCTGCTTGGCCTCGTCACCGGCAGCCGTCAGGCTCCCACCGCCGCCACCACCAGCTCCATCAGCAGCTTGGTGCGCGCCGGCGCGTACAACGTCAACGGCCAGCGCAGCATGTTCAACAACTTCCTGCTCGATGGCATGGACAACAATGCCTACGGCGAATCCAACCAGGGCTTCGACAACCAGATCATCGCCGTCCCGCCCGACTCCGTTGGCGAATGGCAGGTCGTCACCAACAACGAGAGCGCCGAATACGGCCGTTCATCCGGAGCGACAATCAACGTGGCGTCGCAATCCGGAACGAATTCCTATCACGCCACAGCATACGATTTTTTCCGCAACACGGATCTGAATGCGGCTGGTTTTTTTAAGCCCAATGTGGTCAGCAATACTGGCTCGGTAACTCCGTTTCAAAAACCTACCTTCAACCGCAACCAGTTCGGCATGAATTTCGGCGGACCGATCCTGCGCGACAAGCTCTTCTTCTTCCTCGACTACGAAGGCTTCCGTCAGGACCTCACACCGCTTAACGTGCTCACCCTGCCCACGCAGGCCGAGCTCAACGGCGACCTGGTCGTTCCGGTGCGCAACCCCTTGACCGGCGCCGTCTACCAGGCCGGCACCTCCATCCCAGCCGCCGCCATGGACCCCATCTCGGCGCAGATCGTCGGTTACTTTAAGGGAATCTCCTTGCCCGCCTCGGGCCTGGCTACGACAGGTCTCAACTCCAATGACTACTCGGTCCAGGCGCCCTTCACCGACAACGCCGACAAAGGCGATCTCCGCCTCGACTACCAGCAGAACGCCAAGAGCTCCTGGTTCCTGCGCATCAGCGATCGCAAAGAAACCGGCGTCAACCACGTCACCATCCCGCTGCCGCTCGACGGCCAGACCAACGGCACCATTCGCATCCTAGACCAGCAGGCAGCCCTCGGCTATACCCACGTCTTTGGGCCCACCAAGGTGCTCGACGCCCGCGTAGGCATTTCTCGCACCAAGGCCGGCAAGTTCAACCTCTCCATCGGCGACAACGCCTTCGACATCCCCGGCCTTCCCTCCAACCCCATCGTCGCCGGCGGCCTGCCGTCGGTCGGCATCTCTGGCTTCAGCGGCTTCGGCCGTCAGAGCACCAACCCGCAGTGGCAAAACCCCGCGTTGCTCGATCCCAAGGTCAACTTCACCTGGATCAAGGGCAATCATTCGCTCAAGTTCGGCTACGAATACGAGCATGTCTGGATGGCCGTCAACGACAACAACCCGCTCTATGGCTCCTGGACATATGGCAGCGGCTACAGTCTCTGCGACGCGGCCATCGATCCGCGCTGCGCCACCACCAGCAGCGGCGCGGCCGCTCCCACGGCTCCTGTCTCCGACACCTATTGGGCCGACTTCCTCTTCGGCACCACTACCAGCTATCAGCTTGCCAACTACTTCGTCGTGCACCTGCGCCAGACCCTCGACAGCGCCTATGCCCAGGACGACTGGAAGGTCAATCCCAAGCTGACCCTCAACCTCGGCGTGCGCTGGGAGTACGGCTCGCCCTACTCCGAAGACCAGAACAACATCTCCAACTTCGACCCTGTCTCGCAGACCGTGCTCACCACCACCCCAGGAGCAGTCGCCGGCAACGGCATTACTCCTGTCAGCCACGGCGGCGTATATGGCAAGACGTTGGTCAACCCGGACTACAACGATTGGTCTCCGCGCGTCGGCCTGGCCTACGCCCTTACGCCCAAAACCGCCATTCGCGCCGGCTTCGGCACAGGCTTTGTGCACTACACCCGCGCCGGCTCCGGAGACATCCTCGGCATCAACGCGCCCCAGGCGCAGTTCGCCGCGGTAACCCAGATCAAACCCCTCCAGCTCTCGGCCACCACCAGCAACCAGTGCGCCTCGCCACTGCCGGCCCAGATCATCGCCGTCGGCGCCACCACGCCTAGCTGCTATGCCACGGCTGGCCAGGGCTTTCCCTCCGGCCTGGTTACCGCCTTCAACCCGGCCACCGACAACATCACCTGGATTCCCAAGGACACGCGCGACAGCTACGTCGAGAGCTACTTCCTCAGCGTGCAGCGGCAGCTAGCCAAGAACTCCCTCATCGACATTGCCTACGTCGGCAATCACGGCCTCAAGTTGCAAGGCTTCCTCAACGGCAACCAGCTCAACCCCAAGGTAATCACCAACGGCAAGTTCACTCGTCCCTTCGGCCAATGGCCCAGCGACATCACCGAAGCTCTCAATGAGTTCTGGTCCAACTACAACGCGCTGCAGGTGCGCTATGAACAGCGCATGGTCGGCGGCCTGACCTTGCTCAACTCCTTCAGCTGGGAGCACGCGCTCGACAACGCCAGCGCCTCGCTCGAAGGCAACACGCCCTCCCCGCAAGACGCCAACAACATCAAGGCCGACTATGCTCAGTCGGACTACAACCTGCCTTTGGCCAACGTCACCAGCCTCATCTACGAGCTGCCCTTCGGTCACGGCCGCCGCTTCCTTTCCGGCGTTAACGGACTTGAAGACACTGTCCTTGGCGGCTGGCAGGTCAGCGTCATCAACACCGCCCAGGCCGGCACGCCCTTCAACCTGGGCTACTCGCCCAACGGCGCGCAGCAGGTCTCCCCGCAGATCTCCGCCACCTACCGCGGAGCCAACGAATATCGCCCCAACATCGTGCCTGGGCAGAAGGTGACGCAGAGCACTTCCAATCGCGCCGCCAACACCGGCTACGTCAACTACATCAACTACAGCGCATTCGTGTTGCCCCCGATCAAGGACGCAGCAGGCAACGTCCTCAGCCCCTTCGGCAACGCCTCCCGCAACCCCGGCCGCACACCGGCCTTCTATGAAACCGATCTCGACATCAACAAGAAGTTCAGCACTCCGATCGACAATCTGAAGATCGAGTTCCGCACCGAGATCTACAACCTCTTCAACCACACCAACCTGTATCTGCCCAACTCCATCAGCGGCACGCAGGGCACAACCACTTCAACTCTGGGAGTCGGTGCAACCCCGGGTATCTCGGACATTACCGGCGGCGTTCCAACCAGCGGCGGTCAGATCTCCAGCACCTTCGAACCGCGCATCTTCCAGTTCGGCCTGAAGATCATCTACTAACCAAACCGCCCGAAACCCCTTAACAAAAGCCAACAGTCTGCGGCCGCCTGCAGACTGTTGGCTTTTTGCTGCCCCGGTTCACTCTGAATCAGTGACACTTTGCCGACTCCCACGACCCCAACGAAAGCACAATTAGGCGATGGATTATCTCCGCGCAATGAAGTATCATGACTGCCCACAGGAGGCTTGTCGATGAAGCTCCGAAACAAGACGGGATTGGCTCTCGCCCTGCTCCTTCCCCACTTGTCGGTCTTCTTGCTTGCGCAGGCAAAGCCCAACGTACCGCCGCAATATCAGCGACTCTTCTGCCAATACGCCGATCGACGCCAGTTTTATGAGAAGGCGCTGAATTCTGTTGGCCTGACTACGCTTCCGATTGGCCGCGGTTATGCACTGATTGCCGGCGTGACTCAATATCCGAACTTCGCGCGGGAGGATCAGGATCTTAAGCCGGCCGCGGTGGACATAGAGAAGCTGAAATCCTATCTGAAAGACCAGGAATTCTTTGACGAGATCGTCGTACTCAAAGACGGCGATATGAACCTCGATAACCTGAATTACTTCCTGCAAGTCTATTTTCCCGAACGCCTCAAAAGCTCACCTCACGCCCGCTTCCTCTTTGCCTACAGCGGCCACGGATATGCCGAGGGAGCCTCAGACACAGCCCGGGGATTCCTGCTCACAAGTCCAGCGGTCTCGAAGACCGACCCCGTCAATAGAATCGACCTTAGCCTTCTGCGCACGTTGCTCGATCCCGACATACTGTCCGCGGAAAAGGTCCTGGTGTTGATCAACGCTTGCCAGAGTGGTGCATTTCTCGGCCGCAAGCCATTTGGAGCGAGCCCGATCGGGCCCGGCGATCGTGGCGCACACGCGATTATGGCCAGCCGGTCGAATCAGCAGAGTCTTCAACTGAGTACAGTCGGGCCAGGGAGCGTCTTCTTCGAAAAAATATTTGCCGGGTTGGAGGGTGCTGCGGATAAATCCCCGCCTGACGGCATAGTCACTTACCACGAGCTCGACGCCTATCTTCTTTCGGAAATCCCCTATGCCACCAACGGAACTCAGATCCCGATGGACGGAGACATATCGCCCAATGGCAGTGTTGGCGAGTTCTTTTTTCTGAACCGAAGCCGTCAGGTGCAAGTCAAAAACGCAAAGCCATGGAACCCGGGAAGTGCCTCGGCATTCGGCAACGCCGCAGCCGACGCTTTCGAGCGCGGCAACACAGCATATCTTGACAGGCGCTACGATGAGGCATTCCGGCTGTTCCTGGAAGCAGCTAAGGCTGGCAACGCAGATGCGATGAGCTATGTCGCGTCCATGTACGATAACGGCATGGGCGGCGTCTCGCAGAATTCCGAGCAAGCGCTCCAGTGGTATGAGAAAGGCGCGGCGGCTGGTAGCACGGATGCAATGCTTAATCTTGGGAAGAAGTATTCGGAGGGCTATCACGTTACGCGGAACGTTCAGCAAGGAATTCAGTGGTACGAAAAAGGAGCAGCCGCCGGCAACGCAATGGCTATGTACAACCTCGGGTACATGTACGAACACGGCGAGGGCACGCTGGATTATCAGCAGGCCCGGAATTGGTATGAAAAAAGTGCGGCAGCCGGCGAAGCCATCGCGATGTACCGCCTCGGGGGTATGTACGAGCACGGCGAAGGCACGCAGGACTTGCAGCAGGCCAGGCAGTGGTATCAGAAAGCGGCAGATGCCGGAGTCATATCCGCCTCGGAGCGCCTCAAGCAGTTGCCGCAGTGAGAGGTTATGTCCCTACCAGCCATTCTCAAACTCTGCGCCGGACTCTACTTGTTGTTGATTGTTGTCGATCTCATCCAGTCGCGCCAGGTTAAGCGCTTCTTACTCGAACTGCTGCCGCTGCTGGGGCTGATCCTCCTCGATATCCTCGTGGCAAGCGCCAGTGCCGGCTACGTCACATTCGGCTCGGGAAGTTCCCCCGCGCTGGCGATCGTCGTGATGTTCATTGCCATTCTGCTAGGCACCATGGCCCGTTACATCTTTTATTTGAAAGGCCAGTTCTCTGGCCTCGATTTCGCCAAGCCCCTCTGCATCTCGCCCATTCTCTTGCTGCCCCTGATCGGTTCCTTGCAGTCGGTAAGGGATCTCGAACCAACCCAGTTGGCTTCGTTCGCCCTGTTGGCTTTTCAGAATGGTTTCTTTTGGCAAACGATTCTGCAGCGAAGCAGGCCAAAGAAATAGAGTCACAGGTGCGGCCACCATGCCATTCTTTCTGAACCTGCAAAGTGCCCCAATTCGCATCGACCCGCGAGCAGTTCTACCCGCCCGTGAATTCCGGATCAACCGGAATCTGGAGAGCAGACGCCAGCGAGTTGGTCTGCGCGGCTAATCCCATCACCGCCAGCAGTTCGGCATGTTGCTCATCGCTCATGCCCTTCGCCCGCGCCGCTGCGGTATGCGAATGAATGCAATAGCTGCATCCGTTGATCGTCGACACGGCAATATAGATCAATTCCTTGACCAGCGGATCGAGCGCGCCCGGCGCAATCATTACTTCTTTGACCCGCGACCACGTACTTTCCAGCAGCGCCGGCTCATTGGCCAGCGCCCGCCAGAAGTTGTTCACAAAATCCGATTTGCGAGTCGCGCGGATGTCATCGAACACCGCCAGCACCCGCGGGATGCGGGATACCTCTTCGTCCGTCCAAAGCCTCTGTGTCGCCAAGCTATCGTCCTTTCAAAGAAGTCCCGCAATGCCTAAATCGAAAGATTCAGCACCCGGTTCAGCCGCTGAACAAAGCTTGCCGGATCCTTCATCGGAACGCCCTCCATCAGCAGAGCCTGGTCAAACAGAAGCCACGCAGCATCCTGCGTAACTGCGTCATCCGCCCGCGCCAGCAGCTTTTTCACAATCTCGTGATCGGGATTGATCTCCAGCGTGGGCAGCGGCGCGGGAAGATCCTTCTGCCCCATCGCCCGCAGCATCTGTTGCATCTGCAAGGAAGGCTCCTCTTCGTCAGAAACAATGCAGGAAGGGCTATCCGCCAGCCGCACCGACGCGCGCACATCCTTCACGCGATCGCCCAGCACCGCCTTCAGCCTGTCCAGCAGAGGCTTCAGCGACTCGGCCTTGTCTCCGTCGCCAGCTTCAGACTCATCCTTCAGGTCTTCGCTCGTTGAAGTCTTGTTCACCGACTTGAGCTCAACCTCGCCATACTTATCGATCCCCGCGAAGACAATCTCATCAAAGTCATCGTCGAGAATCAAAACCTCGATATCTTTCTTCTTATAGATCTCCAGCAGCGGCGAGGTCCGCAGCAGCGATTCCGCGCCGCCCGTGATGTAGTAGATGCTCTTCTGCCCCTCCTTCATCCGCGTCATCACTTCCGAGAGGCTCGTCAAACCCTCCACCTTGGTTGACTTGAAGCGCACCAGATCGAGCAGCGCCTCGCGATTCGCATAGTCGCCATACAGGCCTTCCTTCAGAGGCCGGTTGTACTCCCCGATAAACTTCAGATACTCATCCGGCTTGCTCGCCGCAACGTTCTTAAGCTCGGACAAAATCTTCTTCACGCTCGCCGTGCGAATGCTCGTCAGCACCTTATTTTGCTGCAGAATCTCGCGGCTCACATTCAGCGGCAGATCCTCGCTGTCGATGATCCCGCGCACAAAGCGCAGATACTGCGGCAGCAGCTCCTTGGCGTCGTCCATGATAAAGACGCGCTTCACATAGAGCTTCACGCCCACGCGATAGTCGCTCTGATACAGGTCCAGCGGCGCCTTCGACGGAATGTAGAAGAGCGTCGTGTACTCCAAACTCCCCTCCGCCTTGGTATGAAACCAGAACAGAGGGTCCTGCGAGTCGCCGGTAATCGACTTGTAGAGCTCCTTGTAATCCTCCTCGGTCAGCTCGCTCTTCGGCCGCCTCCACAACGCGCTCGCCGCATTCACCTGCTCGGTTGTGCGCGTCTTCGTCGACTTCTTTTCCTCCGCATTCCACTCGCTCTTGTCATAGGTCAGGAAGATAGGAAACGCGATGTGATTCGAATACTTTTTGACGATCTCCTGCAGCCGCCAGCTATTGGCATACTGCTTGCCTTCGTCGTTGAAGTGCAGCAGGATCGTCGTCCCCGCCACCATTCGCTCCGCCGGCTCAATCTCAAATCCTGACTGCCCATCACTTGTCCAGCGCCAAGCGAGCTCTTCGCCGGCCTTGCGCGAAACCACCTCGATCTTGTCCGCCACCATAAAAGCGCTATAGAAGCCCACGCCAAACTGGCCAATCAGGTTCGAGTCCTTCCTCGCATCGCCCGAGAGCTGCGAAAGAAAGTTCTTCGTTCCCGACCGCGCGATCGTGCCCAGATGCGAAATCAAGTCCTCTTCGTTCATGCCAATGCCGGTGTCGGCAATCGTCAGCGTTTTCGCGTCTTCATCAAGCTCCAGATCGATCCGCGGATCGAACGGCACCATCTTGTAAGCATCGTCCGTTAGCGTCAGATGCCGCAGCTTATCCAGCGCGTCGGAGGAGTTCGAAATCAGTTCGCGGAGAAAAATCTCAGGGTGGGAATAAAGGGAGTGGATGATCAACTGCAACAGTTGATTGACTTCAGTCTGAAATTCACGCTTCGACATGGATGTTTTTTCACCAGGGATGATTGTTCACCAACATAGATAACTATAAAACGCGCCGTCGCCCCGGTTGCTTCGAGAAAATGCGCGTGCATCGGCGCGTTGTAGGCTGGGGCGGTTCATCAAAACAAGCGCAGTAGCGGAAAAGCTCTCAGGAAGAAGGCATCGATACGGCATACTGGATTCGTTCCCTTCCACGCGAGGCCGCACACATGCCATCCATTCGCCGCAACCGACTCCTTGCACACCTCTGCGGAATCGCCATAGCCCTGGCCACGCCCGGCGCACACGCGCAGGACTCATCCGCGGACCTCATCCTCATCCACGGCCGCATCCTCACCGTAGACGCCAACGACTCCATCGCCCAGGCTATCGCCATCCGCCGCGGCGTCATCCTCAAGGTAGGCAGCGACGCCGAGATTCAGGCCCTCGCCGCTCCGGGAGCCAAGGTCATCGACCTCCGCGGCCACACCGCAACTCCCGGCCTCATCGACACCCACGCCCACATCGCCGACGGCGGAGTAGCCGAGCTCTACGGCGTCCAACTAAGCGACGCAACATCGGTAGCCGAGATCGTAGCCCGCGTCAAAGCGAAAGTAGCGCTAGTGAAGCCTGGCGAATGGATCACCGGCTCGGGCTGGGACGAAGGCAAGCTCGCCGAGCGCCGCTACGTCACCGCCACTGACCTCGACGCCGTCGCGCCCAACAACCCTGTCTGGCTGATGCACACCACCGGCCACTACGGCGTCGCCAACTCCCTCGCCCTCAAGCAGGCTGGCATCACCGCCGCCACGCCCGATCCAACCGCGGGCACCATCGACCGTGACCTCAAGACCCATCAGCCCACCGGCGTCCTCAAAGAAGAGACCGCCATGGAACCCGTCGCCCGCCTTATTCCCGCCACCACCCCCGAGCAGATGCGCGCCGGCATCCTCCATATCCAGCAGATCCTGCACAGCGAAGGCATGACCGCCGTCAAAGACCCCGACATCTTCCAGCTCCAATGGGACGCTTACAAAGCCCTCCTCGACTCCGGCCAGCTCAAGGAGCGTATCTGCGTCCTCTGGCACGCCGGCACCACCGTCGCCGAGGCCCAAAAAGCCCTCGCCGAGATCAACAGCGTACCCCGCCTGCCGGCCAGCCTCGGCGACAGCCGCTTGCTCTCCTGCGGCGCCAAGATCTACATGGATGGCTCCGGCGGCGCCCGCACCGGCTGGGTCTACGACGACTGGTTCCGCAACGCCACCACCCCCGAGCCCGGCAATCACGGCTACCCGCACACCGACCCCGAAGTCTACCGCCAGATGGTCCGCCTCTTCCACCAGGCCGGCGTTCCCGTCGGCACCCACGCCGTCGGAGACCGCGCCATGGACTGGGTCGTCGACACCTACGCGCAAGTTGAGCAGGAACAACCCCACCCCGGCCTGCGCCACAGCATCATCCACGCCAACCTGCCCACCCCTCACGCGCTCGACGTCATGGCCAATTTGCAAAAGAAATACGACGCCGGCTATCCCGAGATGCAGCCCGGCTTCCTCTGGTGGATCGGCGACATCTACGCCGCCAGCTACGGCACGGAAACGACAGGCAAAGCGCGCGGCCAGCATCTCGAACCCTTCAAGACCCTGCAAAACCGCGGCATCCTCTGGTCCGGCGGCTCGGATTACTCGGTCACTCCCATCGCCGCCCGCTACGGCCTCTGGGCATCCCTAGCACGCCAGACCGCCAAAGGAACCTTCGGCCTGCACCCCTTCGGAATGGCCGAAGCCATCGACGCAAAGACGGCGCTGCGCAGCTATACCGCCTGGGGCGCCCGCCAAATGTTTCTCGAAGACAAAATCGGCACCCTCGAACCAGGCAAGCGCGCCGACATCGCCATCTGGGACCGCGACATCTACACCATCCCCGCCGGCCAAATCAAAGAGATGAAATGCCTGATGACCCTGCTCGACGGCGAAATGGTCTACGAATCTCCAGACTTCAAGTGATCACAAGAGAAGAAAGTTAGAACCCTCACACAGGAGCATCGACATGGCCGGTTTAGTGGTGGTAATCGGTATATTGTTATTTATTCTTTTCGTGGCTGGCGTTGATCTTCTCCAATCGCAGTCTTCGCCCGCTAAGACAAACCCCTCACAGCTCAACCTAATTTCCGTGCGCGATGCGATGCTTGAAAAACACGGCTGGACCCTGGAGCGCGTTGACACCGCTCAGGCAGAATATGTCCGTTTTCTGACGCTTCTCCAGAAAGAGCCAAAATTCATGCTGGTGCCGTGGCTCGATGCCAATGGACGCGACGACCTCGATCAGTTCTGGCATCAGCACATCCTGGATACCGCAAAATACGCCTCGGATTGCCAGGCTCTCTACGGGCGAATGATCCACCACAATCCGCATGTGCTGCGCGGGTCGGAAGATGAGAATGAAGCTGCCGCAAAGACGCGGAGGCTCTACACTCGCACCTTCCAGTCAGGCGTCTACGGCGCAGATGCCGATCCAGCCGACTTTAGTGGCTGTTCTGCTTGCGGAGCCGAAACTTCTGACCATGCTTCTTCTCATTCTGACCACGGCGGTCATTCCGGAGGCGACGGCGGCCATAGCTGCGGAGGTCACGGTTGCGGTCACGGCTGCGGCGGCCATTGAAACGGACGCATCGCGTCCATTGCTAAAACAACCCCGCAGCCGTCTCCTCTGCCATGTAATCGACCACAGCCTTCAAATCCCCACCCGTCTTTTCGAAGACCGCTAACTGGCGATCCGCCCCAGTTCCCGTTTCAAGTATCTCTCGAATGCCGTTGATGGCATCGCGACTGCCTAACTCATCCACCACCGGATCGATCAAGTCGAGATACTCCCGAATAAGATCCCGCTCCGGAACCTCGGCCTCTTTGCCGAAGTCGATCAGGCTGCCGTCCAGCCCATAGCGCACCGCGCGGAATTTGTTTTCCATCAGCAGTGGCCGTGCGTACTGACGATAATCCTGATTGGATTCGTGCAGGCGGAAAAGATAGACGGCGGTGGCCTGGATCAGTGCGGCAATGGCGATAGTCTCCGAAGCACGAAGCGGAATATCGCAGGCCCTGACTTCCACCGTATCGAAGTGCGGATGCGGCCGGATATCCCACCATATCTTCTTGCCGTCGTCAATGCAGTTGGTTTTGACCAGAAGCTTGACGTAGTTATCGTACTCCGAGTAACTCGCAAAGGCATCGGGAATGCCGGTGCGCGGAAAGTTCTCAAACACCTTCGCCCGATAGCCTTTGTAACCTGTATTCAAACCCAGCCAGAAGGGCGAATTCGTGGTCAGGGCCATGATATGCGGCAGAAAGTAGCGCATCGAATTCATGATCCGAATCGCCGCCTCGCGATCCTCGATGCCGACATGCACATGCAGGCCAAAAATCAGATTGGAGCGGGCCACGAGCTGCAGATCCTTCACCACCTGCCGGTACCGAGGATCGGGATAAATCTCCTGCGTTCGCCAATCGGCAAAGGGATGCGTAGCTCCGGCAACCAGCGTCAGATTGTTCTCCTTCGCCAGCCGAATCATCTGCCGCCGCAGGTCGTAGAGATCCTCGCGCGCCTCGTCGATGTTTTTGCAGATCCGCGTGCCCACCTCAACCACGGACTGGTGCATCTCCGCCTTCACCCGTTCTTCCAGGCGCATCTTGCCCTGCGACAGCATCTCGGTAGCAATGTGCGAGCGCAGGTCCCGGCTTACCGGGTCGATGGTCTGGTACTCCTCTTCAATGCCAAGCGTGAACGATGGCCGCATCGCGTCTCCCTGAGAACGGTTTAGGTTACCTTTTCCACAGCTTTCGCCAATTGTACGGGGAGAAATTATTTTCGCCTAATATTCGCCTTTTTGCGTTAAAATCGAAGTCGGCGAATGAACCTCTTCTCCCAACTCGAAGTCGAGCCGACGCATGAGGAGGTCTTCCCCGGTGCCGTCCTCATGCGGAGCCTGGCTCTACCGCAGGATCGGGAATTCTTCGCCGCCATTGAAGAGATCGTCGCCGCCCGTCCCCTGCACCATGCGGTAACGCCGAGCGGCCTGCCAATGTCGGTTATGGTCACCGATTGCGGAGCTCCACGCGCTTTTGCCGATTGGCGGGCTAACCTGACGGGTCTTCAAGCGGCTGGCAAATGGCCGCCCATGCCGCGGGTGTTGCATGACTTCGCCATCCGCTGCGCAATCCGCTCAGGCTTCCCGCGTTTCCGCCCCGACTCCTGCCACATCAATCGCTACCAGGCCGGCACCAAGCTGGGGATGCACCAGGACCGGCACGAATGCGATATGACGCAGCCCATCGTCTCCGTCTCTCTTGGCCTCGAGTGCACCTTCCTGCTGGGCGGCTTGCAGCGCATCGACAAGCCGAGACGCATCCTGCTCGAACACGGTGACGTAATCGTATGGGGCGGCCCATCGCGCATGCGCTTCCATGGCGTCCAGCCGCTTAAGCCAGGCTTGCATCCGCTTACCGGCCCCTATCGCTACAATCTCACCTTCCGCAAAATCGCGTAACGCTTTGGCCACGCATCCTCACCGCTAAAACGTTTGACTAGAACCAGCTTGGCTGCTACCATCCCGACTTCATAGGAGATTTCCACCCATGGATCGCCGCCAATTCATAGCTTCTTCAGCCGCGCTCGCCGCCTCATCCGCGTTTCCCCGCTCCGGATTAGCCGAGCCCGCGGCGCAATTCCCCAAGGACTTCCTCTGGGGCATGGCCACGGCCTCCTACCAGGTCGAAGGCGCATGGAACGAAGATGGCAAGGGCGAATCCATTTGGGATCGCTTTACCCACCAGCCCGGCCATATTCGAGGCGCGGCCACCGGCGATGTTGCCTGCGACCATTACCATCTCTATCCGCAGTACATCGCGATTCTCCGTCAGTTGCACATGAAAAGCTTCCGCTTCTCAATTGCCTGGCCTCGCATCCAGCCATCGGGCCGTGGACCTGTGAACCAGAAGGGGCTCGACCACTACAGCCGCTATGTCGACGCGATCCTCGAGGCCGGCATCCGCCCTTTCTGCACGCTCTATCACTGGGATCTACCCCAGGGCCTCGAAGACCTTGGCGGATGGCCCAACCGCGACCTCGCCAACTATTTTGCCGACTACGCGGGAATCCTGGCCAAAGCCCTCGGCGACCGCATCACCGTCTGGGCTCCCTTTAATATGCCCTGGAGCGTCAGTTATCTCGGCTACGGAACCGGCGCCTTCCCGCCCAACCGCGCCAGTTACAA
>Ga0206815_1026_pt2 | contig 33915 bp, 28 predicted proteins | sample Alteio_BWOrgCont_91_FD_152864 | JGI IMG/M metagenome (GOLD analysis project Ga0206815, IMG submission 152864) | Enriched cells from forest soil in Barre Woods Harvard Forest LTER site, Petersham, Massachusetts, United States -... | ecosystem: Environmental > Terrestrial > Soil > Temperate forest >...
TCAGACTATCCATTTCATGTTCAGACCAGCCTATAGAAATGCACGAGAGTGGTTTAAAGCCCCGCTCTGGCGCTGATAGATTATGGTTCTTTAGTAACTCATCTAATCGGCAAAGAAAGTTAGATGAACTACAGTCATCTAGTGCTTATAATCTGGAGGCGCACACCGTAAACGCGGAACGCAGGCTTATTTGATTATTAAGTTTCTGATTTTCGTTATCACAGAACAAACGCCCATAACAGTGCAAGAGCGGTAAGAAGTCTTACGATCTGACTTTTATCATGATAGTGGCCGTCTTGCCGTCTTTAGCTAGTCTTATTCAGCGTGGACGTTCGACGATGTCCATTGCCGCCTGGTTACCTGCTGCAACACCTTGTTTTTGTAGCGCTATTTTTTAAAGACTGCCGCGCACATTTTTTTTCATCTGGTCTATACTGAAATAATGATAAGAACAATGTTTCGAGGAGTCCTCATGAGATCATCCTATGATCGCGACATGTTAGAAAATGAAAGTATAAAGAAGTTAGCTGAGTATAATAGGATGCTTAGGACGTTGGGTGAGAGACCTGAGGTATTAAAAGAATTGTATGAAATAAGACTGAGACAATTTAAGAGATTATCTCCCGATGATGAGGTGGTTGAAAGTTTTAATTCATCCTTAGATGCATCTATTCAATTGTTAAAGAATCTGAATGAACTAAATCAAATCCAGACAATTATTTTGCCCATAGATGAAAAAAAAATTAACGGTGCTAAGCCGGAAGACATAGAAGCAATACGGTCGGCGCAACAAGCAGTAAGAGATGGTGAGAAATTTTTTAATAAGGCGAAACGAGAAGCACATGCTTTGGCTGTTTTTTGTTTAAAAGAAAAAGATTACAAAAAAATAAATCATGGTGATAGTGATATTAAGGTTCTTTCTCAGTCAGTAAATGCAGTTATCAAGGTTGCAAAAGATCCTACAAATAAGAACAATTTAATCAATCTTTATGATCAGTCAAAAAAAATTGCAGAAAAGAAATCTGAGCTTCCATTTTGGAGAAGGTATGCTGCTACAATTACGAAGTGTGTGGGATTAGCCATGCTCTGGGTGGGAGTAGCGCTCACTTGTACGGGTATAGGTGCAGCAGCAGGGGTGCCGCTGATGATAGCGGGAGGCTGCCTATTTAATGCAGCCATAGTGACACCTAAACTGCCCGGGATTGGAGGTGAAACTTTAAATGAATCGCATAAGAATTCTAACGTAACAGACCTAAGCCGGGCAATGTCCAATGTAGCAAAATCAATTGAAATATTGCGGGAAGGGGATGCGGAAAAAGAGAAGCAAGCAGGCATGAAGGAAGTGCGGCAGCCATCAGTTGGTAGATAGCATGCAATAGAGTGCTAGTAGGGGTCAAATGCAAGATCACGACGAATATTGTATTTTGATTTCTTGAGTCGTGATCTTGCATTTGACCCCGTATTCCTCAGACTATCCATTTCATGTTCAGACCAGCCTATAGAAATGCACGAGAGTGGTTTAAAGCCCCGCTCTGGCGCTGATAGATTATGGTTCTTTAGTAACTCATCTAATCGGCAAAGAAAGTTAGATGAACTACAGTCATCTAGTGCTTATAATCTGGAGGCGCACACCGTAAACGCGGAACGCAGGCTTATTTGATTATTAAGTTTCTGATTTTCGTTATCACAGAACAAACGCCCATAACAGTGCAAGAGCGGTAAGAAGTCTTACGATCTGACTTTTATCATGATAGTGGCCGTCTTGCCGTCTTTAGCTAGTCTTATTCAGCGTGGACGTTCGACGATGTCCATTGCCGCCTGGTTACCTGCTGCAACACCTTGTTTTTGTAGCGCTATTTTTTAAAGACTGCCGCGCACATTTTTTTTCATCTGGTCTATACTGAAATAATGATAAGAACAATGTTTCGAGGAGTCCTCATGAGATCATCCTATGATCGCGACATGTTAGAAAATGAAAGTATAAAGAAGTTAGCTGAGTATAATAGGATGCTTAGGACGTTGGGTGAGAGACCTGAGGTATTAAAAGAATTGTATGAAATAAGACTGAGACAATTTAAGAGATTATCTCCCGATGATGAGGTGGTTGAAAGTTTTAATTCATCCTTAGATGCATCTATTCAATTGTTAAAGAATCTGAATGAACTAAATCAAATCCAGACAATTATTTTGCCCATAGATGAAAAAAAAATTAACGGTGCTAAGCCGGAAGACATAGAAGCAATACGGTCGGCGCAACAAGCAGTAAGAGATGGTGAGAAATTTTTTAATAAGGCGAAACGAGAAGCACATGCTTTGGCTGTTTTTTGTTTAAAAGAAAAAGATTACAAAAAAATAAATCATGGTGATAGTGATATTAAGGTTCTTTCTCAGTCAGTAAATGCAGTTATCAAGGTTGCAAAAGATCCTACAAATAAGAACAATTTAATCAATCTTTATGATCAGTCAAAAAAAATTGCAGAAAAGAAATCTGAGCTTCCATTTTGGAGAAGGTATGCTGCTACAATTACGAAGTGTGTGGGATTAGCCATGCTCTGGGTGGGAGTAGCGCTCACTTGTACGGGTATAGGTGCAGCAGCAGGGGTGCCGCTGATGATAGCGGGAGGCTGCCTATTTAATGCAGCCATAGTGACACCTAAACTGCCCGGGATTGGAGGTGAAACTTTAAATGAATCGCATAAGAATTCTAACGTAACAGACCTAAGCCGGGCAATGTCCAATGTAGCAAAATCAATTGAAATATTGCGGGAAGGGGATGCGGAAAAAGAGAAGCAAGCAGGCATGAAGGAAGTGCGGCAGCCATCAGTTGGTAGATAGCATGCAATAGAGTGCTAGTAGGGGTCAAATGCAAGATCACGACGAATATTGTATTTTGATTTCTTGAGTCGTGATCTTGCATTTGACCCCGTATTCCTCAGACTATCCATTTCATGTTCAGACCAGCCTATAGAAATGCACGAGAGTGGTTTAAAGCCCCGCTCTGGCGCTGATAGATTATGGTTTATATAGAGAATGTGGCTCGGTAATGATGGTAATATAAAATTTAGCTTAATAAGGTGATAATGTCGGTAGCTTGTTGAATATAACCATCCGCATTCCACTGTTGTGGCGTTTCTTCCGCAGGAATATAACCATACATCGCAACGACAGCAGGTGAACCCGCTGCTTTGCTAGCAATAATATCAATTTCGGAGTCACCAATATATAAACATTCCTCTGGCGCTTGTTGTAACAGCTGGCATGCATGCAGAATCGGTTCAGGATGTGGCTTGCTTAATTTCAGTGTGTCACCACTAATAATGCAAGCAGCGCGATCAGTCAGTTGTAAGTTGTCGAGTAATTTTAGCGTAAAGCGTTCGGGTTTGTTGGTAACAATTCCCCAGGGTGTTTTGTGTTGTTCCAAATACTGCAAGACAGTATCCATGCCTGGAAAAAAAGTCGTGGTATCCGCTAAATGTGAATAATAGTGCATTAATAATTCGGTGCACAAATGGGTATATTCTGGATGATGCTCTTCGATGTTTAAACCAATCTTGAGTAAACCACGGCAGCCACGTCCTGCTGCTGGGCGAATAATATCGTGTGATAACGGTGTTACATTGCGTTTGATGAGTACGTTATTTAGCGCATGCCCTAAGTCGGTTGCGGTATCTAATAACGTACCGTCTAAATCAAATAATACGGCTTTAATGGGTTTGTTATTGAAATACATAATGAGTCCTACTGGGTGAGATGCATTAAATAGTTGACTGATACATCATCGGTTAAGCTGTATTTTTTTGAAAATATATTGTAATTAATGCCAGCCATATCAGCGACCTGTAAATTAGCTTGTCTTGCCCAAGCAGTTAATTCACTCGGACGAATAAATTTATCAAAGTCATGTGTACGTTGTGGTAATAGTTTTAAAATGTACTCGGCACCGACAATAGCAAATAAGTAGGCTTTCATATTGCGATTAATAGTCGAAAAAAATAAGTGCCCATTTGGTTTAACCAGTGCTGCAGCGGCACGAATGATAGAAAGGGGGTCCGGGACATGCTCCAGCATTTCTAGGCAGGTGACGATATCATATTGCTGTGGTCGTTCTGCAGCGATTGTTTCTGCTGTCGTTAATAAATACTCAATCTGCGTTTTGCTCTCGAGTTGATGGAGTTTAGCAACATTTAATGCTGCCTCGCTCATATCGATGCCAGTGACTTTGGCTTCAAATTTTGCCATGCTTTCCGCGAGGATGCCGCCACCACAGCCAATGTCGATGACCGATTTACCCTGCAAAGGTGCTCGTTCGTTGATGTAAGCTAGTCGAATAGGGTTGATTTCATGTAGTGATTTAAATTGACCATCAAGATCCCACCAATGGGCAGCGCGATCCGAAAATTTGGCAATTTCAATGGAATCAATGTTGTTTTTGCTCATTAAAAGCACACCTTTGTTTTGTTCTCTTGCCAGCAAGTGGGATAGTTGTTTATGATACTCAACTGGTTCAGTTAGTTATAGTCCAAAAACTGGTTTTTTTAAATTTACTTAAAATCAAAGGGAATTTTTCATGAAAAAATTTATCGTATTAGGTGTATTGGCTTCTGCTTTTGTTGCAACCGCTGCAATGGCTGATGATGCTGCAATGACTGGTTCATCATCCACAACAACAACGACAACAACAACTCCACCAACCACTGTTACTGATCCAAATGCAGCACCTGCTACAACCCAATCATCAACTTCAGCAACCACGACAAATACGGATGCGGCTGGCAATAAATCTACAACAACACAAACAACAACGACACCAGCTCAGTAAGCTGATTCGTTATTGCAGTTTTTGAAGAATGAATAAACCCTGCGATGCAGGGTTTTTCTTATGCAGATATTTAGGATGATACTCATGAATGACAATAGCCCTCAACCCATCCATTTACAAGATTATACAGTGCCCAATTATCTTATAGATAGAGTGGATCTGGAAGTTGATCTGCAAGAAGAATTTGCAACGGTGACGTCGCATCTTACTATTCATGCTAATCCTCAGTCTGTCACAAAAACTGCGAATCTTGTTTTGGTGGGGGAGGATGTTGAGTTAGAACGAGTTACCATGAACGGTAACCCATTGACGCCACAGCAATATAACAAAACAGCGGATACGCTCACTATTTTTCAAGTGCCTGCCCAATTTGAATTAGAAATTCAAACACGTATTCAGCCACACTTGAATACAGCGTTAAGTGGCTTATATAAGTCGAGTGGAAATTACTGTACACAATGTGAAGCGGAAGGTTTTCGTCGTATTACGTATTTTCTGGATCGCCCCGATGTGATGGCGCGTTATACAACGAAAATCATCGCTGACGAAAAACGTTATCCCATGTTGTTATCGAATGGCAATTTAGTTGAATCCGGTAAATTAGCAGATGGTCGTCATTGGGTAAAATGGGAAGACCCTTTTAAGAAGCCCTGTTATTTGTTTGCATTAGTGGCAGGTGATTTAGAGTTTATTGAGGATTTTTTCACAACCCAATCGGGTCGTCGCGTTACGTTGCGAATTTATGTGGAGAAAGGTAATCAAGATAAATGTATGCATGCCATGCAAGCTGTTAAAAAAGCGATGCGGTGGGATGAAGAAGTCTATGGTCGTGAATATGATTTAGATATTTACATGATTGTTGCAGTAAGTGACTTTAATATGGGTGCCATGGAAAATAAAGGCCTCAATATTTTTAATACCAAATATATTTTAGCAACACCGGATTCCGCAACGGATGATGATTTTCTGCATGTTGAATCGGTGATTGCGCACGAATATTTTCATAACTGGTCCGGTAATCGTGTGACTTGTCGTGATTGGTTTCAATTAAGTTTGAAAGAAGGGTTAACTATTTTTCGAGATCAGTCTTTCACGGCTGATACAGCATCACGTACAGTAGCGCGCATTCATGATGTGAATGCGTTGCGTACGCAGCAATTTCCTGAAGATATGAGTCCAGTGGCGCATCCTGTGCGACCTGATTCCTACATCGAAATTAATAATTTTTATACGTCGACTATTTATAATAAAGGCGCTGAAGTAATTCGCATGATGCAAACCATTATAGGCGAAGACAAATTCCGTCGTGGCATGGATCTGTATTTCGAACGTCATGATGGTCAAGCGGTGACAATTGATGATTTTGCGCAAGCGATGGTGGATGCTTCGGGTGTGGATTTAACGCAATTTCGTTTATGGTATAGTCAAGCGGGTACACCAGTGCTGGATGTCACCGATGAATATGATGCGGATAAAGCAATCTATCGGCTGACTGTTAAGCAATCTTGTCCACCAACACCAGGTCAACCCAGCAAAAAACCTTTCCATATACCGGTTAAAATAGGATTGATATCAGCAACAGGCGTAGAGTTTTCTGTTGAAAATAGCTTGTTACACATTAAGAAACCAGTAGAAACGTTTGAATTTAAAAATATAGCATCGAAACCAACACCATCTTTATTGAGAGGGTTTTCTGCGCCAGTGAAAGCAAACTTCAATTATTCAGATGCAGCATTTGAATTGTTGTTTATGCATGATGCGGATAAATTTAATCGCTGGGAGGCGGGCCAAAAATTTGCGATTAATGTGTTATTAAAATTAATTGCAAAACAGCAAGCGAGCGAAGCGTTGGTTGCTCCTGATAATTTTATTTCTGCATTCCAGCATGTATTGCGCACGCAGCAAGATGATAAATGGTTATTGGCAGAAATGCTGACGTTGCCATCCGAGCGTTATTTGGCGGATCAAATGACGGTGGTCGATGTGGATGCGATTCATGCGGCACGTGAGTTTCTATTGCAAGAAATTGCGAAACAATCAAAAGAACTGTTGCTAGACACCTATTTGCAAAATCATGATAAGCAAGGCGCGTATGAATTTACGATGCCGGCTGTTGGTAAACGCCAATTAAAAAATCTCTGTTTGGCGTATTTAATGCGGTTAGGGGATAAGAGCCTATATGAAAATGTCGGTATGCAGCAATTTACAGCCGCATTAAAAAATAATATGACAGATACCACGGGAGCAATCCGTACATTGGTTAATATTGATAATCCATTGCGGGATCAAGCGTTGGCGGCTTTTTATAATACGTGGAAGGAGAATGCTTTGGTAGTTGATAAGTGGTTTTCTTTGCAAGCGACTTCAAAACTACCTGGCACGTTAGCAAAGGTTAAAGCATTAATGAAGCATGAAGCATTTGATATTAAGAATCCCAATAAAGTGTATGCGCTAATTGGTGCATTTGGTCATCAGAACCCTGTTCACTTTCATGTTGAGAGTGGTGAAGGATATCAATTCTTAGCTGATATAGTTCAACAACTGGATGTGCTTAACCCACAAATTGCAGCGCGTATGGTGCAGCCTTTAATCCAGTGGCAGCGTTATGATAAAAATCGCCAAGACTTAATGCGCAAGCAGCTGGAGCGTATTGCAAATAATAATAAAATTTCGAACGATGTGTATGAATTGGTAAGTAAAAGTATTCGTGTAACAGAATCCGCATAACAAAATTAGATTGAGGAGAAAGTAATGCAACAAGCAACCAAAAAAACGCGCACCGAAACCGACAGCATGGGTGCGATTGAAGTCGCTGATAATGTTTATTGGGGCGCGCAAACGGAGCGTTCTCTGCATCACTTCGACATCGCGGGTGATGCCATGCCGAAAGAATTAATTCGTGGTTTTGCTATTTTAAAAATTGCGGCGGCAAAAGCCAATAATGAATTAGGTTTATTACCAGAAGATAAAACGAACTTGATTATTAAAGCGGCTGAAGAAATTATTGATAATAAATTGCAAAATCAATTCCCCTTACGTATTTGGCAGACCGGTAGTGGCACACAAACCAATATGAATGTGAATGAAGTTATTTCTAACCGAGCGATTGAAATTGCTGGCGGTAAGTTGGGGAGTAAAAATCCTATTCATCCCAATGATCATGTGAATCGTTCGCAATCGTCTAATGATACATTTCCAACAGCCATGCATATTGCTGCTGCAGAATCATTGGTCTCTCAATTGATTCCTTCGATTAACATGCTGCGGAATGCACTGGCTGAAAAGCAAAAAGCCTTTGCACATATTGTGAAAGTGGGGCGCACGCATTTGCAAGATGCCGTGCCATTGACGCTGGGGCAAGAATTTTCTGGTTATGTTGCGCAATTGGACGCGGCGATTAAAAATATTGAATTAACGTTACCAGGTTTATATGAATTGGCAGCGGGTGGTACTGCTGTGGGTACAGGGATTAACTCACATCCTCAGTTTGCTGCGTTGGTAGCGAAGAAAATTGCGGAATTGACGCAGTTACCGTTTGTTACCGCGCCAAATAAATTTGCTGCATTAGCGGCACATGATGCGATGGTGTTTTCAAGTGGCGCATTAAAAACGTTAGCCTGTGCACTCATGAAAATTGCCAATGATATTCGTCTATTGGGTTCCGGTCCACGTTGTGGCTTGGGCGAATTAATTTTACCAGAAAACGAACCAGGTTCTTCTATTATGCCAGGCAAGGTGAACCCCACTCAGTGTGAAGCAATGACCATGGTTTGTGTGCAAGTGATGGGGAATGATGCGACGATTGGTTTTGCGGGTTCACAAGGGAATTTTGAATTAAATGTATTTAAGCCAGTCATTATTCATAACTTCTTGCACTCTGTATCCTTGTTAACAGACGCAGCGCGTATGTTTACGGAGTTTTGTGTGAAGGATCTCAAAGCCGATGAAAAACGTATTCGTTCTTACGTTGAAAATTCGTTGATGCTGGTGACAGCGTTAGCGCCTAAGATTGGCTACGATAAGGCGGCTCAGATTGCACATAAAGCTTATCACGACGATACCTCATTATTAGAAGCCTGTTTAGCGTTGGGTTATTTGTCTGAAAGTGAATTTAAAGAAACGGTTCGTCCTGAAGAAATGACAGAGCCGCGACTGTAGCCCATATGGAGCGCAGCCATACGGGCTACACATGCAGTCATTTAATCTATTGATTGTATAGAACTTTCAACGAGTTAAGGCAGTAACTATTTTCTGCTTTTTACGGGTAAAAACTTCAATGATGACTATACTTAAAAGAGTTAAGGTGCAATTCTCATGATGAAGCGAGTAAGGCTATGGCATTGTCCGAAGAACCAAGTGCGGCAGAGAAGCAGGTTGCAACACTATTAGGTTTGCTGCCAGGTGATATTGTCCTATCAGAAATGCCTTACCATGATGCTCAACAAGATGATTTTACCCATTTTAAGAATCTAGAGCCTGCTCACACCTGTGTGTGGGTGGATCGCAGCGATGATTGGTCAAAATCGTTTGCACGTTCCTACCAAGAAGGATATCAACCCCCAGGGTTGACACTGACAGGATTATGGCCTGGGCGACATGCGGTATTTCGTTATACGGCGGATGTTGCGGTTGCTAGTCAATTCTCAGATATTATTAAGAATTGGGCTTCTTTGCATTTGCAGAATGTCGCTCACGCTGTCGGTGTGAGTGCTCAAGTTCGACCACATCTTGCTGCAGCCAATGATTTATTCGCATTAGTTAAAAATAGCCAATTAGCACATCTGGGTTCGGAAGGCTTATGGCGAGCAATTAAATTTGCGGCTTGCCGGGCAATTCTTGGGGAGCCTGAACATGAGCAAAGCCAACGTTGTACGGCCTTGGTTGCAGCGGCGTTTCAAGCGAGTATGTTGGCTTCGATTGTGAAGCACCATGATGGTTCAGCGGTTTTTAATCAGCTGAATAGCAGTCCTTTTATGGAATATGCCGATTTAGTATTGGCAGAGCATTGGCAAAAAATGCCATTGGGTCAATTATTATTGCAAGCGGTAGAAACTAACAATTATACATCATTATTTCCTGCGCCATTTGCTGTTGATCAACGTTATGCAACACCAAAAGCATTGTACGAAAAGTTAAAAATGGCAGTGGATTTTATGTTAGTTGGTCATTATAGTTTTTTTAATAATCGAGTCATTGCTATTGAAAAACCATCGCCTTAAGTTAATGCAGGAAGTAACCCAGTCAACCCATCCGCCAACATCCCAACCGCAATGGCCATAATAATCATCCCCATAATGCGAGTTACCACTTTAATAACTGATAAACCAACTAATTTGGCGATGGTATTCCCAAAATAAAGCATCATGCACATGCCAAGGGCTAATAGGGTACAGGAAATTGACATGACAATTTTATTGAGGATTTGGGGATAGTCAGTCCCTGCGATGATTAACGTACTAATTGCGCCAGGGCCGATAATAATAGGCAGTGCTAAAGGTACTACAGCAATCGATTCGCGTTCTTTAGCAGCCTCATCGTCTTCTGATGTATAGCTGACGGGGCTTTCTTTGGATTGCAGCATGGATAAGCCCATCAGCAGTAAAATAATGCCACCCGCAAAGCGGAATGACGAAATCGTAATACCCAGTATTTCTAATAGTTCCTGCCCAGACCAAATGGTGATAAGCATGATGGCTATCATGGTTAAACCACAGGTTTTTGCGACTTTCCGTTGTGCCAACAGCGATGTTTTACGCGTCAAATCTAAGAAAATCGACAATGAACCTAATGGATTCATCATAATGATCATGGCAACAATAAATTTCATAGCATCAGAGGCAGTCACGGCAATATCCACTTGTGTGTAAAATGTTGGCTTATGATAACGAAAATGGGTGTTTTTTTAAAGATTTTCTAGAAAATTAAATATAAAATAATCGCTATTTTGATAAGTAGAGGGATGCTATGAAACGCGTTTATAACTTTAGTGCCGGACCCGCCATGTTGCCCGAGGAAGTGCTAAAACAGGCCCAAGAGGAGTTCTTGGATTGGCATGGGATTGGTATGTCAATTATGGAGCTCGGCCATCGTGGGCCAGAGTTTAAGAATATTGCCGATCAGTCTGAAGCCGATTTGCGTGAGTTAATGGATATCCCCAAAAATTATCACGTTTTATTTCTACCGGGTGGTGCTACTGCACATTTTGCAATGGTGCCATTAAATTTATTCGGCCAGAAGAAGACAGCAGATTATATTGATACCGGTATTTGGTCTAAAAAGGCAATAGCGGAAGCAGCGCGTTATGGTCAAGTTGGACTTGCTGCAGAAATTAAAAAAGTGAATGGGTTGATGGCAATTCCACCCCAATCAGATTGGAAGTTGAATCCAGATGCGGCTTATGTTCATTATACGCCGAATGAAACGATTGAAGGGATTGAATTTAATTGGATACCGAAAACAGGTCATGTACCGTTAATTGCTGATATGTCATCAATGATTTTATCCAGACCGATTGATGTTAGCCAATATGGTATTATTTATGCCGGCGCACAAAAAAATATCGGCCAAGCTGGCATTACTGTTGCTATTATTCGTGAAGATCTTATTCAAGATCCGTTACCACTTACCCCAACGTTATATCACTATAAAATTCAGGCCGAAAATAAATCTTTTTACAACACGCCGCCAACTTATAGTTGGTATATTGCCGGGTTAATGCTGGCATGGATGAAGCGCCACGGCGGTGTAGCGTATTTTAGTGAGTTAAATAAACGGAAAGCAAAAAAATTATATGCTGTCATTGATGCGCATAAGGATTTTTATGTGAATACTGTCCATCCTGATTGTCGTTCACAAATGAATGTGCCATTTGATTTGCCAACACCGGAGTTAAACGAAAAATTTCTTAATTGGGCGATCAAAGAGGGAATGACCAATTTAAAAGGGCATCGACTTGCTGGTGGTGTGCGCGCAAGTATTTATAATGCGATGCCGGAAGCAGGTGTTGATAAGTTGGTTGCTTTTATGAAGGAATTTATTCGGACGAATGGATAAATTTTGTTACCGAGCCGCGACCGTCAGAGAGCGTCACTGTCGTGTTTAGTGCGGTGACGCTCTCTGACGGTCGCGGCTCGGTAATACGACAAATTTTCAGGAGGAAATGCTATGAAAAGAAATCAATTAATCTTAACTGTGATTTTATTTTTCTCGTTGATGAGTGTTGCACTTGCAAAAACGCAGCTTACCTATCAAGAAACCCGTGTACCCATGGCGGAAGCAGGTGCAAAAGGCTTGGAGGCCTTGTTTGTTTGGCCAAATGACTCAACACCGCATCCAGTTGTACTCATTAGTCACGGTGCGCCACGTGATTACAGTAAGCGCCCTGACATGAGTGCGATTGCTTCTCTGCCGGTTGCCATGGAATTTGCGCGTCGTGGTTTCGCGGTCGCTGTGGTGATGCGTCGTGGTTATGGTACATCGGGCGGTGAGTGTGTCGAGAGTCTATCAGGTTGCGCGTCACCAAACTATTTGCATTCTGCCATGGCGGCATCAAAAGACTTGCATGCTGTCGTTGCTTATCTTAAAACGCTACCGCAATTTGATGTTAATAAAATAATTGCCGTGGGTGTGTCTGCCGGTGGTTTTTCAACGGTTGCATTCACTGCGGATAATCCACCGCCTGGATTAGTTGCAGCAATTAGTTTTGCAGGTGGTCGTGGTTCAAAAGCAAGTGATACGGTTTGTCAAGAAAATCAATTAATTGATGCATTTGGTACCCTAGGAAAAACATCGCGTGTGCCTATGCTCTGGGTTTATTCTGAAAATGATCATTTTTTTAATCCCGTATTGGCTAAACATTTGTATGATGCTTTTACTAAAAGTGGCGGTCATGCCACATTAAAAATGGTGGCACCTTATAAAGAAGAAGGGCATTTTTTATTTTCTACCGCGGGTATATCTGTTTGGACGCCACTCGTAGATGATTTTTTAAAAAGCCAGAACTTAGTAATGCTTGATGAACTATTACCCTTACCAACAGGGGATTTAAAAGTGCCTGCGACATTATCCGCACAGGGTAAAGAGGATTTTGCTAGTTATAGTAAAAGTGCTCCTCATAAGGCATTCGCGATGTCGCAAGATGGTGCGTACGGTTGGCGAACCGGGCAGCGTTCAATTGCTGAGGCGAAAAAAGGCGCTTTAGGCTATTGCCAAGAGCATGCGAATGAAGCCTGTCATGTGATCGCTTTAGATAATGCGATGGTGGCTGAGTAGCGCAGAATGTAGCCCGTATGCAGCGGAGCGTAATACGGGTTTGTCGCATACCATCCCGTATTACGCTCCGCTGCATACGGGCTACTTTTTATTGTTTTTTCATCACATCATGTAATTGTAAACGCGCTTTTTTGCGTTGCAATGCTTCATTATAGCGGCGTTGTTGGACCGGATTTTCAATCGTTAATGGTGGAATTTTCGTTGGACGTCCATTGTCATCTAATGCAACCATTGTAAAATAACAGGTATTGGTATGACGCGATGTGCGTTTTAAAAGATTTTCTGCAACGACGCGAATGCCGATTTCAAGTGATGTGTTACCCACGTAATTCACACAGGCTGAGCAAATCACTAATTCACCCACATAAATCGGTTCTTTAAAAAAAACTTGATCGACAGACAGGGTAACAATAGTGCGTGCAGCGTAACGCGAGGCGCATGCATAGGCAACGCGATCGAGTAATGACAGTAAATGACCGCCATGCACATTGCCGTTGAAGTTAACTTTATCTGGCGTCATCACTTCAGACATGACAAGGGTGCGCGGATCCTTAACGACATTATTTTCGATCATGAAATTTCTCCGTATAAGGCTGAAAAATCGCATCAACTTTAGCAGCACAGATAAAATCGTTTTCGGATAAGCCGCCAATAGCATGTGTTGTATAGCGAACTAAGCAATGGTTGTATCCCACTTCCAAATCGGGATGATGGTTTTCAAGATTTGCCATCCAGGCAATCGCATTCACGAATGCCATGGTGTGATAATAATTTTTGAAGCGAAAATCGTAAAATAGTTCTTGTTGGTTGGCACTCAATTGCCAATAGCTTGCAATTTGTTGGCGGAACTGCTGGATGGCTTGACTATCCAGTGGCGGAACGCCGCCTTCACAAGGTAAGCAATGTTTATCGCCAATGGCGCAGGTGGTATTCGATGTAATGGCTGACATAAGGAGTCCTTCTTATTTCAAAAAATGCGTTTCAAATTCATAAGGTTTGGTTTGTAAGTTATTGCCGCTGCAGTAATTAGTGACGGTATTCATAGCGCAAGGGAAGTCGCGATTCGCTAATTTCATGGATGTACCACCCAGATTAAAATGTTTGGCGAAATTCGTAATCGTATCGGCGTCTTGTAATGTAAATTGTTCGCCGGCGACATCATTGAGGCCGATCATGGGTGTTAATTCAACCATCCTCCAGATAGCTACTTTTGTTTTTTGCGGATACATATTTTGTAAAAAATCATGTAGATATTCGGAAGCTTGAATTGCATAGTGCGCCATATTGCCTGGATAAGACGGGCCATAGTTCATTACAAGCAAATTCACGGAGTAATCTAAATTCGCTGCTTTGGCCGCACGTAAAACGTTTTCACTATAAGGTAATAATTTCTCTGGTAAGGTGAGTAACGTAAAACTAATTTTTACGTTAGGATGTGTTTCTTTTAATTGTGTTAGCACGGATATTATTTTTTCAACATTGGCAGTATTGTTTTCAATATCAAAATCCAGACGGCGAGGCTGATAGATGTGGACGATATTTTCATAGGCTATGAATAATTCTTTGTTGGTACAGGCAGCAGAGATATCAATACCATTGCGATTGCCTAACGTGATAGTGACTTCCACTTCGTTAGCGATGACCGCTTCAATGGCGTGCTTTGCCCATTCATGATAAACCGAAAAGTCCGGTTGTCCGCCCCAAGCTGGGTTACATTTGCCAGCATCCGTAATGAACCCTAAATGATAACCGCCCACATCGGCTTCATCACTGGCTCGAACTAAGTCGACAGGCTCAAAGTCATGTGAGTCTTGGTCCCAATGTACATTCAATGTTAAGTCGACATAAGGGCTAAAATCAGTATTTTTTTTATCAAGATAAATTAATCCTGCCACAATAAAAATAGCAATGGTTACAAAAATGGGGAAGTATCTTTTGATTAGTGCGGGTTGTCTCATTTTCTTAATGCTCTGCACGATAAGGCGATGCTAATCATAACAAAAAATGTGCAGCAGTGGCAAGTAAATAGAGAATAAATGGTCTTTATTTATAGTAGTAAATAAATTATTATTAGCACGTTTTTTCCCGCCCAAGCCAACCGCATTGAAATCTCCTCAAAATCGTAGGGTGGATAAAGCGCAGCGTATCCACCAATAGCATTTAGTGGACACGCTGCGCTTTGTCCACCCTGCTTGTGGAGTAAAGTCTATTATTTTAAAAAAATTATCACACGGCATCAGTTTTATCGAAGTGCTCGTCAGTTTATTGTTAATCAGTTTGGTTTTATTAGGAGCCGATGCGATGCAAATCGTTTTGTTACAAAAAAGCCGCGAGCTCTATTTTCGTAGTATCGCACAACATCAATTACAAAGCATGGCGGGGCAGCTATCCGTATTAATCAAGCAAGCCGAGTTAACTAAATCAATAGCTGACTGGAATAGGGTCAATGCTATGTTGTTGCCTCAGGGTGTGGGTTCTGTCTCTGGGCAGTTTCCGGTTTATGAAATTGATCTTGTGTGGAACGGCGCAACGCAGGCTGACTGTCACCTTAAAGAAAAGCAAAACATAACATGTCTCAGCAACGAAATTTTATTCGTGGAATAACGCTATTAGAAATATTGTTATCATTGTTTCTTAGTATCGGCTTGTTTGCCATATTGATAACAATATATCTTACTACAGTAAAAAATGCTGCCATACAAGCGGCATATTATTCTATTCAGCAAAACAGCCAGCTTGCGTTGCAAATATTAGCGCGTGACATTCATAGCGCGGGTTATATCGGTTGTGGTCGTTTAACCGAAGATTTCCCTGTGCAAACATATTTGCATTATTCATTACGACCTAACAATAAAATAATAGGTGAGGATAGTGCAATTACAGTGAGATCGGCTAGCACCGAGTCAGCTTATCTACCACTATCCATGGATAGTTTGCAGGTATTATTTGTTTCATTGGATGCGCATTTCAGTCGACAGGATGTGGTGATTGTTTCTGATTGCGAATCAGCAGAAATTTTTCAAATTAAATCGATTGAATCTGCCGGTGAGAATCAACAAAAAATCATAACACAAATGCCATTGCATAAACACTACGCGCAATATGCTGAAGTCAGTAAATTAGAAGAAAATCATTATGTTGTCGCGGATACCAAACGTGTGGATTCAACTGGAAAAATAATTAAAGCATTATTTCGGCGTTATGCTTCCGGCCACAATCTGGAGTTGGTGGAGGGGGTTCAGCAATTGCAATTTGAATACGATGTGTTACGCAATAATAGCATTGTCCGTGTGCATGCAAATGCAGTGACTGATTGGGCTACTGTTGTGGGTGTTGCTATGGCGGTGACGGTGCATGCCATGAGTGCTTATCCACTACAAAAAATGGAATATGGTTATGCAGCACTCTCGTCTTAAACAAAGCGGCTTTATTTTACTTGTGGCGTTGATTACGTTGCAAATACTGAGTTTATTGGGATTATTTGCTTTGCAAAGCTATCTTTGGGAGAGTCGAATGCTACATCAGTTTTGGTTGCGGCAAGAAATGATGGCAACAGCAACCTATCAAATGCAACAAGCAGAAAAAAAATTACTTTATTCTGCGCCGTCTTGTTTAATTCCTAAGACAGCCGCCGCTTTGCTAATTACAAAATCGCACTCTTGGTGGCAGTCTGTATCTTGTCATGGTAATTTTCATCAGTTTCAGTATTATTATGTGATGGAATCGTTGGGTGATGATGCTTGTGCGGATATGGAACAATTGCAGCCCGCTGTGATTAAATCCATCGCGAGTTATTTTCGTATCACGCTATTTATGATGTCCTCATCTAATCTACTACAATATGTTATACTGCAGCGTACAGTTGTTAAACCCCATGCAGTGGCAAGTCTATGTACCGGCCAGCATCATCGTGTGCTGATGGGTGAGCAATCAAGTAGAGAGCTAATATAGGAACGGATGAATATGACTGCAGATACATTAAAAGACAAAGTGATTTTTATTACTGGCGCTAGTCGTGGTATTGGCCGTGAAATTGCGCTGCGTTGTGCTCGGGATGGAGCAAAAATTATCGTCGCCGCGAAAACAACGGAGCCGCATCCAACCTTGCCTGGCACCATCTATACAGTGGCGAAAGAAATCGAAGCGGCGGGTGGTACCGCGCTGCCTGTGCAATTGGATATTCGGGATGAAAAAAATGTTTATGACGTCGTTAGGCAGGCAGTAGATTCATTCGGCGGTATTGATATTTTGGTAAATAACGCCAGCGCTATTTTTTTAGCATCAACGGAACAAATGCCCATGAAGCGGTTTGATTTGGTTTTTTCTGTTAATGTGCGCGGTACTTTTTTATGTTCACAAGCTTGTATTCCTTATTTAAAAAATTCAACGAATCCTCATATTCTTAATTTATCTCCGCCATTAAATATGAAGGCAAAATGGTTCAAAAATCATGTTGCTTATACGATGTCAAAATACGGCATGAGTATGTGTACCTTGGGTATGGCTGAAGAATTTAAACAAGATGGCATTGCCGTGAATTCATTGTGGCCTAAAACCACTATTGCAACGGCAGCCATTGAAGTGAATTTTCCTAAACAAATTTTAGAGGCTAGTCGCAAGCCTACTATTGTGGCGGATGCCGCTCATGGCATTTTGACGAGTAATAGTCGTGAAGTATCAGGGAATTTCTTTGTAGATGAAGATTTTTTATTGACGCAGGGCGTGACAGATTTCACGCAATATGCCGTCAGTCCGGGTATTCAACCTTATCCGGATTTCTTTTTGGACTAAGGCCTAATTAAATTTCCAATTTAACCCTAACAATAAGCTTTGACTATCCACCTTAAATGTTGGTGGAGAAACTACCCCGGCGTTAGTTGGAGATATGCTGCCCAGGTTTGTATATAAATACTCTAATGCAGCAGTTAAATGTGTTGTTAGCCCTATACGAACGCCTGTACCAAGATCATAAGCAAAGTTGGTATTGGTATTTTTATTGAATGACGTGGGAACAACGCCACTGCCTGCAATAACCACTTCTTGAAACGAAATTGTATTCCAGGCAGCGCCTATACCAAGAATAGGGTAGATCTCAAACGGATCCAGGTTAAACAACAGGGGTTTCACATCCAGCATGAGACGTGTACTGGTGATGGGTGCGCCAAAGCTAAAATTATTCAACGCAGCATTTTGAAATTGCCAGACGTTACCATTGATTGTAGTAGAGCTCCCATAAAGGTTTAGTTCAACTAATAAATCATTCAGGACAGTTCTGTTTTTCAGTTTCTCTGCAAAGAAGTGATATCCCACGCCTATTTTCCAGAGAGAACCATTAAACTTTTTTTGATAGAGGTTAGCAGTTCCGCCACTTGAAGTCTGATTTACTTGGACGCTGTCAGTTTCCGACGGAGACATAATAATTTTTGTATTATTTGTATATATCCACGCTGGACCACCTGCTGCTGAAATTTCCATGTTTTTTAATTTAGCGGGTGCCGCTGGCGGTGTTGCAGCAGATACTGAGCAGGATAAAAAGAAGAGCGCAAGATACCCAGAATATTTTATCTTTATCATATTAATCAATTTCCGTATCGAATAAATATTTAAAAAGTTACGTGATGATATCGCTATTCAAGAAAGAGATAAAGAAATTTCAGACAATAAAAAAGCAGGGATTGCTCAAAGCCGGTTATCTCATAAGTGGAGGTCTCAGTGATATTTTAGGCTTCCTAAAACACGAGTTAAAGGCATGCACACCATATCAGCTCTCTGACTTCCGTTTTCGAATCGTTGGGCTTTGACACACTTCCTGCTTACTTTAATCATAGTACTTTCTTGGTTTTTTTCCAGCATATTTTTTTAATTTGTGTAATAAAAAATCTGTTGACAATGTTTAACTTTGCGATTTTATTTGACTTGCCATTCGCACCAGGCTGGCACGAGAGGGAAGTATAATCCCATAAAAATAGGCCTCTTATCTAGCTGTTTAATTGCTTGATAATATTGAAACATTTTATCGTAATACGCTTGCTGTTCGGCAGCTAAAAACGCGTCAAGCTTTTCGTCATGGGGGGCAGCCGTTTTATAATCAATAATCCAACGATTGCCAGCGACGTCAATAAACGTTCTATCAATAATAATTTCTTTGACTTCGTTATCAATGAGTGTACTGAGTGCCAGTTCAGATTGAGCGTCTGAATGCGCTTGTAGAATCCATTGACCTCGTTCATCTTGCAATGCGTTTTGAATGCTTTGCATGCAGGTTGCTACTGTTTGTGGAATATCTGTTTGTATCACACCTTGCTTCAGTAAATGCGTTTTTAGATAGTCTTTTTGTGTGGGTACTGATTGCATTTGCCACCAATCCAATCCATGCAAGCTCATCATTTCAAAAACGCTATGTACAACAGTGCCAATATGTTTTGGATTATTCTGTGATAACTGAAAGCTCGGTAATTTTTGCTGTTTTTTAGTAGACTCAGGCATTCTTTCGTGAATAGGGTTTTCCCACGTTAGATCAAGTCGCTTTATGCGTCGTGGTGTCGATGAATTTTTTATTGTGTCATCGCTAATTGAATCACGCTGCTCTGGGCGAATATCATGCTGAATGGCTGGCCACAGTTTATCGAGTAAACTTCTAGCTTTGGTATTCGTTGTGGTATTTTCTTCTTTATTTTTAGCTGAAAGTGAAAAAAATAAATAAAGCTGTTTTTTGGCGCGTGTAGCAGCAACGTATAGTAAGCGCCCCATTTCATTATCCGATTTTATTTTGTGTTGTTCTTTAATGTAATTATAAATCGAATCACTATCTTCACCGGCGGCATTGACGGGTGCTAATACTAATGCATTTGTTGTGTTCTCGCGGGGTTTTTCCATCCACAGTAATAATTGTTTTTCATCATGTGGTGCAAGACGTTCGAGATGGGGCAGGATGACCGTATCAAATTCTAAGCCTTTTGCATTATGGACTGTCATTATTTGTAATGAATTATCGGCTTGATTATTGGGTGCGGCAAATAATTTACTGACGTGATTTTCTAAATTGTCTAAATTGGCAAGTTCACCGCCGTTATCTAATTTTTCCAGTAAGCTAAAATACGCTGCAATATCTTCAAGATCAGAAGCCTGCTCTAAACACGCAGGGCCTCCGAGAGCTAGCCACGTACTTTCAATCCAGCGGCGTAACGTATGACGTTTTCGCTCCGCGACTTTATTGATAAGAACCGGCGTGATTCGTGCTAAGCGTTGTTGGCCTTCCGTACTGGTTGTTGTAACAAATTCTGGTTTTTTGATAATGTCTAACATAGTTTGGTATGGTTTGTTGCCAGCAAGCTTGAAGAGATCGCTCAAGCTTAAGCCACACCAGGGTGCGCGTAAAACCGCGAGCCATGCTACACGATCAGCTGGATTCAGCATGGCACGTGTTAGTGCCATCATATCTTGAATGATGGAGCGAGAATCGAGAGGGTCAATTTTAATAGCACGATAGGCAAGATTCGCTTTCTTTAAACAAGGGATAATATATTCCAAATGCGTGCGCGCACGAACTAAAATTGCAATGGAGCCAGTTGGATTCACTTGTTTTGTTTTTAAAATTAATTCAACAATGGCTTCTGCTTGCAGCAATGGCTCAGTTCCAGTGATGGCATGATGGGCTACGACAGAATCAGTTGCTTCATTAGCTTGATTCGCAATACTATGACTATATGTGACAGCACCTGTAGCAATGTCTTCAAACGGTGATAATACTTTTTCGAAATGCGTATTGACCCAATCTACTACAACCGGTGTAGAACGAAAATTAACGGATAACGTTAATGGCTCCAGTTTAATGTGGCCGATGCCGCTCTGCCGTGCGCGAATGAATAACCCAACTTCTGCTTCGCGAAAACGGTAAATGGATTGCATAGGATCGCCGACGACAAAGAGCGTGCGGCCATCGTATTGTTCCCAGCCGGCAATGAGTTTTTCAAGAAGGCGATATTGGCTATTTGAGGTATCTTGAAATTCATCAATTAAAATATGCTTGATTTGATAATCTAATGCTAAAGCAAGATCGGTGGGCGCTGCTTCTGTACCCAGTGCTATTAAAGCGGCTTGGGCATTTTCGATGTAATCAATTTTGTTATGGTTTTGGAAAATGACGCGTAACTGTGCCACGACAATTCGCAATATTTGATATAAAGCGTTTAAGGCTTGCCATTGATTATCTTGATAGCGATGAGCAGGTGCGTAATTGAGTTCAAGCAAGGCAAGATGTAATTTTTTATGTTGGCTTAATTTTTCAATATGATTTTCCATGCGCTGTTTCATGTCTTTGAACAGCGATTTTTCTGCCGGATTGGCGGCACTGCCTGGTGCTGGAAAGCCTATGCGTTTATCAAAACTCTTACGCCATTTATTGTCTTGTGTCAGTAGTAGTTGACTGATACCAAGCCATGTGTCGATATCGTTTAACCCGTTACCTGGTAATTCTGTTAAGTTCTGACAGTGAGCGATATTGGGTTTGTCACCTGCTTGTGTCACGTGATAGCCAGCATATCTGACAATTTCTAACAGATCGGCAGTGTGTTCAGTGGGAAATGCCGTTTGTAGTCGGGTCAAGGTATCAATGACAACGGCTGATAAATGTGTCTCTAACTCTTCGCGCAAATTTGGCTGGTCAACCTCGCGCATCATATAGGGTAGCCATTGATCGCGCTTGGCAAGCATGTTGACTAATAAATCCTGTAATTTACGGAGATTATTATCGCGATGTAATAGTAGCAAAGCAATGGCATCAGACCATTCCAGATTTTCTTCCAGATGGGATAAAAATTCTTGTACGGCTTCGCGATACAGTGGCATCGCATCGTCAGTAATTTCAGGTGGCGCCCCAAAATGTGAAAGAATCGGTAAATGTTTGACGAGGCTTGCATTGAAAGAGTCAATGGTTTGAATGCGTAGTCGATTTGGATTGCTCAACAAATCCCAATGAAGAGCTTGATCTCGCGCTAAAGCTTTGCGAGCGAGCTTCCAAGTTTTTTTTGCGTGTGGCGCTTCAGGTTCAGGATCATTCGCCGCTTGTTGGAATGTTTTAATGATTCTGGCACGCATTTCAGCAGCGGCTTTTTTGGTAAATGTAATCGCTAGAATTTCTTCGGGTGAATTGACATGGGCAAGTAATACTAAAAATCGTTGTGTTAATAATTCGGTTTTACCGGAACCAGCGGGTGCTTGCACAATGAATGAATGTGTAGGATCTAACGCCCGTTGGCGTTGTGTTTCATCTTGTATAGTTTGTTCTAGTATCATATTGATTTTTTATTTCGTGTAGGCGTTGTTATTAGCCTGTAGTATACGCAAGCCAAAACATAATCTCTATTGGTATATTAACCCGCTCTAGCATCGCTACCGAGCCGCGCGTGGCTCAGTAAAAATACAGTTATATCCACAATAAAAAATTTGTGGGGATATCCCAGTGCTTCACTGCCTACGGGCTAAGCACTTCGGTTTAAAAATGAGAAAGTTCAGCCTAGCTCAAACGTTGTAATACCATAGATATTATCAAGGTTTAAATTCGGATTACCGTTACGATACATCCGTGCAGTACTGAATACTTCCTCCATTTTATATTTTGAAACTAGTTGTAAAGCATTTTTATTCGACTTAGGTATATCCAGATAAAATGGAGGTTCACCCGCTTTTGTCACCAATGCTCGAAATAAAAAATCCGCAATAGCAAATGAGTCTGAAAATAATGGACCCATCTTGTAGCCTTCCCGGCATTTTTTAATGACGCCATAGCCTGATAATTTTCCCTTATCAAGATAGGCCAAGGAATAACAATCTGTTTGTGTTATCCATGATGTTAAGAAGGTTGAACGTGAGGCGGGAAAGTATTGTTTATCATAATCTAGTAAATCTAAAAATGGCACTTCACATAAATCAACAATTGCTTTATCAACAGGAAAGCTATACCATCCAGCGCTTCTGTATCTCGCATTGAGATGCGCTACCGTAAAGCCGATATTTTCATATTTATTTAACATTCCAAGCACGCCATCAATGCCTATTATACGGTTACCGGCATAATCTAATAGTGTCTGGGTTAATTGCATACCATATCCTTGACCGCGATATGCGGGTTTTATGATATAAAAACCGCAAAAAGCAAAGCGATCATTGTAAGCAATAGCTGAACCTACGGCGATTGGTTTTCCACTTAATTTTCCAATAAAAAATCCCTGCGGGTCCGCCGCATAAAAGCATTCAGCATCTCGCAATCCAGGATTCCAACCTTCTGTCGCGGCCCAGTTGACAGCCATTGTTATATCTTCTTTACTCATTCGTTGAATAATTAATTTTGACATTATTTTTTCCAAAAATTGGCTAAATTTGTTATGCCAGTCTGGCAACGTTATAGATAATACAATGATTTTTTAATGAAGGAGCCCTGGCGATTATTTTAGAGCTTACTTATCACAAAATCATTAAATATGTCAAAAAACATGCCATTTCTGCGTGCTTTTAGTCGGTATCCCGTATTGTCATGGTAGCAACCTACTCATTTGTGATAAAATTAAAAAACATGCAAGTAGATCCCAAGCCATCAAAATGCATTTTGCGAATTTATGGGGAATTGTATGACAATATCACATCAAGAAGCACATCAAGAAAAAAATTTCGAAATCGAAGTCATGCTAGAAAAAGTCTTTCGTATTATCCATGAAGGCGTCATTCTACATGAATATTTAACCGATAAAGAATATTCCACATTGGCAGTTACATTAAAAAATATTAGTCCACCCTTGCGCACACTGCGCATTAGCCAATGCCAAGATAAACCACTTACCACCTATGCTTTATCGCAACTATTACGTAACAATATGACATTAGAATATTTTCATTTAGAGGCTAATCAAGTCGAATCGGATGCTATTCAAGCGATTGCGAGCATTTTAAAGAGAAATGCGTCACTACAAAGCTTCACTTGTAGCTTAATTAATAATGAGTTAACAACAGATGATATTGCTTCACTAGCGGATATGCTGTTAGAAAACAAATCACTCAAAGAACTTAATTTATATGCCACAGGAATTACGGCAGAAAAAACCAAACTACTTGCAACCGCACTAGAAAAAAATCCGACTCTTAAAAAATTAAATTTAGCTTCCAATGAAATTTTTGATGAGGGTGCAATGGCTATTGCTAATGCACTCTCGCATAATACTAATCTTACCGAATTAAATTTATCAGATTGCCGAATTGGCAATAACGGCATAAAAACGCTTTTTTCTGCATTAAAACAAAATACAACTATGCAAACCATTACACTCTGCCGATTGACGACAGAATCCATACAATCGCTTTCTGAGATGATTATGGAAAATAAAGGGTTGCAAAAATTAAACTTACCCTTATATACCAGCCAGTTCAATATTGAGCAAATTCAACTTTTGTTAGATGCCGTCAAAAAAAATAACTCCTTGAGAGAAATTAATATTCGTGATGACGATGGCAAACTTAAAAATGAAATAAACGAAATTCAACAAATTTTAACAAAAAATAAAGAAACTATTGTCGTGCAACAGCCAGTTGAACCACCCAAAGAAGAGGCTGCTCCAGTTAAAAAAGAAGAACCCACAACAAAAAAGTAAATTCTTGGATGGCCAAAATCCAATATTGGTTTGGATTTAAAAAAAGCGTAGGGGTCAATCCAGGCTAAAAAGCAGTTATGCAATAGTTGACTTGCCGACTTCTACCGTCAAAAAAACTCATTCTTAATTGGATTCCGATACACGACACAACGTTTGCAAATGACAATGCTGACAAGTTTCCACGGGATCCTTGGGATCAACAGATGCTACTCCATTAAAAAAATCATTGCCTAATTTTTCAAGTATCATTTTCCACTGCTCGACTTGTTGCTTCCAACTGGTGGCTGCCGTGTTTTTTTCTTCAAAGAGTGTTTTGACGGAATCAATTTCTAAGGGAGTTTCGCTCACTCCTTTCCATTTCATTTCTTCAGGATTGATTTGGGCGAATAGAATGCCTGCGGTATTGTCAGGATCTAAGACACAATATAGCGGTAGTTGTGGTTCATTCGGTCGTTCATCAAACCAATCGCGCGCAGGACTATTTTTCCCGGTTTTATAATCAATTATAATCTGCTTGCCATTGTCTAACGTATCGATTCGATCGGCGCGGATGGTGAGCGGAATTTTCCCTAGGGTTGCTTGATGCTCTTCTTCTAATGATTTTATTTTAAAATAAGGCCGTGCTTTCTCGAGTTCAAACCAATCGATAAATAATTTTTGTAAACGTTGTGATTCTAAATCGAGATAGCGTTTATTTTTGGTGTCAGTGACAATCTCGCTCATGGCGTGATTGATAGCGTGTTTAATTAAATTTTGTAAATTATCGGATGTCATGTTGATTAATACATCGTGGTCTTTTAGTTCTAGCCAGAGTTTTTCCATGGCAGCATGGACAATATTGCCGCGATCGGTTGGGCGCAAACCTAGCGTAGGCGAATCAATTTTCCCCGCATGGAGACGCAATTCCGCAAAGGCTTTGAAAGGGCATAAGGCTTGATTTTTAAAAATGCGACTACCGCCACGAATATGTTCATCTTCTGTAATGGTGGGTGCAATTTCATCTTGCAGATACTCGAGTTGTTTACTCGCAAAAATAGTGTGTTCGGGTGCGATAAATTCAGCTAAAACAAGCTCATCAAGTTGAATAACAGGGATATCAGCAATGATAGGGCTGGGTCTCAATTCAGCATCATCATTTTGAAGGGGACAACTAAAAATAACTTCATGCGCATTCGCTTTAAATTGTTCAGTAAGATATTTAGCATAGACTAACTCACGTTCTGCAGTTGCGCGTGGCATTTGCAAGGTGCGTTGTAAGCGTTGCGGAATAAAAGGGTTTGGCTGCGGTGATTGCGGCCATGCGGTGTCATCCAGCCCCATAATCCACATGTGATCGAAGGTTAACGCCGCTGCTTCAAGCGGCCCTAGAATTTGGATGCGCGCTTCAGGACTCTCTGGTTGAAAGACTGACTTACCGGTGAGATAAGATAAATAATGTAATGCTTGTTGATAGCTGAGTGGTGACAATAGGCTATCGAAAGCTGCATACTCATTTAATAATTTGAACCATGCTGTTACTGTTTGATACTCTGGGCTATCTAGAGTGCGTTCACCAGGCCAACCCCATGCGGCTAAATTCTCAACGAAAAGTGTAGTCCATCCACTAACAGGCAGTTTTTGTTTTTTATTCGGTAATTGATGGAGATAGCGTTGAATATTTTTAGCAAGTGCCGGGCAATTTTGCATTGCCTTTTTTTCTAATAATTCATGTAAGGTTATTTCAGTGATGTTTTCACTGCGTAATGCACTATCTAATTTTGCGCGACTCGACTGTTCACGCTCAGCTTCGCCAATAAAAGGAGAACGTAAAATGTTACTCAATGTTTCAGTCGAAATCATACTGTTAGCAATCTCGAGAATTTGTAATGCGGTGTGAATAATAGGATAGGCTGCTAGGCTACGGCCAGCTGAAATGTTAAATGGTAATTTCGTATAGTCTAGTTCATAACTATTTTTTTCGGTAAAAACATCCGAAAATAATTGAATCACACGCTCACGCACATCCTCCAGGTTGGGTATCACACAGCAAATGCGCAGGCTATCTGTTGTATCATAAATTGCTTTTGCCCAGCGTGCCATGGTGCGCATTTCAGTTTCGGTATCATTGAGACCGATTCGATGAACGATTGAATCTGTTTTTTGAGTCTCGTGATATTGAATATGGCTACCAGAATTTTCACATGCCTCTAAAAAACGGTTATATTGCGGTGAAATTTCAGCGAATCCAATGAGAATAATTTTTTTGGGCGACGTTATCTGGTTGCTTTTAATTTTTTGAATAATGAGATTAACAACGCTATGAGAGTCTAGCCAATTATTTTTTTTACATCGAGCTTGAAATTCCTGAGCCCATTTTTGAAAGACAAAACCATCATCGGTTGTTGTCAGCGCGGGATTATCTAATTCAACACACCATTGCTTAAGAATCCCCCATGCGGTACGCGCCAGTTCAGCCGTGCTGGATAGTTTTAATAGGTAATCACTTTCTGATGAGTCACGTAGTACTTCTTCCCAAAGAATTTGTTCTTGATTGGGTGTTAGTAAACGTGGCAGGGGTACTATGTTTTTTATTGTTTCTTGCTGCCAGATACGTTGCAGCCATTTGGATATTTCAAGAATCGATAAGGTGGGCCAGCTGAGTTTCCCTTGCTTGAGTTGCTCTGCATTATATTTTTTTAATAAATCTGCTGAGGCACGTGAATTAGCCGTTAAAATCAATGTATCGGGTGTAATATCTGTTAATAAATCCATAGTGGTATTGCACTTCTAAAAACGAGGGAAAATAATATCAAATTGCAAACCAATGCCATTGGGTGGTGTGCCAAGTGCAATGTGGGCGTGATGTAAATCAGAAATTTGACTGACGATCGCTAACCCTAAGCCGCTTCCCGGTGCAGTGGTGCCGAGGACACGAAAGAAACGCTCAAATACGCGTTCACGCAATTCATTGGGAATCCCTGGCCCGCTATCAATAACACGCAATACGACACGATTGCGTTCATTGGCAATAATGACTTTGACTTCGCCACCCACCGGCGTATAACGAATGGCATTATCCACGATATTACGAATCAATATGCCTAAAGTAATATCATTACCTAAAACCGTCGCATCTTGCGGTGGTTGCGCTAACTCAATTTCAATGTGTTTTTCAAGGGCGACAGGGACGAGGTAAGCAATAATTTCAGACGCCAGTTTATGTAAGTCAACTGCGCGCATATCACTGAGCGCTTCTTCTTGTCCTAGTCGACTCAATGTTAAGAGCTGTGCAACCATGTGAGAGCTGCGGTCTACACCTTGCAATACTTTCAATAACGCATTATGACGATCATTTTCATTATCTGCTTTTAATGCGACTTGCGTTTGTGTTTTTAATGCAGCAAGCGGCGTCCTTAATTCATGTGCTGCATCCGCAGCAAAGCGTTTGTTGCGTTCAAATGCTAATTTTAGGCGAATGAATAATTGATTTAACTCAACAACCAGCGGTTTGATTTCAACAGGAATGTTGGTTGCTTCGACGGGTTCTAAATAGGTTGAGGCGCGATTAGAAATTTCACCGGTTACGCGTGAAATTGCGCGTAAAGCAACACCGATAATTAGCCAGACTAAAATGCCAAAGATGGGATAGGTTACTAACAGAATATGGGCATTACTTTGGGTAATATCATCCGCTAACTTATTCCGTATATCATACAATTCGGCAACAACAAATTTGGCGCCAGATTCGTTGGTTGTCGCATAAACCCGCCAATTATGTTTATCAATTTGGCGGTCACTAAAGCCTGGCTGCGCATCCAATAAAGATTCCGTGGAGTTGTTTGTTGAGTCTATTTGTAATTTACCTTCTTTGCTCCAGACTTGAAAAAGCGTGTTTTTGCTGGAGAAAGAGGGTGTTTGATTGAAGTAGTGGGAAATTTCTTTGCGAATATTGTTATCTGTTTTGGAGGCATCATATAACATTTCAATAAACGAATAAATTTTAACGAGCTGACCATCTAAATAGTTTTGGGTGACTTGTTTATCCAGTAAATAATTACCAATGGCGGTAATAGACGAGGCAATGGTGATGCTAACAAGCAGACTGATCAATAAGAAATGTCGTATTGAGCGAATCATTTTTCTTCTTTACTTTTATCAATCATATAGCCGATGCCACGAATCGTGCGTATAAAATTCTGGCCGAATTTTTTGCGTAGATTGTGAATGTGAACTTCAAGAGCATTGCTATCCACATCCTCACCCCAGCCATAAAGTGATTGAGTGAGATGTTCGCGTGAAAGCACACGTCCTGCATTTTCAAGTAGTTTATGCAACAAAGCAAATTCTCGGCGTGAGACACTGATAGGTTCATTATTCAAGGCGACAGTATGTGATGCTGGATCAAGTGAAATATGATCATGCGTTAACACAGGCTCTGCGCGGGATGAAAAACGTCGTTGCAATGCACGCAAGCGTGCGCATAACTCATCTAAGTCAAAAGGTTTTGTTAAGTAGTCATCTGCGCCACTATCAAGACCTTTCACGCGGTCTTCAACGGATTCGCGCGCTGTTAGAATTAATACGGGAATGGTAATGCCGCGTGCACGTAAATTTTGTAGGACCGTAATCCCGGATAGTTTTGGTAAGCCTATATCGAGCACAACCAAATCAAAGGTTTCTGTTTTAAGGGCTTGATCTGCGGATTGCCCGTCTTTCAACCAATCGCATGCATAGCCATATTGAATTAAGCCGGTGCGTAAACCGTCACCTAATAGTTCATCATCTTCGACTAAGAGTATGCGCATAAAAACAGGTTCCTTTAGCGTCGCTGTGTCTATAAATTTAGCTGTTTTTGCTGGGGATAGCAAATGATATTAAGGGGTTATTAGGGCCTACGCATGAAAAATGGGTAACTATTCGTAAACGTGCCCGTTTACGATTATTGAGGCGGTTATCCAGTTAATAAATGCAAGGGCCGAAAGAAACTTAATACGGTTGGATTGTGAATGAAGGAGATATTATAAGGATGCTCTGCATAGACTTTATGTACATTTGGTTGCGTAATAAGAGGATCAATTTCATTCGCAATATTGCCGAGTAAAATAAACGTAATGTCTGGGCGTTTTTCTATCAGGAAATCAATAATATGCTTTAAAAAAGGCTTCCAGGCTCGAGCGTCTTTGCGCACTTCTGTTAGTTGTAAAACGGGTGATGCATTTAACAATAGAAAACCGTGCTGTAATAAATTTCCAAATAATGCGTTATTTGTTTTAATGAGATCCTGTTTTTTAAGGGCAGCAATATCGGCTTGACCAGTTCGATCAGGTTGAAGTTTACCGTCGGCGACTAACAGCATTTTAATAATATTGCGTAAAGAGGTGGCGCGATTCACTGTTTTGCTTAATCCGGTATCAGACCAAAGCTCGGTAACAGCGGCATCCCAAAAGGCAAACCCATTGGCAGATTGTGGGCGAGGGTAGGGTGATTCACCAAACAAAACATAATTTACTTTTTTGACGGGTAGTGAAAATGCATTAAATATTTTATCTTTGCCCGGTAGCCAATCATCCGTGTTATATAATTTTTCTAAATAATGAGGATCCAGGTTTTGTAATGCGGCGGTAAGACAAGCATGCCAAGATGAATCGACATGATTGAAATTAAAACCAGTTGTGTTGATGAGTGGCTTCTCGATATGATTGGTTAACATATTTTAAGGTATCTGCCATTATGGATAAAAATTTATTGGGAATTTTAGCATGCCCAGTTTGCAAAGGGGAATTGTTATATGATTCCACAAACTTAGAATTAATTTGTCGATTTGATCGCTTAGCTTATCCGATTATTGATGAGATTCCAGTAATGTTGGAGTCACGAGCAAGACGTGTTGGTGAAGAAGAACTATAGAATGTAGATCAGTATCAAAGCCGCCCTAAGGGCGCGAAAAAAGAATGTTCAGCTACATAACTCTTCTAGATTAAGAATGAGAATCTCTTTTTCCGCGCTTTTTTGCGGAAAAAACTCGAATACGGGGTGACGCAGAAGTTCTGCACACGCGCGCAGCTTGCGAGCACGTGTGCAGAACTTCTGCGGCAGGACCCCAGTCAATCGCCCTTAGGGCGGTTTCGACACTTGCGGGGCACATTTCTCTATCTGCGGTGTTGATTGGCTACTGGTTTCTTGAGTGCATCGCGAATATGTGGCGCTAGTTGTCCAGTGGCAATGTCCCAAGTTGAAATTTTTCTGACTTGTTCACTGGCAGCTTCGTATTGGGTGATGTTAATTTCAAAAACATTTTCTATTAATTTGCTAATGGCTGAGGCTATTTTTCCCGTTGAATTAGGTAGGGTAGAGTATATGTTTACTAGATGCATCCATATAATAAAGGCTGCGGGGTTATCTGAAGCGTTCCTACTAGAATTAGGAAATGTGTGATCTTTTAATCGCTGTGCTCGTTGTTGATTTTTGTGTGGAAATAGTGAGTACCATGCCGAGGGTGTTGGGTATTTATCCAAGTAATCTTGGCCGATATTTTGGGCCGCTTCTTGAGTGATATGATGCATCAAAAATGTGGAATCCAGTGTAATGCCGAGCTCTGTGGAAAATAAGGTTTTAATAGTTGTGGCAAGTTCGCCTTGAAAATCGGGTAATGCAAAAAAACAGGTTAATAGAAATTTCTGATGTTCTTGCTGGGTTGTTTGTCGCTGACAATTGTAGTTTTGCAATTTTTTTGCCACTGGCTGATTACTGTGCGCAAGTGTTTCTTTCGGATATTTGTGAAGATAGTTTGCGCCAAGTGCATGGATTTTTTGTTCGATAGTTTGAGAATGAGAACTCATAGACATAAAATACACCAATTTGATTTTTGAAAACAATACGACGATATCTTGATAGGATGATTACCCCGACATGCGTAGTCGGGGTTATATACTTAAAGTGGATGATTACTCCTCAGTGCGGGTTTTACTGCTACTGCTGTTGTAAATATCTTCGCCTTCTAGGCCCTGCCGATTGGGTTCTCCACTGCTAGCAGTACCACTTTGTGGGCGGCGTTGGCGATTATTTTTAGAAAAGCGTTTGCGTCTACGTTGGTTAGACGGATGACGCAGCTTTCTTTCCGGATTATTTCCCGTTGTAGCGGGTGATAACTCATGCTGCGGTTGATCACTTGGCGTGAGTGTCGATGCGGTCGCAACAGTTGTTTGTTGATAGGTTTCACTTTCCCCGCGAGGCTCGGTTTTTGCAACAGCATAAGATTGCTCTTGTGGTTGGTGATTTCTGTGATCATAGTCTCGTTGTGGTTGTTCAAAAGTCGCAACTGGCATAGCTTGTTGCGCAGCAGGGTTGATTTGCTGTATTTCTTGTTGTGGCGCTGTATTGATAGGTTGCGTCTGTACAGGTTCTCTTGGTGCTTGGGTATTTGCCGCGCCAGCGTGTTGTTCCTGATGACGCCTTTCATTCGAATGATCTCGGTTATGATGATGTGGTCTGCGATCACCCGGTCGTGATTGTTTATGTCGATGATCACCATCATGTTGCGGGTATGGTCGTCTGTTACCACTGCGCTGTCTATTATCACGTGGATTATGTCGTGGCGATTTGCCGCGCGAATGCGTGTACGCTTTTTTATGATGCTCAGGGCGACTGGGTTGCTCGGTTGTTTTTTTATCGAAGAGATAAGTAAACAAGCGCTTTATAATGCCATCTTTTTCTTTCGTAGCGGGTGGCGGTGGTGCAAAAGATTGATCAGTCAAGATTCCTTTAATGGCTGGTTCTTGATGTTCTTTCAGTGTGCCAGCAGAGCTCATCGATGGAATTTCAAGTTCTGGTTTGACGACTAATTTGTAGCTTGCTAATTTTTCATCTTTCTCACTGATATCGGATAGGCGCAGGCGCTCTACTTCATAATGTGGTGTCATGAAATGTGGATTCGGTACAACAAGTACTGTTACTTGTTGGCGTTTTTCAATTTCAGTGATCGATTTGCGTTTTTCATTTAGCAAATAGGTAGCAATTTCAATGGGCAGTATTGCGCGTACCTGTGCGGTATTTTCTTTCATGGCATTTTCTTCAATCAAACGAATGATTGATAGAGCAAGTGATTCGATGCCGCGTATAGTGCCTTGGCCTAAGCAGCGTGGGCAGGTAATTTGACTGGATTCGCCTAGTGATGGTCGTAAACGTTGGCGTGACATTTCTAGCAAACCAAAACGAGAGATACGGCCAACTTGGACTTTAGCTCTATCCATGGATAATGCGTTTCTGACACGTTCTTCAACTTCACGCTGATTGCGCGTTGGTGTCATATCGATAAAGTCAATGACGATCAAGCCGCCCAAATCGCGTAAACGTAATTGACGAGCAATTTCGTCAGCAGCTTCTAAATTGGTTGTTAGTGCGGTTTCTTCGATGTCTCCGCCTTTGGTGGAGCGTGCCGAGTTGATATCGATAGAAACTAACGCTTCTGTATGATCAATTACAATTGAACCACCGGATGGTAATCTGACGTCGCGTTGGAATGCGGATTCAATTTGGCTTTCAATTTGAAAGCGGGTAAATAATGGTGTGGGATCTTTATAAAGTTTAATGCGATTACTGAAATCGGGTCGCACTAATTGGATGTGATGTAAAATTTCTTCGTAGACACTAGGGTCATCAATTAAAACTTCATCGATATCTTTGCGTAAATAGTCGCGGATCGCGCGGATAACCACATTGCTTTCTTGATAAATAAGAAATGGACTATGGCGTTGTTCGGCAACTTGCCTAATGGCTTCCCAGTGACGCAATAGAATATCTAGATCCCATTGTAATTCGTCATGGCTTTTACCACTGCCGGCAGTACGAACAATCAACCCCATGCCTTCAGGTAAGGTTAGTGAGGCGAGGTTTTCGCGTAACTCAGATCTTTCATCCCCTTCAATACGACGAGAAATTCCACCCGCGCGCGGGTTATTTGGCATTAATACAAGATAGGAGCCGGGTAGTGAAATGGCTGTCGTTAATGCAGCGCCTTTCGTGCCACGTTCTTCTTTATCAATTTGAACAATTAATTCTTGACCTTCTTCAAGGACTTCGTTGATGGCTGGGCGGCGACCGGTATCTTCATAGCTTGGTTTAAAGCAGGCGCGAGCTACTTCTTTTAGCGGTAAGAAACCGTGGCGTTCTTCGCCATAGTCCACAAAAGCCGCTTCTAAGCTGGGTTCA
>Ga0206815_1052_pt1 | contig 33508 bp, 33 predicted proteins | sample Alteio_BWOrgCont_91_FD_152864 | JGI IMG/M metagenome (GOLD analysis project Ga0206815, IMG submission 152864) | Enriched cells from forest soil in Barre Woods Harvard Forest LTER site, Petersham, Massachusetts, United States -... | ecosystem: Environmental > Terrestrial > Soil > Temperate forest >...
AAAGCGGAATTTTCAGTAAATATGGATTTGATCGGGAAACTTTGCCAGACAAATGAAAAAATCACGAAGTTATTATCCAATCCAGCACCGTTGAGTGCGATGGATATATTGCGTTGGCCCGGTGTATTGCAAACAGCGGAATTTGATGTGCAAGGTATGCAAAAAGAATTGTTGCAATTAGTCGAGAAGACGCTTGAAAGTTTGGTCGCCGCACGCTGCCGCGAAGGAGAGCAATTAAAAGAGTTATTTATACAGCGTTTAGAGAGTATGAAAGTGGTATTGGCAACCGTTCGAGAACGCATACCGATTATTTTGACAGGACAACGCGAAAAATTATTGGCGCGTTTTCGTGATGCCAATATACAGCTTGATGCAACACGCTTGGAACAAGAGCTGGTCTTGTTCGCACAAAAAATAGATGTGACAGAAGAAATCGATCGCCTGGATACGCATATTACCGAAGTGCATCGAACGTTAAGGCAAGACCATGTGATGGGTAGACGGCTGGATTTTTTGATGCAAGAGTTAAACCGAGAAGCGAATACCTTGGGCGCAAAATCAGTGGATGCAGAAACAACCAAGGCATCTGTGGAGTTGAAAGTATTAATCGAGCAAATGCGAGAACAAGTGCAGAACATAGAATAAACGGTGGACATGCTTGCGGAGCTCACCCTATTAAGCTTCTATACGGGGCGCTGAGGTATCCTGCGATTTTTTTAATGCTGATTATCGCAAAAAAAATTAAAAAATCCTGTCTTTCCCGCCTTCGCGGGAAAGACAGGCTTGGGATAAGTTTACTATTAAATGCAATGAATTATAAAAAATTCATGGGATACCTACATTTATTGTTGGCTACATCCCCGGCGCTTTTTTCGCAGCACGTGCCACTAGCATGGTTTCACTGGCTTGACCCGATAATATGACCAACGTATTATTCATGGCTTGTGCTGCTAACAACATTTTTTCAGTTTGTAATAATTGTGTTAGTAAAATATAAGATTGGGATTCATACATCAACGTCTGACGCAACACAGCGCCAATGCTTTCATTTGTAATGATAGCAAACCAGTTTGTTGGATCGCTAGCTTGATTGACAAGCGCGGTTTGTGCGGCAGAAATGTTATTGGTGAGATCTTCATACAGTTGACTTAATGCATAACCATCAAAAGTCTGGACTGCCGTGATAGCATTAAAGTAATTAGTATATCGCGTTTGGTCTGATGGTAGTCCTACCCACTGCGATGGGTTGGGGAGCGTGTGATTGATATTGAGTCCTGCTGCATACTTTAAATAATTGTAGCCAGAGGTGCCGGCTTTGTAGTTAGGATCTGAAAAGGTTTGTGTGCCGCCGCCAAGAAGTGTTTGGAAGGCTAAGTCATTCGCATTGGGAGTGGACTGAAATGTAATGGCTTGCGTTGGCATCGATGCTGAGCCAAAAAAATCGGTTGTTAATTGTTGTTGTAGTGTTGTTTGCGCTGTTGTGCTTGTTGCAGCTTGAGCAACATAGGTAGTGAAGCCATTTTGTAGTGTTGGTGTTGGTGTGGCTGGGTTTGTTGCAGTATCTGTGGATGTCAGGCTGGTAAGAGCAGCAATAATCCCTGCAATAGGATAGACTGGGCCTTTTGTTGGATCCATATTGGTACTGGTGAGTGCAACGACGGTTGCATTCGTATATTGGGCAATTTGGGCAAGAATAGCAGCTTCGCTTGGTGCGGGGGCTGGTGTATCGGCTCTTAATTGGGATATGCTCGAGATGCTAATGGCGATAGTTGTTAAAGCACCCAGGGCGATTTTTTTTGCATATTTTTTAAAAGGTGACATCAGCTAACTCCTTGTTATGCTCAGTATTGAATCCCTAATCCATCCTGTTTCTTTGTTGAATTTGAGCCGTTATTTCCTGTCCCACTTGAAGCGGGTGGTGTAGAAAATCCTGTGTAGCTTTGTGGTGGTTGTGTTACCTCAGGCGGTGTTGTCTCAGGTTGTGCGGCGGGTGCTGCTGGTGTTTGGTTGTTGACAGTCGTGGTATCGCTAGTTTCTGTGCTTTGCTCCGGTGTAGTGGCAGCGGGCGTTTTTGTTGTGTCTGGCGTAGCCGGCGTTTGAAAAGTGGGTTGTGATGAAAATTTTTGGTTAACTTGCTGGTTGAGTTGTGCTTGTGTTTGTTGTGTTTGTTGTTTGACTATGTTTTTGAAATCATCGGGTGAGACTGGCTTGGGTGTTGATGTAGATGGCGCTGTGCTATTACTGGATGTTGTTGATGGGGATGAAAAGAAAGATTGCGCAAATGTGAGGGAAGTTGCTAATAGCACTAATATAAAAATAATTCCTACTCTAGGTTTAGACATGTTCTTGCTCCAATGCTTTTAAGACGATTTCAAATCGTTCTGGTGAGAATACCCTAGCGAGCAGTCTGAGTCGCTCAAAAATAATATTTCTGCGTAAGAATAAACCCGCTAATAAGTTTTCAGGGGAATTGTGTTCTTCCGCATACATTAATAATTTCGAGGCGGAGCCAGGGTCAATAGTATCAATAGCTTGCAATATGCGTAAAATGCGCGAGGTTTTAATGTGGGCGCAAAAAGCAATAAATTGCTCTTCTTTGCTTAATTCAAAACGTGTGAGCTGTTCTAGGGAATCGCCAAGTTCGTTAATGGCTTTTTCTAATGTAGGATCGCCGTCTAATGTCCAGTCCTCAGCGCTTTCCATGAAGGAAATCACCCTATAAATCATTGGATCTTCATAGTTTTTCCAAAACTCATGGGCTGCATCAAGATCCAATTTGGGCATGCTTTCATCCATTATTTAGAACGCGATAAACTGGGTGGGCACGCTTCACTTTGTCCACCCGACGACTCGCAATAGAATCAAATAATAACATATTTGCATTGGGTTGAAATGTCCAAGCGCTATTGTTTTGTAACAACTTGAATCTACAGTATCATTTTAGAGTAAGTGTTGCCCTATTGATTAATTAATTTCCTCACTTAAAGTTGTTTTTACTGGGTTCTAGTGCTACTGTTAAATAATGGCGGGGGGATCTTTATATGGCTGTGAAAGATGTTGTAAAAGTTTCGCGGAAGACATTCTTCAATCCGTCTGGTTGGCTAGGCTATACCGCTCTTAAAACCAATTCCCAGTTTGTGTGGCAAACGCTCCGTCAATTGATGACAGCGCCTGAATCCACGTTGCCGGCCGAAACGACGGAAACTTTCGAAGAAGCACTTCAGCGTTACAATTTAACCCCAGAAGCCGTGAAAGAAATTGAAAAAGACTATTTGTTTTATGCGGGTCTTTTTTTATTTCTCGGAATTTTTTCGATATTGGTTGGCTTGTATTTTCTATTTTTCGAAAGAACCATTGTTGGTTTTTTATTAAGTTTAGCGGTGACGATGTTGTTTGGATCGCAAGCATTTCGTTATCACTTTTGGTATTTTCAAATTAAGCAACGCAAGTTGGGATGCACTCTGAATGAGTGGTTGGAAACGTATTTTCCCCAAGTTAAGAGACCCGGCCCATGATGAGTCTTTTCACCATCGCGAGTAATGATCAATCTGTTTTTTATCTTGGCCAGCTATTTGGTAGTGTGGGTACGGTATTGCAGCCGAATGGTAGCGGTAGCAGCGTACTCAATATCGTTGGCACGATGTTCAAGACTATTAATACGACCGCATTGGTATTGGGCGCTTTATTGGTGACGTATACCACGGTGGTGGGTTTGCTAAAAAGCGCTCATGAAGGGCAATTTCTTGGTAAAGAATGGAGTTCGATGTGGGTGCCGATGCGTATGGTGTTGGGTATTGCGGCACTCTTTCCCACCGGCTTGGGATATTCTGCGATACAAATTGTGATGATGTGGTTTATTTTGCAGGGAGTTGGCGCGGCAGATACATTGTGGAATGTCATTTTAAATTACGTCAGTGTGATGGGATCGCCTTATGCCAGTGTGTCGATACCAACACAGGTGGGTATTTCACACGATATGAAGACGTTGTTCCAAGCATTAACGTGTGACAATGCAGCGAGAAGAACGGATTCTGCATCATGGGCAACGTATGCAAACCCGGACAGCAGTGGTCCGAATCTCAGTTATTATTATTGTGCTGATCCTGCCAATGCGGGTAATAATTTTTGTAATGCCAATGCGGGGCAACCTCAACCCAAGTTGTCAACTGTGTTGGCGAGTCCGCAAACGTATCCAACGATTTGTAATTTCAACACCACTGATAAAACGGTGACTTGTGGTATTGGCCCCGTAGCGCCAGGCAGTGCCGGCGCGGGTGCTTGCGGTAGCATTACGATGGGCGACCTCACGCAAGTGCAATGTCCGGGGGATTCCACTAATTCGGTTGCTTCACAAATTACTTGTGCGGCTTTTAAAGGGCAACAGACGATATTGACGGATCCAACAGCAGGTATTGTTCCTTACTTAGAAACAATAGCCGGTCAGTTGAATGACATGGATAATGGGTACATGTATTTTTATCAAAGTCAATCTCCCACACCGGTTGTGAATGCGCCGCCGTCTAATCCATCCACATCAACAACATTCATCAAGAATTACTGCGGGAATAATCAGATCGCTGATTCTGGCTGTTGTGTATATACCCCCCCTTCTTCGTCTTTATTACCTGCTAGCAAGTGTCCCACGCAAGCGAGTAATACATTTCCTTACATAAACGGCGATGTGGGGAACGCTACGAATAGCGATTACACGAATTTAAATATTTCAAGCGGGTCTGCAAATTCAGAAGGCAGTGTTATTTGGTCGTGTGGTCTCGGGCCTTATCTTGCTAGCAATACATCAACTTGTTTGCAAGGTACCACGAAGGATGAGGACTTCATTACCAGCAGTGTGAATAACTATACTGTTTATGTGAATGCACAAGTGCAGGCTGTGCTTACTGCGGTTCTACTGAATCCTATTACTATAACAGGTGCCTATCAAGATGCGTCCAATATGGGATGGTTAATGGCGGGTGCTTACTATTATAAGCTGGCATCAGCTAATAACAATAATCAAAAAGCGGCTGTTCCTACCTTCAGTGTGGCTACTCCAAATCCGACACTGGGTTCAAGTAGTAATAGCTTGTCTAAGTATCGAAATAACTATTCAGCTGCGGGAACCATTGCTACAAACATAATGAGTCAAACCGGCGGCGGTGGTACATCAGCGATCTCGTCGGCTCCCGGTGCAGGCGAGGTTAATTCTGCCTTGAATGGCAGTGCCAATGGCATTATTAATGATTTCATGGGTGCGATGGGCACGGGTGCTAATAATCCAACAGGCGGTCAAGCAACTAATCCATTAGTGGCGATACAGCATACGGGTGAGTCATTGCTGATTAATGCGCAAACGCTTTATGCTGTTACCTTGGCAATATTTATAATTGTGTTGATTGCGGCTAAAATCAATGCTATTGGGTTAGGTACAGGGTTGACAGATAATCCATTTGCAGCAGCTGGACTGTTTCTCGCAAACTCAATTTATACCGCAATAATTGCTTTTGTTGCTTGGTGTATTACCCTCGGTGGTACGTTAGCCATTTATACGCCTTTAATTCCCTATACGATTTTTGTGTTTGGTTCGATTGGTTGGTTTTGTCAAGTGATTGAAGCCATGGTTGCGGGTCCCTTTATTGCCTTGGGAATTTTGGCGCCAGGTGGCGGTCATGAGTTATTAGGACATGCCCACAAGTCGTTGATGATGGCGTTGGATATTTTCTTACGCCCACTCTTGATGGTGACAGGAATGATATTTGCCATGCTGTTAAGCAGTGTGGCTGTTAGCATTATTAATGCCGGTTTCAAGGGTGTGATGGGTGATATTGATGCGAGTCCGGGGCTGCCTGAATTAATTATGTTTTGCACGGCGTATACAATGCTTGTGTTGACCGCTTTGAATAAATGTTTTGCGCTCATTCATTTGCTCCCTGAAAATGTCTTGACATGGATTGGTGGTCAGGGCAGGGCTGCTGGTGAAGCGGAAGCTGTGAGTGCGGCGAAAGGTGGTGTCGAAGCGGGCGGTGGATTGGCTGCGAGCCAAGCATCTAGCCATATGGCTGGGGCTAAAGATGCAGATGAGAAGGGAATGGAGGCGATTGCGAGGAAGAATAAAAGTATGGAAGATGCTGGGGCAAAACGTAAATAAGGCAAAAGGCAAATGGAGGCAGTAAGCAAATGGTGTCAGGCCTGGGTTCTGGGGTTTGAAGAAATTAACTTTGATTTTCGAAATCGTATTTCATATAATGCCCTCTCACTTTAATACGCAATACGCTAATAATCTCTTCTAATAGCAAAAAATCCTTCTTTTCCTCGCATTTTTCGTTTCTATCTTAAAATTACATTTATTTAAAATCACCTTAACCTATGCCTAGAAAACCACGAATTCATTATCCGGGTGCCTTTTATCATGTCATGGTAAGAGGAAACGCCAAAGGAAATATTTTCTTTACTGAAAATGATCGAGAGTATTTTTATCTTTTGCTGCAAGAAACAACTATACACTATCAATATCGTTTACATGGGTTTTGCTTGATGAGCAATCATGTGCATTTGATAATCGAAGTTGACGATGTTCCATTATCAAAGATCATGCAAAATATTTGTTTTCGTTACGCACGTTATATAAATATGTCTTTTAATCGAGTTGGTCATTTATTTCAAGGACGTTACAACGCTATTCTAGTTGAAGCAGATTATTACTTATTAATTTTAATTAGATATGTGCATCTGAATCCAATACGAGCAAATATGGTAAAAAACTTAAATGATTACCCGTGGAGCAGTCATCACGCTTACTCGGGAAGAGCAAAATTTTCATTTTTAACAACAGATTTTGTTTTAGGATATTTTCATAATAATTTGTTGGTAGGGAGAGAGCTCTATCAACAACACATATCGAGCAGCGATTTGCTTGAGACCTCGCAAATAAATTTTCATTCAGGTAACCAAAAAAACTATTCTGTTTTAGGGAGTGATGATTTTGTAAAAAACTTATCAGTTGATTTAAATGAATGCTCTTTTTCCGATATTTCATTAGAACAAATAATCAATTTTGTTTGTCATTACTATTCAATAATCCAAAATGATTTACAAAGTATTGCGCGAAAAAGCTTATACGTAAATGCTCGTGCGAGCATTGCTTGGCTAGCGCAAAAGCTAGAAGTATGTACTGTAACCGAAGTGGCTCGTTGCTTTAGAAAAGACCCAACCACATTAATTGAGAAAATCAAAAAGTTAAATGCCGAAAATGCAACGATTATAGAATTAAACAATATATTGCATTTATTACTTAAAAACCCCAGAACCCAGGCCTGACACCGCAGTTCACTCAACCACCGCAGTTTAGGCGCCGCAGTTCAATCCATACCTTCGCGTCTATCCAGTTCTGCTAATACACGATAGTGACGTTCCGAAATAATACCCGCATCAAATTTTTCTTTCGCATCGGCCACCATAGTGCGGCCTTGTTCGCGCACCATGTTGCGGACGGTGGCGGTGATGTTTAGCATGTCGGTATCCAGTAATTTATCTCTGACTTTTTCATCAAAAATTAAATATTCACGGAGTGCCACACGCTTGCCATCCACGGTGGGAATGAGGCGCTGTGATAATACTAAGCGAATCGTTTCAATAATGTCGATGGTGCGGCCTTGACGTTCTTCGCTAGGGAAAGTGGTGACTAGACGACGCATGGTTTCGGCGACACCGTTACTGTGTAAGGTTGTATACACAGGGTGACCTGTCATAGCCGCTTCCATGACGGCGCCAATCGTTTCTTGATCACGTGCTTCACCCACGAGAATCAAACGAGGTTTACGACGTAGTGCATTACGTACACCGGCTGCAAAGCTCGGTAGATGGCGAGGGATTTCGGATTGGCTCACGATGACAGAGGTTTTTTCAATGCTGTCGTAGACAAATTCAATAGGAGCTTCATACGTTAAAATTTTACGGTTGCTGTTGGGATCTTCTGCGATGTTGCGAATAATAGCAGAGAGTAATGTGCTTTTACCTGAACCGGTTGCCCCCGTGACATACACGACACCTTGTTCAGGTGTTAAGGCATCTAAAATAGCTTGTGGAAGATTCATGCTCGCTAAGGTAGGTGGATCGCTTGGAATGGTACGCGCGGTAATTTGCATACCATCGTGGCCTTCGACTTGGCAGCCGGTGCCATTAATACGAAAACGATAACGATCCGAACGATTAGGGCGAATTTCATAGTGTGTATCAACGTCTTTGCCCGACATGATTTGTGCGGTACCGTTGGGTCCATACATGGCATTAATAATTTCGCCTACTTCTGGATTCGCTAAACGACGGCGCGTGATTTTTTTGAGTTGACCATAAATTTCAGCGAATATGGGTTCATTGGTTTGAAACGTAATATCAGAAGCCCCGAGTTTGCTGGCATGCATTAAAATGTCATTCATTGAATCGATGGTAAGTCGAATGGGTTCCTGTGGAAATAAAAAATCAGTCGTCATGTTTCACCACGATGGCTTTCCAGCCGTTGCTGTCAGTTTGAAGTTGTGGATGTTCAGAGATACGCAGGACTTGATCATTGACGCGCATATCATCGCCATTGCCCGTGATGCCGAGTTCGGTTTTTGAAACATAAGGTGCTGTAATCATGTTTTCTTGTAAAAGTTTGCGATACAAAATCATGCCATTATAGTCGCGCTTTAATAGCGCTAAACTTTGTTGAAAAATGCTATAGGCTTGTTGCGTGCCTTTTTCCCAGCCCACGGTAATGGCATGTTGCCAAATACGTCTTTCGTCGGCATTGGTGGGTAATAATACTTGATGTGGCATTTCAGGTGGTGTGAACGATTGCCATAAATATTCGCGCCAGTTAGGTGGTGTGGTGGCAAAGCGTGCTTGTTTCACAATTTTATAGGTTTTATCAGCAACACGAATGGTGTCGGGATCTGCTAAATTTAGGTTGTTATCGCCTTGCACCAGTACCGGTGGTAGAACGCCATGACTCAGCATCATGCCGTTAAAGTTGAATAAGGCTTCTAAGTGTCTTTTGTCTTTTGTCAGGTTGTCATCGATTTCTTTCGCAGCGGCGGCAAGTCCAGCTTGCGCACCCATGCTCATGCCAGTGTCTTCTAATGATTTAAAACGAATTTGACTGCTATCCATGCCGGTTTCACCATTGCGTGGCGCTTCGGCTTCCAGGTTTTTTAATTGATTGATATCATTCATATCAATGGATTTTGGCGACGTGGTGGTAGAGCAAGCGACTAGTAAGCTTGTGATTGTGATGATAGCAAGGTTGCGCATATCTCTCATGTTTCTATTTCCAAGCCTCTACAACATTAGTTTTTCGCATAACGTAGTTCAACAACGCGACTATCTGGGAAGATGACAATGTTTGCGCGTCTTCCACATTGGTAACCAACGTCTCTGAGTGCATCTGCAACGACGATATTTTTAGCGTAAACAGTTACGAGCACAGGGATGGCTGGTTTGGCGCCCAGAATACGTAATCGATAATTAGATGCATCAGTCAGCTGTTTTACTAATTGCTCAACAGGCCCTGACCAATCAATGGATGTTATTCCTCCCATGCCATAACTGGCTGGGTTGGGTGGTGGATCAATAGCGGGTAATGGCCGTGCAGATTGCGCAATCTCAGATAAATTCACAATCGAACGGCTCACAGAATAAGATGCTTCTGCTAAGGCAACATCCGCGCTGGTTTGGGGATTGGTTGGCGCTGGCGATGATGCGCACGCACTGAGAGCGAGAGCTGATAACAATAGGATGACTAACTTGATATTCATGACTGTTTTATTTTCCCTAATATTTACAAGCTTTGTATGGCTACTATACAGTTTAGCGAGTAGCATTTTACTTGTGGAAACAGTACGTTTAATCAGGCATTGAATCAAGTCAGCTAGGCAAAGTCAAGCCAAACTTTATACGTAAAAACTAGACCTTTTTTAGTAATTAGCGCTAGAATCAGAATATGGGTGACTTGAGGGAAATTCGCATGGCGCATTGGCGAGATTCAGCACGGAATGTTCGTTTTTGGATTGTTGATTACCGCGCGTGTTTTCCATTATTGATTTTTGTGTTTCATATTAGCTGGATGACCTTCTTTGGTGTTCTTATTACGATTTGTTTTTTTGCTGCATTAGAGCATTTCGGATTTACAGTGTCGGTGTTTGGACGTTGGTTGCGCTCCTTTATTGCTGGACCGCGTAAAGTCGCTCAACCGTGGTGGAAATAGTGAGGTTTATCGCATGGATATGTCAGCACAACTCGGTAAGATCGCGCGTGCAATGGAAGGGCGTTTTAGCTTAAATGGGCGTCCGATGACTATTGAGGAAGTGTTCTCTCCGACTGGTTTATTACCTGCTATTGCGCGACGCGCTGATCAATTGTCTTCTTTATGCTTGGGTTATGGCATCGGTCTTACTTTTGAAGAGGCAGAAGGTTCTATCCTGGGTGTTAGAGTCAATTTTGATGATGTGACTCCCAATGTTTTACGTATGATGTGTGTCACGGATGTTTTGAATGAGTTGATGCAAGCTACGCCTCGTGGGGATATGACGGCGTTGGATCAGTTGATGTATGACTAGATAAGCAATCGATGATCCCCTCGTGAACGTGCCCGCGCGCGTGTCCGTGCCCGTTTTTTCAAATTTAATTTGATATTCTAGCCATTTTAGTGAGCATTGAGACTATTCGTATCAATAGTTCACGCCCTTTAGTGTAAGGCTGCTCTTCAATAATCCGAAGCGGATATAGGGGCATTTACGAGAGGGGGTGTTGCAATTTTCTGATTATTATAAAGTTACAGAAAAAAACGGGCACGGGCACGCACGCGGGCACGTTCACGACGTTTTCATTGGTTGTTGCTGTATCGAAGTGTTATTCAGTGCGTGGCGTGCGTGATAAAAGCTGCTGTATCGCTTGTTTTATCGTGATATTTTCCTGCAATACTTCCCAAACAGTTTCAGAAATTGGCATATCAACGGCATACTTTTTTGCTAAACCAACAATAAGTTCAGCATTACGTTTGCCTTCGATGACTTGGCCAATCTCTCGTTCTGCTTCCGTGATGGTTTTACCTTTGCCTAATGCAAGACCAAAACGTCGATTGCGTGATTGGTTGTCAGTACAAGTGAGGATTAAATCACCCAACCCGGTGAGTCCCGTAAAGGTTTCTGCGTGTCCGCCTGCCGCAACGCCGATGCGTGTCATTTCGGCTAAGCCACGTGTAATCAGTGCACTGCGTGCATTGGCACCTAATTCCATCCCATCAGCAATGCCGGCGGCAATGGCTAAGACATTTTTGACGACACCGCCTACTTCTACGCCGATAATATCTTGACTGAGATAAACACGAAACAGGGGGCTGCTAAAACGTTGCGATAAACTAGTAGCAAACTGCAAATCCTCACTCGCCATGACAACGGCAGTCGGTAGGCTGGCCGCGACTTCGCGAGCAAATGAAGGTCCCGAGAGAGCAGCATATTGGCATTGGTTACCGAGCACGCGGCGTCCTACTTCGTGAAGTAGTTCACCCGTTTGTAAATCCAGACCTTTTGTGGCTGAGATAATGCCTATGGGTTTGTCGATGAGTGGTTGCAATGCCAAAAGAATATTGCGAAAACCTGCAGAGGGTACGGCGATGAGAATATCGTGATTATTATTTACCGCTTCGGTGAGGTGACTGGTAACGTGTAAGTTGTCAGGAAAGACATGGCCAGGCAAATAACGGTTATTTGCCCGATCAGTTTGTAGTGTTATGACGCGAGAGGGTTCATGTGTCCATAGCCATACGGTTTGTCCTAGTTTAGCTAGGTGAAGAGCAAGGGCCGTTCCCCACGAGCCTGCTCCTAAAACCGCGATGGGCTTTTGACGTTCCATGTGCACACTCACGATTGATTAATGAATCTTAGTGTCGCCACTTTCTTCTGTTTTAGCAGGGGACTTTTTTTGTTCTTCCAAATGTTGGGCATATAAAGCGTCAAAATTGACAGGTGCCAAAATCAATTGCGGGAAGCCGCCACGCACAACCAAGTCAGAGATAGCTTCACGCGCATACGGGAATAAAATATTCGGGCAGAAGCTACCAAGCATTTGTTGTAATTGATCACCAGGAAAGCCAGTAATTAAGAAAATACCCGCTTGATGTACTTCTACTAAGAATGCGGATTTTTTGCTGCTGGTCACGGTTGCTGTCACGGATAAAACAACTTCATGTACGTTATCTTGAATGCGCGTGCTTTTGGTTTCTAGGTTAAGTTGAACTTCTGGTTTCCAGTCATCTGAGAATGTGTGTGGTGTGTTGGGCGCTTCGTATGAAAGATCTTTTACATAGATGCGTTGGATTTCAAATGCAGGAGCAGCAGTATTTTTGTCAGTCATGTTCGAAGGTTCCTTAATTAATAAATGAGAGAAGCTAGGCAAGTAGTTTATCTAGCTCGCCTGATTTGGCTAGTGCAGAAAGATCGTCAAATCCGCCGATAGCTTGGTTGTTGATAAAAATCTGTGGTACGGTGCGACGGCCGCTGAGTTGTATCATTTCATCGCGTTTTGTGTCATCAAGGTCAATGCGTATTTCTGTGTAAGTGACATGCTTACTATCCAGCAATTGTTTGGCATAGACGCAGTACGGGCAATTTTCTTTTGAGTAAATAATAATAGTAGCCATCGTTATTCCTTGGTTAGTGGCATGTCAGCATTAGACCAGGCTTGGATGCCGCCAGCAAGAATTTGGGCGTCGATGCCTTGTTTCAATAATAAACTTGCAATACGCGTCGATTCCATGCCAGTTGCACAGACTAATACAATGGGGCCGGATTTCAGTTTTTCAAGGCGCTTTGGTGTTTCAGTCAGCTCGGCTGCAGGAATGGAACGTGAATTAATAATGTGGCCCTGATTAAATAGAGCGTTGCCGCGTAAGTCGATGACGGTTGCGCGACCATCATTAATTAAGCGCGTGACTTGTGCGGGGCTGATTTTGATTGCATTGCGCTTTTGATTAATAAACTCAAGTGAAATAAGCACAAATAAAATGGTAAGAAATGCTATATTCAGCAGCAAATGGTGTTGTATAAATAACATGATATCTTGCATGAGTCACCTGTGTAAAAGCGGATGCAAAGTGTACCAGATTAGGGAGCTGAAGGAATAGAAAAATCTCATTCACTGCTGGTCAATTATCGCTCTTGCACAAGACCAAATATCAATGCGAGCAGCGCCAGCTATTTTGAGTGTTTTACTGATTTCTTCTATGGTGCCACCCGTCGTAATAACATCATCGAGAACGGCAATATGCCTGCCCGTTAAGTCTGTCATGATTTTAAAAGAGTTTTTGATATTTGCATGGCGCTTCTCACTCTGTAAACGTGCTTGTGGTTCAGTATATTTGATGCGCTGGCAGGTGGTTGTATCAATGGGTATATCGAGAAGACGACGAATAGGGCGAGCCATTTCGACTGCTTGGTTAAACCCCCGTTCTCGTAATCGTTTGTTATGAAGTGGCACGGGGATAATCATCTCGGGTAGCGGTTTATTGTGATACCAATGGTGTTGAATGGCATCGGCTAGGAGTTCACCTAACAAGCGGCTGTTGACGAGGGCCTGATGAAATTTCAACTCCATAATGAGCTTGGTAATCGGTGGTTGGTAAGTAAATAGCGCATAGGTTGCATCAAAAGCCGGTGGGTGTTGCAAGCATGCCCCGCAAAGTAGATGGCTTTCTAGGGGTGTTGTGAAAATTTTTGCACATCGCGAGCAGCTCTGCGGTAGAATAGGCAGCTCTATGCGACAGGCATGGCAGAGATCTTGTTGCGAGTGCGCAGGCGCATGACAGAGAATACAGGTGTAGGGTAAAAGACAGTGAAGAAATGTTTTTAAATAGTGAAAAATAGTTTGCATACAATGTCCATAATAAATGAAAACAATAATCAGTTAGTTGCGCCGGCAGCGTATGCTGAAGCTGCGGTATTAGCCAATACCATTGGCGAGGAAATGCTGACACGCTTGGAGTGGATGGCATTACAACCGTCGGTTATTGTGGATGTGGGGTGTGGGGTGGGGTATTGCGCATCGCTATTACAAGCACGTTATCCTACAGCAACGGTGATTGCGTTGGATGTGGCTTATCCTATGCTGGCGCATGCTAAACAGCAAGAAAAAACTGACAAGCTAGCTTTTGTTTGTGCTGATGCACTGCGATTACCTTTGCCTGATCATTCGGCTGATATTGTTTTTGCAAATTTAGTATTACCTTGGTTGGCGAATGCAGAAGAAGTTGTGCGTGAATGGCGCCGGGTATTGCGTCCAGGTGGGTTGTTAATGTTTACGAGTTTAGGTCCGGATACATTGCAAGCTTGGCGTGATAAATTAGGTGATTTTACACTGCCGCATTTTATCGATATGCATGAGATTGGGGATGCATTGACGCGAGTGAGATTTTCAGATCCGGTGATGGATGTCGATTATTTCACGTTGACCTATCGCGAACGTCACGCTTTTTTTACAGAATTACAAGCAAGCGGTATGATTATTCCGGCATGTTATGAAAATCTTATTCCTGATGATGTCTTATTGCGGAATGCAGAGCATAAGTTAGAAATAACCTATGAAGTTGTTTATGGTCATGCCTGGGGTCCAGAATGTGATGCGGATCATGTGGCTGATGAGTTTGGTACAGTAAAAATTCCGTTGGCGCATTTGCGTCGGCGATGGTAGCCCGTATAGAGCGCAGCGTAATACGGGATGGTGTGCACAAAAAATCCCGTATTACGCTGCGCTCCATACGGGCTACGATTCTTTGATCGGGAACTGTCTGATGCAAGATATCTATATTGGTGTAGATGGTGGCGCAACCAAATGTAAGGTTCGGATTGAAGACCAAGCCGGTAATTTGCTTGGGCAAGCTGTGGGTGGTCCAGCTAATATTCGTCTTTCTGTTGATTTAACATGGCAATCTATTTTTCAAACTATTGATGATGCTTTGCAAGCACATGCAATGTCGTTGCGAGATAAACGGCATCGTTTCCACGTGGGTTTGGGTTTGGCTGGCTCGGAAGTGCAAGAGGCGCGAGTTGCTTTTCTCGATGCGCCACATCCGTTTGCAACGTTACATTTGTTTTCAGATGCGCATGTGGCTTGTGTCGGTGCGCATGCCGGTCGTGAAGGTGCCATTATTATTATTGGTACAGGTGTTATTGGTTATCAAGTTGAGAATGGTCAAGGGAGTCGAGTGGGCGGTTGGGGATTTCCACATGATGATTTGGGTAGTGGTGCGTGGTTGGGATTGGAAGTTGCACGCTTAACTTTTCAAGCACTGGATCGACGTATCGAAACAACGCCCTTACTAACCGATGTATTTGCTTTTTTTGATAATGACTTTAATCGATTTGTAACCTGGGCAAATCGTGCGACGTCGAATGAGTTTGCACGTTTAGCGCCACTCGTGATTAATCACAGCCAGCAAGCAGAAAAATGGGCGTTAAAGCTGATGAAAAAAGCCGCGCGTGCGGTTGATCGTATTGGTACTACATTAGAGAAAATACAGCAACAGCAAGATGTATCTTTGCCGTGTTGTTTATTTGGTGGAATTGCACCGTTTATTGAGCCATGGCTATCCTCCTCGCTGCGTGATCGATTGGTGGCGCAACAAGGTGATGCGACGACGGGAGCAATTTTGTTAGCAAGAAAATTCGATGAAACAATGCAGTTAGGATAAATAAACATGGATCTTATTTTATCTGGCCCCACCATTTATGCTGAGCAAGGTGCGTTGGTGAATACCATGCTGGGAATAGAATCGGGAAAAATTTTTGCATTAGATCAGCAATTGCAAGCAGAAGAAAAGCGTCACTTTCCGGCAAATTATCACATTGTTCCTGGTTTTATTGATATGCACGTGCATGGCGCAAACGGGTGCGATGTGATGGATGCGAATTCGGATGCATTGCTCGCTATCAGTCATGCATTGGCAGCAGAAGGTACGACGGGATTTTTAGCGACGACCATGACGGCTGACGTGACAGAAATTGATAGTGCTTTATTGGCAGTGCGGGATTTTGTGAAATCCAATGTAAAAAAAGGCGCTGCTCTATTGGGGGTGCATTTAGAAGGACCTTTTTTAGCAGCAACCAAAATGGGCGCACAGCGCGGTGATAAAATTATTCCACCTAATATTGAACTCATGCGACATTGGCAAACACTCTCTGCTAATTTAATTAAGTTAGTGACCTTGGCGCCTGAGCAACCGCATGCGTTGAGTTTGATTGAATATTTAGTTCAGCAGCATATTATTGCTTCTATTGGTCATACCAATGCAACCTTTGCAGAAACGACGGCGGCGATTGCGGCAGGTTGTTCCCATGCGACACATCTTTTTAATGCGATGCGCGGCATTCATCAGCGGGAGCCTGGTGCTGTGACAGCAGCATTGCTTTCGTCAGCCATTACTGCGGAGCTCATTTTAGATGGTGTGCATTTGCATCCAGCCATTGTTGAGTTGGTGTATCGTATCAAAGGGCGAGAAAAAATCGCCTTAGTGACGGATGCCATGCGCGCGAAATGTTTGAGTGATGGTTGTTATGATTTAGGCGGGCAATCTGTGCAGGTGAGAAATGGTGAGGCGAAATTAGCGGATGGTACGCTTGCTGGTAGTGTATTGACGATGAGTTCTGCTATTCAAAACATGATGAAATTTACAGGCTGTGGTTTAGGTGATGCGGTGAAAATGGCAGCAGAAAACCCTGCGAAGCTGTTAGGTATTTTCGATCAAAAAGGCAGTATTGCAGTTGGTAAAGATGCGGATTTGGTGGTGTTGAGTGAATCGTATCAAGTTGTGATGACGGTGCGAGAAGGCGAAATTTGTTATCAAGAGTCGGAAAAAATTAAAACGTAGGGCGGAGTTTGCCAATTTACTTTAAGCAATGCGAGAACCAGGGTGGAGTCTGTGCATGTTTTTTAAAAAAATGGATAACTATTTTTTACTGACAACCATACTCGTTATTTATATAACTGCCTGGATGATACAGTCGCGTTTGTTGATCAATTGGGACAGTAGTCTCTTGATGCGCGAAGCGAAATTGTTATTGGCTGGCGGAAATTACGTGAGCGATTTTTTTGAATTAAATCCTCCCATGTCCATCTATCTGTATTTATTTCCTGTTATCTTAACCAAAATCTTTCATCTGAGTGTCATGTTGGCATTGCGTATCTATGTTTTCCTGCTTGCAACGCTATCTCTTGCTATGTGTTATTTAACTATCAAAAAAATTTTCTCTCCCAGGGATGCTGTTGTATCCTATTTGTTTTTTACTGCATTAATGATAGTTTTTCTCATTTTTCCAATGATGGATTTTAGTGAAAGAGAGCATTTATTAGTTATTTTTACGATGCCTTATTTTTTGGTTATTGCTACCCGATTGCAAGGGGGTATGGTTAATACAGGTTATGGTGTTGTTGTTGGAATACTAGCGGGAATAGGGTTTGCAATTAAGCCATTTTTTTTAATCGTATTTGTTTTCACAGAACTATATTATAGTATTTCTACCAAAAATCGTTTTGGTTGGGTTCGGGCTGAAACGAAGGCAATTATTTTCTTATTACTTATTTATGTGCTATCTGTATTTATTCTCTATAAAAATTATCTTGATATTGTTGTGCCAATCACATTGCGATTTTATTACCAGAGTGTCAGTGATCCATGGAAAACGGTATTGCTCCATCCTGTCGTATTGTTTTGTTATTATATGGTAGGTTTATTTTTTCTTATCCACGAGAATAAAAATCCATATAAAGCACTGGCCTCAATTTTATTGATCGCATTGGTTGGCTATTTATTGGCGTATTTTCTGCAGCGAACAGCTTGGGCATATCATCAGTTACCTGCGGTTTCTATGGCCATTTTATTAGGTACTTTATTGTTTGGGATTGCGGTTATTCGACTATATAAAAGTAAAACCGGATTTTGTATAACCCCCATTTTAGCGAGTGCAATTTTCGCATTTCCTGTCTATGTTATGAATAGTGACTATTTAAATAGTCTTGCATACAAGAATGATCACAATAATTTTATCGATTTTTTACATGCTTATGCCTGGCATAAGTCTATTTGTTCATTTCAAACGTCAGCGTTAGCCATGTTCCCCTTTGTTGATTATGCGGATGTCAGTTTTGTTTGTCGAAATTCCGCTTTGTCTTGGGTGCCTAATGCAGTCAGACAAACAAGCATGTCACGCATCGGTAATAGTGATGCCTTACAACAGAAGCACAAAGACGAAATTTTTTTGGTTAATATGGTTTCTGAAGATTTAAATACCAGAAAACCTGATTTCGTATTGGTTGATGTATCAAACAAAAAATTTTTTCCTGAGCGTATTGCATTTTCTTATTTAAAATATCTTTCTGGGAATAAAGAATTCCAAGCAGCATGGAAGAAGTACGTTTATTTGATAACGGTGGCTCAGGGTTCAAATGATACGTTTCGTGTTTATCAGCGAATCGATAGATAGTCAATGAAAATTATTTCGGTCTTGCTGCCTTACACTCTTTTGAGAGTCTTTCCTGGGTACGTTGTTCTTTGGCGGTGAGCTGATCCCTTGATAATTCTTCGTTGGGATTTGTAAAAAAAGTATGTACTAATTTATAAGCTGAACGTCCACTCAGAAAAATAGGATTTTTTTCGCGTGGATTCAGGAATTTTTTTACATTATCAGGGATATGGTGAACACCGTGTCCAGAACTGTTAAGTGAAATTTGCAAAATTCTTAAGTGCGCATATTTTTTGACAACATGATCGAAGCGAGTAGTGCAACTTGGTTCCCTATGTAACTTAGCAGTTAGCGCGGTGTGGGTGTTAATAATAGCGTCATAGTTGTTACACCGATCCATATGAGCTTTTATATAGCCATGCATAGATTCAAGATTGATGGGTGCGTTATCTTTAGGTTGAACGAGTTCTTTAAATAACGTGGAATCAGCTTCGCGTATTTTGTTGAGAAATGCATGTAAGCCAATAGATTCTAAATAGTCTGGCCATGAAACACCCTGATCAGGCGTGATTAGATAGCGTGTTAACACTGCTGTGGAAAGATTGTTATTCGCTGTTAGATTCTCAAATAATTGAATACCGCCATCGTGGTTGTAATACGCTGCAAATCTTTCCAGTAACCACTTCTCCTGGTTTTTATGCTGGTGGCGGTTAAAGAGAGTTGTTTCTCTCAAGAGTTGAATAAAAATACGCAGAAGAAATGCAATATAATTTCTGTCGTTACCTAATAAATTGAGTAGTTCGGTGCTCTCTCCTCGAAATAAGCTGGATAAGAGATGAATATATCCTTGGGTTTCAATCAGCTCTTCAGCTACGGTTATTTTTTCTTGAGGGGTTAGCGTTTTATTTTTTACAAAAATTGCAGTGAAAATATTGTACCCTTCCTCAGGGGCATCGATTGTGCCCTGCTGAATGTGAGTATTGAGAATTCCATAGCCTCTATAGTAGGTTGTGGTTGATTGCGTACAAACATAATGCCTGTCTGTATAGGGTAGGCCTGATGCAGTGTCAGACAGGAAGCGAGTGACGAGATCGAGTGATGGGTTTCTGTAGTGTGTATATGGATCTGGAGCGGGCTTTGGATCTCTCAAGGGCTTATACCAAGAACGATTCCGGATTCGTTCATTGAACATGGCGATGTTGCAGTAGGATGCAGAATAAATTAGTTCTTTGTGATAACGAAAATTCGCTCGACGACAGTGTTCTGCCATCTCGGCAGTTGTTTTGGCATCTGTTATAAAGTTGTGTTCCTCTATCTCGGCCTTATCTTCCCAGCGTCTGAAACCTTGAGGGTTGTTTTGTGGAGCCCTGACGGGTTGAGGTGCTGTAGTCATTTCTAAGGGTGCTGATTCGATATCCACGATATCGGTTTTGCTAGTGCTGATGTCTATTTTTGACTCTTCGGGTATGCTGCTGAGATTGGTGAACTTGCGGTTCCTTGTTTCGGTGATGTGTCTTGCCGTGCGAGAGCTTGCAGTCATGGGAATGTCTTTAAATTAAGAATAGCAGCAAATGTGACAAATAATACACACTTTCTCTGTTCTTGGCAAATAACTCACTAGGCTAAGCCGCATGTTGCGCACAGTAAGAGATATAGCTGTATTTTTACCGAGCCGCGCGGCTCGGTAGAGGATATTTATTCGTAACTTAATGATTTATAGTTCTTTTGGTGGATTTAGTTTTTTTCTTTTGCCGTGTTTTGTGCCGTATGACGCGAATAACATTTTTGGCATTACGAATTTTACGTAGGACGCGGGCTAAGTGGATGCGGTCACGCACAGTAATGGTAAGGCTGACTGAGAAATAACGACCATCAAATTCTTCCGCATTGATATTTTCGATGTTGGCTTCCGAGTCGGAGATGGCTAATGCTAAACGTGCAAGACTGCCGCGTTGATTGAGAATTTCGATACGTAAATCCACGGGGAAATCACCGTGAATACTCTCTTCCCAGCGCAGTGAAACGTACTTATCTGGATTGTCGTGATGCGCTTCCAGATTCGGGCACTGCTCCACATGGACAATTAAGCCATGACCTTTTTCGACGATGCCGCCAATCGGATCGCCTGGGATGGGGCGACAACATTTGGCATAAGTCACAACGATACCTTCGGTGCCTTTAATGGCGAGAGGGGATAATGGTGTATTGTCGGTGTGTGCCAGTATGGATGGTGAGTGATTGATTTTTGCGAGTTGTTTGGCAACTAACAAGGCTGTGCGGTTGCCTAAGCCGACTTCTTCAAATAAGTGATGGAGAGAGTCAAGACCAGAGACGGATACCAGCGCATCTAAATGGTCTTGTGAGGTTTGTGTGAGGCTGAGTCCTGCCGTGCGTAGCGCTTTTTCGATGAGGCGTTTGCCGAGATCGATGGATTCTTCGCGTTGTTGTTTTTTCAAAAAATGCTTGATGTTGCTGCGTGCTTTACCGGTCACAACAAAGTTAAGCCATGCCGGATTGGGGCGTGCACCGGGTGCAGTAATGATTTCTACTTGTTGACCGCTGGTGAGTGGTGTGCTGAGTGGTGCTAAGCGGCGGTCTAATTTTGTTGCGACGCAGGTGTTGCCGATATCGGAGTGAATGGCATAGGCAAAATCTACCGGTGTGGCTCCTGATGGTAATTCAAGAATGCTACCTTTTGGTGTAAAGACATAAACTTCATCAGGAAATAAATCAATTTTAACATTTTCAATAAACTCCAAGGAATTTTTGGAGCTTTTGTGCATTTCTAAAATACCTTTCAGCCATTCTTTAGCACGTGATTGTGCGTCATCAAATAGTGATTTTTCGGTTTTATAAAGCCAATGCGCAGCAATACCATTTTCAGCCATTTTATGAAATTCATCCGTGCGAATTTGCACTTCAATGGGTACGCCATAGGGCCCAAATAGTGTGGTATGCAAAGACTGATAGCCGTTGGCTTTGGGGATGGCAATGTAGTCCTTGAAGCGTTGTGTTAATGGTTTGTAAAGATTATGCAGCGCGCCTAAAATGCGATAACACGTATCGATTTTATCAACGATGACGCGGAAACCATACACATCCATGATTTCAGAAAATGACAAATGCTTGTCATGCATTTTTTTGTAAATACTATATAAATGTTTTTCGCGACCGATTAATTTCCAATTCGGTAAATTGGCTTTCTTCAAGCTGGTACGAATTTCGGTATCAATTAATTCCATGATTTCTTGACGATTGCCGCGTGCTGTAATAACAGCTTGTTTCAAGATGCGATAGCGCATGGGATGGAGTGCTGCGAAACCTAAGTCTTCGAATTCGACTCGAAATGCATGCATACCCAGGCGATTGGCGATCGGTGCAAAAATCTCGAGTGTTTCAATCGCAATGCGCCGACGTTTTTTCGGTGGTAAACAATCTAACGTACGCATGTTATGCAAGCGATCGGCTAGCTTGACGAGAATCACGCGAATATCGCGCGCCATTGCCATGACCATTTTGCGAAAATTTTCAGCTTGGGCTTGCGCATGGCTTTCAAAGGTAATTTGTGTCAGCTTGGTGACACCATCGACTAAATCGGCTACCTCTTTGCCAAAACGGCTGACGAGGTCTTGTTTCTCAATGTAGGTGTCTTCGATCACATCGTGCAAGATGGCTGCCATGATGGTGGGTGGATCCATGCGCATTTGCGCAAGGATAGTGGCAACGGCAACAGGATGCGTAATATAGGGTTCGCCAGTGTGGCGTTTTTGTCCTTCGTGGGCTTCTTTAGCGAGCAGGTAGGCCTGCTCAATGGCGTGGATTTCTGCGTCATTGAGGTAGTGTTCTAGTTCTTGGCGTAGGACTTCAAACTCTGCCACACAACCCATCTCCTATGGTGTTTATAGCACCCCCTCGTTTGTGAGAAGGTGCAGTTTCGTTGTTTATTCTGAATCAGGTGTTTGTTCGGATGTGGATGTATCGTGAACTGTTAAATCAGTAGCATGGTGTTCGGCGGCGGCGCTTTCATCCGTATGCGCGGTGGTATCGGTTGTATCAGCGAAGACGTGTACTTCAGCGGTTGGATGCGGATGATCATCTGCATAATGGGCGTCGCTAAAATCGGTATAACCGCCAGCGATTTCACGTAATGCAACGACAGTTGCTTTATCATTTTCCCAGGCGACTTTGGGTTCTGCGCTGCCGCGCATGAGTTGGCGGGCTCTTTTGGAAGCCATCATGACGAGCTCAAAACGGTTAACAACATTTTCTAAACAATCTTCTACGGTGATGCGGGCCATGAATATACTACCTCACAATTTAATACGAATCCTGGATTCTGGGCTAAAACACTACATTTTACCTGGTTTGTTAGTTGGATGCTAGACTTAAAGTGATGAGGGGTGGATAAAGCGCAGTGTGTCCACCCTACATGATGAAAACTTTAAAATTCATTTACTTTGGCTGTGACAAGTTCTGACAATAGATTGGAAAATTTCACAATTTGTCTTTTTTGCGAGAGTCTTGCGGCATAAACGATTGTTTTTAAGTCATTTAAGGCGGCAGAAAAGTCATCATTAATCACAATATAGGTATATTCACCAATATGCCGCGTGGATTCACGTACATCAGCAATGCGTTGTTTAATAATATCGTGATTATCCTGATTGCGCTTGATAAGACGGTCATAAAGATCGTTAACAGAAGGTGGCAAGATAAAAATACTGATACTATTCGGGATCAATGTGTGAATTTGTTGACCGCCTTGCCAGTCAATTTCAAGGATGACATCTTGGCCTGTCGCGAGCGTGTCTTCAACCCAGCGTCGTGATGTGCCGTAGGAATTCCCAAAAACAGTCGCATGTTCGAGAAAATCATTATGTTTGGTCATGTGATCAAATTCGGTTTGATCAGTGAAATAATAGTTTATGCCATGTTGTTCAGCCGGTCGGCGTGATCGAGTTGTATGTGAAATCGAAACCATGATGCCAGGCACGGCATCCACTAATGCTTTGACTAGCGTAGTTTTGCCTGTGCCAGAAGGTGCAGAGATGACATAAAGATTGCCTGGTTCAGTCATCATATGCACTCCTAATTTTCAGTTTCGGTTAGTTTAACGTTTTGTACCATGCGGTCAATAATTGCTGTCGTTGACACACCTTTAGTGACTCCCAGTACGCGGACATTGCCACCGTAAGCATGCACTATTTCAGCGCCAACGACTTGATCAACCGTGTAGTCTCCGCCCTTCACTAATACGTCGGGCTTCAGCATTTTTAATAAGCGTTTTGGGGTGTCGTCTGAGTAAGAGACGACGCAATCGACCGCACCCAGTGCCGCTAGCACTGTCATGCGCTGATCGACTTTATTGACTGGCCGACTAGGGCCTTTGAGACGCGTAATCGAGTTATCATCATTAATCGCCACAACGAGGAAATCACCGAGTTGTTTGGCTTGTTGTAAATAGGTTACGTGTCCCGCATGTAGAATATCAAAGCAACCATTGGTAAACACAATACGTTTACCTTTGTGACGTGCATCATTGACGGCTAGTAATAATTGTTCATCATTAAAAATACTACCGCTGGCAACTGAATTGCTATTAATAGCTGCTTCCAATTCAAGTGATGTGACGGTTGCTGCCCCCAGTTTTGAGACAACTAAGCTCGCGGCCAAATTGGCTAATGTCATGGCGTTGGGCAGTGAGGATTTTGCTGCGATGGCGGCACCCAGGGCGGCAATGACAGTGTCACCCGCGCCAGTCACATCAAATACTTCACGCGCATGGGCGGGTAAATGCAGCTCTTCTTGATTTTGCTGGATGAGTGTCATGCCATGTTCGCCACGCGTTAACAGCAAGGCTTGGATATTGTATGTGCGTAAAAATGCATGGCCTTTACTAATAATATCGGTTTCGTTAGCGCAAGCACCCACAATGGTTTCAAATTCTTTGAGGTTAGGGGTAATGATATCTGCACCTTGATAGATGCTAAAATCAGTACCCTTTGGATCCACTAATACCGGTATGCCAGCCGCTTTTGCGAGCTGAATGAAGGCTTGCGGATCTGCTAACGTGCCTTTGTTGTAGTCTGATAAGATCACAAGATCTGTATGCAGAAGTGCTTTTTTGAAGGCAGTTAATAATGCTTCGGGATTAAATGCTGGGAATTTTTCTTCGAAATCGAGACGGATTAACTGCTGATGGCGGCTAATGACACGTAGTTTAGTGATGGTTGGGATATTATCGATATGCTGAATTTGTGAATTGACCCCGGTGATGGTAAGTTGCTCAGATAAAACACGAGCGGCTTCATCATTACCCGTGAGGCCAATCAAGGTTGTTTGGGTGCCAAGTGCGGCAAGATTTAGCGCGACATTGCCAGCGCCACCCGGGCGGTCATCGATTTGTTTGACGCGTACCACCGGTACAGGTGCTTCAGGTGAGATCCGACCAGCATCGCCAAACCAGTAGCGATCTAACATAACATCGCCGACCACTAAAACAGCGCCATTTGCAAAATTCGGTAATTCTACGTTTTTCATCTCGTCAACTTCAGACTGTCTATAAAATTTACCGATTGTAGCATAACTGTTTGTTTAATCGAAATGAAATCATGCTGTCGCGTAACTTTTTGAAAAAATAACGAATCGTAGGGTGGACAAAGCGCAGCGTGTCCACCCTACGTTGGTTTTGTAGCGTTAAGTTTAGTACACTGAGTCTAGTTTTGGGATGTCCTATAGGATGTGTTGATGATAGTTGCTCTATTTCGCGATCAGCGGGTTATAGCGTTTGGGATTTTTATCGCGAGCTTATTGTTATTTACAGTCGGCTTGGCGCAACAAGAAATCATTGGTTTTGAGTCGCGGTTTTATCTATTTGCTTTAGAAATGTGGCGTCATGGGTTGAGTTGGTTTCCAACAACGTATGGGAGACCTTATCCGGATTATCCGGTCATACCCACGCTATTTATTTATGGCTTGGCTAAATGGGTGGGTTGCTTAAATAAATGGGTGGCAGTGTTTCCATCGGCCGTTGCTGCGGCACTTACTTTATCGGTCACTTACTTGATCGGCGCACTGCATGATCGACGTTGGGGATTGTTGGCAGTATTTTTTATGTTGCTGACAAATACGTTTGTGATGGAAGCGCGAACCATTTCGCCGGATCAATTTGTTGTGTTCGCAACCACACTTAGTTTTTATTTAGTTTATTCCGCGACGCTTTTTGATAAAAAGGGCCGGTTATTTTTTATTCCTGTTTTATTGTTCTTTGGATTTGCTTGTCGTGGACCGATTGGTTTGGTGGTGCCGGCGGGTGTGATTTGTTTGTTTTATTTAGTTGATAAACAGTACCGACAATTTTTGTTGATAGGCATCGTGTCGGTCATATTGCTGTGCGTGAGTTGCGGTATTTTGTTTGGTATTGCGCATCATCTCGGTGGTATGGCATTTATGAATGAGGTGTGGCATACCGAAGTGTCTGGTCGATTACAGGATGCTTATTTGCCATGGTATTTTTATTTTTCTGAAAGTCTAGGTTCGTACGCGATAACGTATCCGTTAGCGTTTTTTGTGTTGTGTGGTGTGATGTTGCAGCGTCATGAAATGAATTTGCATGATTTGAAATTATTTTGCAAATTGACAGTATGGGTGTTGGTTATTTTGTTGGGGCTTAGCATCCCGGCGGGTAAGAAAATCCGTTACATTTTAGCGATGACGCCAGCATTGGCGTTAATTTCTGCCGCTCTCTTTGTGCTACCTGTGCATCATCGTTACTCCTATTGTTTGCAGAGAATAGTGCGAAGTGTGTTGTTCTTGTTGCCAACATTGTGTTTGTTATTAATGGTGTTTTCTCAGCAATGGGTGTTGCAGCATCATGCGCGCGTTGATGTATTTGTTGTTTGGCAGCATGTTGACCCGCAGACGCCAATGATGATTATTGTGTTAAGTGTGCTACAAGGGTTGCAATACATGCTGCGCAAATTCGATGTGTGCATTGTTGGTGTGGCTGCACTAGTCTTTTGCGCGATGTATATTGTATTTATTGAGCCGATAAATATTTTTCTCAATCAATCTCGCGATTTTGTATTAGCCGTGGAGTCGGTGCGTATTGCAGAAAAGGCGCGATTAGTTTTTTATCAAGAAAATCCAGATGGTACACCCATAAAGTATATGGCAAATATGCCTGTCGCCGTACAGCCAGTTTTTATAAGTACGTCAAATGCGTTAGTGGATTTTCACACACCGGCTGTATTTATTGCGGATCCTGAGCATTTTGCAGCATTGCCAAAAACAGTATTACAGTCAGTGAAAATTCTCAATACGGGCCGTGTGGGCCATAACAAGTTGGTTGCATTTGAAAAAATGGATTAGGAACTGTTGATAATGACACCAATATGATATTATGAAAATTGAGTGATGACCACTCAACTTTCATGGTGACAGCAATGCAACAGATAATACGAGCACAATTCATTGAAAAAATTGACTTTTCTTTCAGGGTAAACCCTGTGGTCGCGATTCTTGGTCCGCGCCAATGTGGCAAAACAACGTTAGCAAAAGAATATGCACTGCATTTGGACGTCCCCATTCATTTTTTTGATTTGGAAAATCCGACTGATTTAGCCAGGTTGGAGGCGCCACAACTCGCTCTAGAAGGCTTAAATGGGTTGATTGTGATTGATGAAATTCAGCGGCGTCCTGAGTTATTTCCTTTATTGCGCGTTATGGTTGATCAGCATAAAAAGCGCCATTTTTTAATTTTGGGTAGTGCTTCGCGTGATTTAATTAAACAATCTTCGGAATCCTTGGCAGGTCGGATTAGTTATTTAGAGCTCACGCCTTTTTCATATGCTGAAGTAGAAGACAGAGAACGGCTGTGGCTCTGTGGTGGTTTTCCACAATCGTATTTAGCAGAGAGTGAGCAACTGAGTGATGCCTGGCGTAGTGCTTATGTCACCACATTTTTAGAACAAGATATTCCAAATTTAGGTATTACTATTCCTGCGCATACCTTACGTCGTTTTTGGATGATGCTAGCGCATTATCATGGCAATATTTTTAATGCTTCTGAAATGGGCCAATCATTTGGTGCTGCGCATACGACCATGCGACATTATCTCGATATTTTGCAAGGAACGTTTATGGTTCGTGTGTTAACGCCATGGATAGAAAATATTAAAAAAAGGCAGATTAAATCGCCAAAAATATATTTTCGTGATAGCGGTATTTTTCATACGCTTTTAGGCATTAAAGATAAAGAGATGCTTGCAGTTAATCCAAAATTAGGCGCATCCTGGGAAGGTTTCGCATTGGAAGAAATTATTCGTTACCATCAGGCGACTACAGATGAGGCCTATTTTTGGGGTGTTCATACACAGGGTGAGTTAGATTTATTAATTATGAAAGAGGGTAAACGTCTTGGTTTTGAATTCAAATATGCAGATGCTCCGAGGTTAACAAAGTCATTACAATTGGCGGTGGAGAGTTTGCACTTAGATAAATTAACGATTATTTATCCCGGAAAAAATGCGTATTTTGTTAGCGAAAAAATTCAGGTCATGGGGTTGGCGGAGTATGTTTTACAAACGTTGGTTCAGTAGAAACGTTTCTCACCCGGTGGTCGCGTTTTAAAGCGTTTGTATTGCCAAATGTATTGCGTTGGATCTTTGCGAATGGTCTGCTCTAGATATTGATTTAATCGCGCAGCATCTGTTTCCAGTGTTGCACCAGGAAAATTATCAAGCGGTGGATAAACATTAATTTCGTAGCCCCAGCAATCATCCATGCGAAAAAATTCAATGGGTACAACAGCAGTGTCTGTTAGCTTAACGATACGCGTGATAGCTGTTAATGAGGCTGTTTCAATCCCAAAAAAAGGCGCAAAAACGCTGCGTTTAGGCCCTGCATCAATATCATAGGCATACCAGATTGCCATATTGTTTTGTAATGCGTTTAATAATTCACGCATGCGATGACGTGCAATGTGTTTGATGCGATATTTATTGCGAAAGCGTTCTTGAATTGCGGCGATTAAGCGAATTTTGTGAGGTCGATACATAGCGCCAAAAGAATAGCGTGAGCCTAGCAGACGACCAATCATTTCTAAGCAAGTGGTATGTGGGCTCATGAGAATAGCGCCCTTGCCGCGTGCCAGTGCAGCATCCACATGTTCTACGCCAGTGACTTTTATTTTGCATTGCGCTAAACGACGATCAGATATCCACCATGCCATGCCAGTTTCGATGATACCAAGGCCGAGTGCCGCAAAATTTTTCTTTGCTAATGTAAGGCGCTCTGCATCGGATAGATCAGGGAAGCAGAGGCGAAGATTGATTTCGGTAATATGCCGTAACTTGGATGAACTGAGATAAATAATTTTACCTATGCCATGACCAATTTGTCGTTGGTAGCGATAAGGTAGACGCGTAATTAACCATAAGCAGCCTAAACCGATCCAGGCTGGCCAGGTGAGTGGGTTGATGAGCGCTAAACGTTCTTTGATGACTTTCATTATGAATTAAAATGTCTTATGGTTATTTTTCGCAGGACATATCATATCAATTTTTACAGGAGTAAGGTAATGCAAGATAAGATCTGTATACATGTTTTTGTATCAGGGCTTGTGCAAGGGGTGTGGTTTCGCGCGGGTACGAATGATGAAGCGAATAAATTAGGGTTAACAGGCTGGGTACGAAATTTGCCGGATGGCCGTGTTGAGGTATTCGCTTGCGGTGAACGAGAGACGGTAATGAAGTTAGCGGAATGGCTGAAAACAGGCCCAAAACGTGCAAAAGTCAGTGACTATATCTGTGATGAATTGCCGTGGGAAGCATTTGAAGGATTTACTATTACATAGGAGTATGGCGATGAAAAAAATAGGGAAGTGGGTAGGAGCTTGCTTGGCATTATTGGGTGTGGGTTTAGCGCATGCGAGCCTCATTATACCGATCTATTTGACGGAATCGGATGGTGGCATGGGGAAAAAAATTGGTACGGTGAAAGCCGATGATACGATTTATGGGCTGATATTAACACCTAAGCTGCATGGTTTGCCGCCGGGGATTCATGGTTTTCATGTGCATGCAATGGCATCTTGCCACCATGATGGGATGGCGGCAGGCGGACATTTAGATCCTGATAAAACGAATGCACATCGTGGTCCTTACGATAATGGTCATTTGGGTGACTTGCCGGTGTTAATTGTGAGCGCTGATGGTAAAGCGACCTTGCCTGTGTTGGCGCCGCGTTTGAAATTGGATTTCATTAAAAATAAAGCGTTAATGATTCATGCGGGTGGTGATAATTATTCGGATGTGCCGGCTAAGCTGGGTGGCGGTGGTGAACGTATTGCGTGTGGGGTGATTCCGTATTATTCGTAAATCAAAATCTACACACCTCCCTTCTCCCGCTTGCGGGAGAAGGGTTGGGGATGAGGGTCTCAACGGCAACCACACTACATACAATAGGCACGATTTGTGCGGATCTTTGGCGCCCTCATCCTAGCCCTCTTCCGCAAGCGGCGCCCTTGCGGGAGAGATGATATTAGGTTTAAATTTCTACCATCTCAAAATCATCTTTGGATGCACCACATTCTGGGCATTGCCATGTTAACGGGACATCTTCCCAGCGTGTACCTGGTTCAATGCCGTCTTCTGGCCAACCTTTTTCTTCATCGTAAATAAAGCCACATAATAGGCACATGAAACGTTTGGATTGCATAGATGTTGCTCTCTATTCGAAATTTTTAAAGTCGCCTATCCTAGCGTAAATAGGGGTCCTCGCCAACGTTTACGGTAATTTGGAGGGCGTTGGCAAGGATAAAAAGGGTGAAGATTATGGGCTGCCTAAACTGCTCAAGCTGTTTGAGCTTTCGCTACCGGCAAGGCTTGGACTGCTGCTTCCTGCTGAGCTTGTCGTGGAGAGTGAGGTGCTTCTTCTTATAAAACCAAAGACATTGCGTGGTTGCACGAGATCAAGTTGACTTGCTCCAGCTGATAGCGATCTTGGTCTATATCCTTCGTCAGATTCGTCGGATTTACGCTGAGATCGTGAAGCAGCTGACTCAAGCACTGGTGCTGGAAATGCAGCTAATCTTTGGGCCACATAACTGCAAGAGTTTAGAGTGATTCCTGCTGTCGGTGATTGCCTGGTTGGGCTGACAGGCAGCGATAGAGATATTTTAAGCTGATTTAATATCGAGATACAGGCTGCTCGATTCTCGCGAGCTTCAGTTTTACCTAAATCAGTAGCTAGAAGGTCAAATAAAGCCGATGCGTCTAAGTTTTTGATTTTATCATCACTTTCTTTTAATTGATCAAGCTGATAGCAGAGACGATTAAGATAAGTAAGCTCAGTATCGCCCGTCGTGGTGTCATGAAGTTTCATTAGTGCGTTTTTCAATATTCGTGTTGCGGACATGGGTTTTTCCTCGTTTTTTATAGCTAGCATTGCTAGAATTATTGTTTTTTATGTTATAAATTAAGCAATAGTTAAAATGCTGTGCATTATATACCAGGCATCCTTAAGAAATCATTAAATCCGGAGCAAAAAATGACCCACTCCCAAGCTTTATTTGAAAAAGCCCAAGTTTTTATTCCTGGCGGTGTAAATTCGCCTGTGCGTGCTTTCAAAGGGGTTGGGGGAACGCCGATATTTTTTAAGTCAGCGCATGGTGCCTATGTTATTGATGAAGATCAACGTGAATATGTCGATTATGTGGGTTCGTGGGGGCCGATGATTTTAGGGCATGCTCACCCCAAAGTAATAGAAGCTGTCACGGCTTCTTTAAAAAATGGCTTAAGTTTTGGTGCGCCGACTGCATTGGAAGTGGAGTTAGCTGAAAAAGTGTGTTCGCTCATGCCATCGATTGAGCAAGTGCGGATGGTAAGCTCCGGTACCGAAGCGACCATGAGTGCAATTCGTTTAGCGCGTGGGTTTACGAAGCGCAATAAAATTATTAAGTTCAATGGTTGTTATCATGGGCATGCGGATTTTCTATTGGTGGCTGCCGGTTCGGGTGCATTGACATTAGGTGTGCCTAATTCAGCGGGTGTGCCAGAAAGTATTGCGCAACATACCTTGATTGCGGAATTTAATCGGATTGAGACAGTTGCGGGTTTATTTGAAAAATACGGCGATGATATTGCTGCTGTGATTATTGAACCTGTGCCAGGCAATATGAATTGCATTCCACCGACAGCGACATTTTTACAAGACGTGCGTAAGCTTTGTGATGATTATGGTAGCGTGTTGATTTTTGATGAAGTCATGACAGGATTTCGTGTTGCATTAGGCGGTGCGCAAGCGCTTTATAATATCAAACCTGATTTGACAACATTAGGTAAAGTGATTGGTGGTGGCATGCCAGTGGGCGCTTTTGGTGGTCGGAAGGATATAATGCATTGTCTTGCACCGCTTGGCCCAGTTTATCAAGCAGGCACGCTATCGGGTAATCCCGTCGCGATGACTGCCGGTTTAGTAACGTTAGATTTAATTGCATCGGATCCGCATTTTCACGAGAAATTAACAGCAACTACGCAAAAATTGATGGGTGGTTTGGTTGCGCGCGCACAAGCTGCGAATATTCCATTGCAGACGACCGCTGTTGGCGGCATGTTTGGTTTATTTTTTACGGATGCAAAACAAATTATCACTTATGATGATGTCAAAAAATGTGATATTGAGCGCTTCAAGCAATTTTTCCATGCTATGTTGCGGGAGGGTGTGTATTTAGCGCCATCTGCCTATGAAGCAGGATTTACATCATCGAAGCATGGCGAAAAAGAAATTGCTAAAACTTTAGATGCTGCAGAGAAAGTATTTCCATTGCTGACAAAAAAGTAGTCGCATAATTCTACTTTGATCAAGATGTTTTTGTTATTGCAAAGACTTTTTGATCAGCTCTATTCTGTGTTATCGTGAAAAACTCTATTCCAACAGGGATTTAGTCAATGAAAATCCAAGATGTTGTTGATACGTTATGGGTGGAGACCTCGCGAGGTTTGGCGACAGTTGTATCCATAGTGACAGCGACAGATACCTATAAAAATCTTGCTGGCACGGTATCTTCTTGGTGGAGTTTTGGTCGTAAAAAATCAGAGACTATCAATAATATTGCAATAACATACGATAATGTGAAGAACGCCTATAAGCAATCACCCGAGGTACGTACGATTATTTATCGTGGGTTGCTAGAGAACTTAGTGTGGTATGCGTTGCCTGTGATGGCTTATGAGAGATTGATAAAGCCTACGGTTGTGGATGATACCTTTCTTGAAGTTATTGATATGCCCATGCAAGGTATTTTTTATGGTGTATGCGTGTGTATGTTTGTTAATGGTATCGCTTACAACTCGGCGTTTGATCAAGCACTCGGAAAGTTTGTTCCGCACAAGAAGTCAGGATCGGTTGGTCTAAATAAAGCAAAGAAGCCAGAGGAAGTCGAACCCTGTCATTGCTCACCCATCACTCGTATTACGGCTAGTTTTGCAAGTGCCATGCATTACACTGCTTCAGTGGCCTCAGGCATGGTATTGTTTTGGTTGCCTCGTATTATACGTCATGAATTTGGCGTGGGTGATCGGTTAGTGCAAATAGGCGGGGCGAGCAGTTTTTTCGTGCGTGTATGTACTTATGGATATTGTTTGGTTTCAATGAAATATGCGCATCATAATGTTTGCGCTAAGCATCGATATCGTATTGCTACGAATAATAAACTGTATTGCTTTTTAATAGGCGCAACATTTTTGAGTAGCAATTGGGCCGGTGCTTATGTACTGGATGTTATCGCTGGTACCCGCGGTAATTTTTTTCTTGAAGATGCGACGTTTAATCCGCTGTTCCAATTTTTTATGTTATTTTCTTTGTTAAAACAAGGTGTATTATCGCGTGATAATAAAAATGCGCGTGACCCACTTTTTTTACAGCAACGTTATGGCGAAAAGATAATGGGGTATGGCGTCAAAATGTTGATACAAGAAAGTGGTGCGCAAAATGCAAAAAGTGGATTGCAAACCATGAATTCA
>Ga0206815_1055_pt1 | contig 33230 bp, 28 predicted proteins | sample Alteio_BWOrgCont_91_FD_152864 | JGI IMG/M metagenome (GOLD analysis project Ga0206815, IMG submission 152864) | Enriched cells from forest soil in Barre Woods Harvard Forest LTER site, Petersham, Massachusetts, United States -... | ecosystem: Environmental > Terrestrial > Soil > Temperate forest >...
TATTTTTAAGCAGGTTTTCTGCTTCTTTTTGTTCGCCTTTAATGACATGACAATGCAATTGGTAAACTTGTGATCGCAAATATTCCAAAGCATTACTCAAGATAGGCTTATCACGGATATCGTGAACTTGTTGCGATACAAATGCTTCGAACGCTTGCAGATTCTTTTGCTGATTAATCACTTGCGTTGTCACCAGATTGTCTGTTGAGACACGAGAAGAAAACAGAGTGCCGTTATGCGTGCTCGCAAATGCAGCCGATAGCGTGTTTGAAACCATTGGGCGAGATGATGACATAGCATAACCTCTCAGTTTATATCATTGTATACAACTGACAGGAATTTACAATAAAGGCGCTAAGTCGCTCAATGAAATAGGCGCTGGGGAAATCCTTGAGAATAGTAACGTAGGCATGGTGGACACACAGCATGGAGTTTACCCCGTTGTGATTTTAAACGGGGTCCACCCTACGATGCTCGCGGTTCAGAAAAGTTGTTGTTATGCACTCTGCAAATAAAAATCCAGCGTCTGACGCAATCCTGTTTCAAGATCCACGACGGGCTTCCAACCTAAGTGTTGCTCTGCACGCTTAATGGCGGGCACACGCAATAATACATCTTGATAACCAGAACCGTAATACGTTTTTGCATCGACATCGACTAACTTTGTTTTTGCTGCTGCATCCGCATACTTGGGATAAGACTTAATCATCTGCACCAATGTTTCAGCCAAGGTACGGATAGAAATATTTTCATCCGGATTACCAATATTAAAAATCTGGCCCTGCGCAACATTATTTTTATTTTCAATAATTCTTAACAATGCAGCAACACCATCATCAATATGCATAAAGCAACGCTTCTGCGCACCACCATCAATCAACGTAATATCTTCCCCACGCAAAATATTACCGATAAATTGCGTCAACACGCGTGAACCACCTGGCTTAGGATTGAAAATATTATCAAGCTTTGGCCCATACCAGTTAAATGGACGGAATAAACAGTATTGCAAGTCATGATGTTTGCCATAAGCGTAAATCACGCGATCAAGCAACTGCTTAGATGTAGAATAAATCCAACGTTCTTTGTGGATAGGGCCTGTTACCAAATGACTTTCTTCTTCATCAAATTCTGTGTCAGGACACATGCCATACACTTCGGACGTTGATGGGAAAATAATGCGTTTTTTATATTTCACGCATTGACGCACAATAGCTAAATTCGCTTCAAAATCTAATTCGAATACGCGCAATGGATTTTGAACATAAGTCATGGGTGTTGCGATAGCCACTAACGGTAAAACAACATCGCATTTTTTAATGTGTTCTGCTACCCACTCTTTTTCAACTGTAATATCACCCACTTGAAAATGAAAACGCTCATTACCCAAGCATTTTTCTAATTTGTCAGATGCCATATCAATAGCATAAATATGCCAATCTGTTTTTGCTAAAATTGCTTCACTTAAATTACTACCGATAAAACCATTTGCACCAAGAATCAATACATTCATATCACAACCATTATAAAATTATTTAGTTATTCTGACTTCGCCATCGGCAAACCACAGAGAATTATTTAAAAATACTATACATCACATCCAATACACGATCATGCTCTGCGTCTGTCATTAATGGAAATAATGGCAAACTAACAATGCGATCAGACACACTTTCAGCATGCGGGAAATCACCCAGTTTGAATCCGAAATTCTCACGATAATAAGGATACAAATGCGCAGCGCGGTAATGCAATCCCGTGCCGATGTTTTTTTCTTTCATGGCTGTCATGAATTCTTCGCGATCCATATGCGCAACATCGGGATTTAATAAAGGCGTGTAAATATGCCAAACATGCTTGTGATCGTAATCAGGTTGCTCTGGCAGCGTCCATTGTGGCCAATCTGCTAGTGCTTCTTGATAACGATTAGCTAATTCAGCACGACGCGCATTAAAACTATCTAATTCTCGTAATTGATGCAACCCAATCGCACCTTGAATATCCATCATGTTGTACTTAAACCCGGGTAACACAACTTCATAATCTTGCTTACCACTTTTGCCATAACGGTTCCATGCTTCTCTATCAATACCATGAAAACGCAGCAAACCAACTTGTTTAGCTAATCCAGCATCGCGCGTGACAACACAACCGCCTTCACCCGTCGTCATGTTTTTGTTTGGATGAAAACTAAATACTTGAATATCACCCATCGACCCAATGCGTTTGCCTTTGTATTCTGCACCAATCGCATGCGCCGCATCTTCAATCACACGTAACCTATGACGATCCGCAATTTCATACAATTGATCTAAATCAACCGGTAATCCAGCAAAATGCACTGGCATAATCACCCGCGTTTTTTCGGTGATAGCCTCTTCCAACAAATTGAGATCCATATTATAAGTCGTTGGATCAATATCCACTAACACAGGCTTAGCGCCTGCTAAAATAATCGTATTCAATGTGGCAGCAAACGTCATCGGTGTTGTAATGACTTCATCACCCGGCTGCAAATTCAAAGCCAGCAACGTTAAATGTAAACCCGCTGTCGCATTTGCGAGTGGCAATACGTAAGGTGCGCCTAAATAGGTTTGCAATGCTTCGGTAAATTGCGCAACACGTGGGCCCGTTGTAATCCAACCCGATTCCAGACAAGCTACAACATCATCAATTGCAGCACGACTAATGGTTGGTCGAGAAAAAGGTAAAAATTCTTCGCTCATTTTCTTTATGCTCCTGCACTCTGTGAAATCATATAAACACCCGCCATGATGACTAAAACACCGGCTATGCGCATGACCGATAAATCTTCGCCAAAAAAATAATAGGCTGCGATCGCATTAACAATATAACCCATACTCAACATGGGGTAAGCAAAGCTCACTTGTACCCGAGAGAGCACGAGTAACCACACACCCACACTGAAAACATAAGCAAATAAACCAACAAGAATAGGTGGGTTTCCGATGACTTTAAAACCAATTGGCACCACATTCGCGGCACTGAACTCAAAATGACCTATTTGCGTCATCCCTGCCTTTAATAAGAGTTGCGCACACGTATTTAGCAAAACCCCTAATAAAATCAATAAGTAAACCATAACAGATCCTATCACTCTCTGAAAAAAATTAACAACCGAATGATACCGTAAACTCGCGAGATATAACACTATTTTTGCGCAAACCATGTGCATTTTCTCATGACAACCATACTTTTTTTACGCTTTTATGGTATAATTTCCCACTGTTTCATCGCTTACATTTACCCTTTTTAGGAGTCCTATATATAATGAGTATTTTAGTTGGCAGACACGCCCCCGACTTCACCGCTGCAGCTGTATTAGCTAACGGCGAGATCAACGGCAAATTTACCCTATCAGAAGTGATCAAGAACAAATATGGTATTGTTTTTTTCTACCCATTGGATTTTACTTTTGTTTGTCCCTCTGAATTGATTGCCTTAGACAAACGTATCGAAGAATTCAATCAGCGCAACACGGTTGTTATTGGTGTATCGATTGATTCACAATTTACACATAGCGCATGGCGCAAAACCAACATCAATGATGGTGGTATTGGCCCTGTTCGCTATCCATTGGTTGCTGACGTGAACCACCAAATCTGCCAAGCATACGGCATTGAACATCCAACAGCACATATTGCATTGCGTGGCGCATTCTTGATCGATACACAGGGTGTAGTCCGTTCACAAATTGTTAATGACTTACCACTGGGCCGTAACATTGACGAACTCATTCGTTTAGTGGATGCATTACAATTTCATGAAAAACACGGTGAAGTTTGTCCTGCTGGTTGGAATAAAGGCAGCACCGGTATCAAACCTACCGCTGAAGGTATTGCGGCATTCCTTGCAACGAATGCGGCAGAACTGTAAAAATCTTATCATACAAAAAAATAACCCACCTCGTGTGGGTTATTTTTTATCTAAAAAATTTTTAAAGAAAAATTTTTACTCACAATCTTGTATTTGTTTTCCATTAAAATCATTTTCAGCTTTCAATTAAATTTATCTTTCATTAAAATGCCGTTGCAGAATTAGTTTGGCTAGCAAATATTGTGTGAAAAAAAATCCCAATGATATATACGCTACCACACTCATCGTAAGATGTTTAAAATTTGCAGCTAATGTGCAAACATGTGCACGTTATTTACTTCAATTTTAAATTTTTCTTGCAATGGCATGTATTTATGATGTAATTTTGGAACTCGTCCGGATCAAATTAATATATCAAGGAGATACAGAAGCATGAAACTAAAACTCGTTGTTGCATCAATGAGCGTATTAGGGTTGATTAGCTCACCTGTTTTTGCTGACACAACCACAACGACAACAACAGCTACAACAACAGCTAAGCACAAACATCACAAAGTTCGTCATCACAGAGCTCATCATGTTGCCCAAACTCACGAATACAAAGATAGCGGCGCTCTCGCAGCTCCAGCTCCAGCTCCAGTCGTGATGGTACAACAAGTTGATACACACCAAATCATTTATGATGGAATGAGCCAAAACATTGGTCGCTCCAGACAAGCTCTGCCTGATTGGTTTAACCGTATCGGCGTAGCGGGTGGTGTTAACTTTGATGCACATTGGGGCAATCGTTCCATGGGCTATGAAGGTGAAAATAGACAACGCCTTGCTTTAAATGATGCTTACTTAAACATTGGCGCAACTGTGAACGATTGGTCTAAAGCATTTGCAAGCTTAAGCTTTAGCAACCCAAGCGCTCAGTTAACTGGTGCTCCGCTCAACGGTCAATACAGCAACGTTTACACCCCAGTTAACCGATTGAACCTAGAACAAGGTTACTTGACGATTGCTAACTATGATGTTTCACCAATCTTCTTCCAAGTTGGTAAACAATACACAGATTACGGTCGTTACACCATTCACCCATTAGAGCGTACATTAGCTCAAGTGATGACAGAATCATTACAGACTTCTGCTAAGCTTGGCTTTATTACACAAATGGGCTTACACGGTGACATCTATGCGTTCGACACGGGAGTTCGCGCAACAACTCAGCTACATAGCGGCACTGTTTACGGCGCAGGCTTAGGTTATGATCAATTAAACGATCAACTCGGCTTCGATGTAGGCGTTGGCTATATGTCTGACCTGTCAGGTGTTAGCGATATCGCTTCTGCATTAGGTAATGGCTACGCAGCTAAAACCACATATCGTCACTTAGTAGGTGGTATTGCTGCATATGGTGATGTAAACAGCGGTCCATTTAGCTTTGGCGTTCGTTATACAACAGCATTGCAGAGCTTTAATCCATCTGACTTGTCAAACCAATACAACTCAGCGACTGGTCAAGGTGCTAGACCTTGGGCTGCTGACTTCACTGCTGGCTTTGGCTTCAATGCTTGGGCTAAAAACCAAAACGTCTATGTTAGCTACCAAACGGGTAACAATGCTATTAACTTAGCGTTGCCAAAAAACCGTTACTTAGGTGGTTACAACATTGATATGTGGAAAAATACCAATCTCGGTCTTGAAGTGGCTCATGACACAGCTTATAGCTCTGGCAATGGCGGCACAGGACGTGGTTCTAACACAATTGGTGCACGTGCTAGCGTTAAATTCGGTTAATCTTAATCGAACAAAAAAGCCCGCTGCTAGCGGGCTTTTTTTTGTCTTACAGAGCCGCGCGCGGCTCTGATAAGATAAAACTCTACAAACCAATCTTATTCACAATATAACAAAACAATTCCGCGGTTCGTGTAGCATCATAAACAGCAGAATGCGCTTCACTCACATCAAATGGAATACCTGCACGACGTGTTGCACGTGCCAACACCGTCTCACCCAAAGCCACAGCGGCCATTGTCGCCGTATCTAACGTCGTAAAAGAATGAAATGGTACCGCCGAAATTGCTGCCCGTCTTGCTGCTGCCAACATAAAACTTAAATCAAACCAGGCATTATGCCCCACCAAAACCGCTCGTTGGCATTGGATTATTTCAAGTTGCTCGCGCACATGCGCAAATAAGCGTCTTAACGCTTGCTGTTCTGGAATCGCATACCGTAGAGGTTGCTCTGGGTCTATACCCGTAATTTCAAGTGCTTTCGGATCCAGATTCGCCCCCAAAAAAGGCTCCACATGATAATGATAAACTTGATCAGGGTAGAGCTTTCCTTCTTCGTCCATACCAATCGTCACAGCAGCAATCTCAAGTAGTGCGTCAGTCGCTGGATTTAGCCCTGACGTTTCTACATCCACAACCACGGGCAATAGGCCACGAAAACGCTTGGCTAATGTCAGTTTTTTTTGCTTATTTGACAACTCCACACTCCCCTATTCTATACAGCACTGGTAAAGTATCGTCGCCACATAATAACATGGAAATGAACGTCATGATTTTTGGAAATGAAAAGATTAATAAGCAAGATAGATTGCTAGATGCAATAACAACCGCTTATCGACAAGACGAAACCGTTTGCGTAGAGCAACTGTTACGCCAAGCAGAATTCGCCCCTGACGCGTGGCAACGCATTCATAATACAGCAGAAAAGCTCGTAATCAGCACGCGTCAACACCGTAAAAAACAAACTGGCCTCGATAGTTTTTTACAACAATATGATTTATCTAGTGAAGAAGGCATTGCTCTCATGTGCATGGCTGAGGCATTACTACGCATTCCTGACAAAGAAACCATCGACAAATTAATAGGTGATAAAATATCAACCACCGACTGGGGCAAACATATCAATGGCAGTGACTCCCTGTTTGTGAATGCCGCCACATGGTCATTGCTATTAACCGGCAAAATCTATGCTCCTACCTTAAATAACCAAAAATCATTAGGCAATTCTTTAAAACGTTTATTCAGTCGCACCAGCAGCGTCATCATTCGCCCCATTATTTTGCAAGGCATGAAAGTGATCGGCAAACAATTTGTAATGGGCACCACGATAAACGAGGCCTTAAAACGCGCCCAAAAACTGGAAGCAAAAGGCTATCGTTATTCCTATGACATGCTCGGCGAAGCAGCGCGCACAGCCGATGATGCTGTTAAATATTTCCAATCCTATGAAGATGCGATTGCAGCCATCGGCAAAGCCTCGGCCAATTCAAATCCTGCAGAAAGCCCCGGGATCTCCATTAAACTTTCTGCTTTACACCCACGTTACGAAGTTGCAAAACAAGGCCGTGTGATGAAAGAATTGGTGCCACGCTTACTCGCATTAGCAAAACAAGCGAAGGCACACAACATAGGTCTCACCGTCGATGCCGAAGAGGCGGATCGTTTAGAGTTATCATTGGCTATCATTGAAAAAGTATTTTGTGATCCCGCCTTAAATGATTGGGAAGGATTTGGTTTAGCAGTCCAATCTTATCAAAAGCGCGCGCCTTATGTGATTGATTGGCTAATTCAATTATCGAAACAGCAAAAACGTCGCTTCATGGTAAGACTGATCAAAGGCGCTTATTGGGATGCTGAAATCAAACAAAGTCAAATGCAAGGCTTAGAAGGCTATCCCGTTTTTACACGCAAACATGCTACGGATGTATCATTTCTTGCGTGCGCAAAAAAACTGTTAGCCCACCCAGAATGTTTTTATTCTCAATTCGGCACCCACAACGCGTTATCCGCTGCCGCCATCATGGAAATAGCAGGAAAACGCACGGATTTTGAGTTTCAATGTTTACACGGCATGGGACAACCACTCTACGACAACATTGTCGGTAAAGAAAATGTGAATATTCCCTGTCGCATTTACGCGCCTGTGGGTAGTCACAAAGATTTGCTCGGCTATTTAGTGCGACGTCTCCTTGAAAATGGTGCGAATACATCATTCATCAATCGACTCGCGGATGAAAATACACCCATTGAAAAAATTATTACGGACCCCATTACCCGAATAGGAAGTCTCATGAGTAAACCACATCCCCATATTCCACTACCAGTCAATATCTTTGCTCAAGAACGTAAAAATTCACAAGGCTTAGATCTTTCCAATGCACACACATTACAAGCGCTCAAAACAGCCATGGAACAAGCCGAAAAAAATCCCGGCATTTGGCAAGCAACACCGCTGCTCGGCAAAAAAACCACTTTCACACAGTCCGCAAAACCGCTGAAATCACCGAGTCAAACCGATCATCTTGTTGGCCACATTATTGAAGCCACTGCAGACGATGTAGAAACCGCATTAGAAGTTGCAACACAAGCAACGTCTACTTGGGCAACTATCTCAGTGCATGAACGCGCAGCCTGTTTAGATCGCGCTGCCGATTTACTCGAAAAAAATATGCCAACACTCATGACCTTGTTATGTCGTGAAGCTGGAAAACAAATTATTGACTGCATGACCGAAGTACGCGAAGCCGTTGATTTTTGTCGCTACTATGCTGCACGTGCACGTGAAGATTTAACACCGCAAATTCTTCCAGGCCCCACAGGTGAATTCAATGAATTATCATTACATCCACGCGGCGTGATTGTCTGCATTAGTCCGTGGAATTTTCCACTAGCTATTTTTGCAGGCCAAGTGCTGGCCGCGCTCGTCACAGGTAATACAGTGATTGCCAAACCAGCTGAACAAACACCCTTAATTGCGGCAGAAACAGTACGTTTATTACATCAAGCTGGTATTCCTTCTAATGTATTACAATTGCTACCTGGAGCAGGCGAAGTCGTTGGTGCACGTTTAGTGGCGGATGTGCGTGTTGCCGGTGTCATGTTTACTGGATCGACAGAAACAGCAAAACTCATTCAACAAACATTAGCGAATCGTCCAGGGCCCATTGTGCCACTGATTGCTGAAACGGGTGGCCAAAATGCCATGATTGTTGATTCATCCGCACTACCCGAACAAGTCGTCACAGACGTGATAAGCTCTGCCTTCAATAGTGCAGGTCAACGCTGCTCTGCATTGCGCGTACTTTACCTCCAAGACGATATTGCACCACGCATAATAGAGCTACTAAAAGGCGCTATGGCGGAATTAACATTGGGCGACCCCGGCTTATTAGAAACCGATATCGGCCCTGTGATTGATGCGGATGCATTAAGCATCTTGCAAAAACATGTAGCCCGCATGCAACAAGAAGCAAAACTCATTTATCAAATGCCGCTGAAAAACCCGCCAACAGGCCACTTCTTTGCACCTTGCGTTTTTGAACTAGACAATTTAAAGAGTTTACCCCGCGAAGTGTTTGGCCCTGTTTTACACATCATTCGCTATCAAGCTAAAGATTTATCCAGGGTTGTTGATGAAATCAAGAATACGGGTTATGGATTAACATTAGGGATTCACAGCCGTATCGATACAACGGTAAACTATATAAAAGATCGCATGCCTGTGGGTAATATTTACGTGAATCGCAACATGATTGGTGCCGTTGTTGGCGTGCAACCATTTGGCGGTGAAGGTTTATCTGGCACGGGCCCTAAAGCAGGTGGACCACACTACTTAACAAAACTCTGTGTCGAGCGCGCTATTTCAATTAACACAACAGCAGCCGGCGGGAATACAACGCTCGTTTCGCTCAGTGAGGATGATTAATGCATAGTCCGATTGTCCATTTGATATTTTTGATTTTCACAGGGACAGCGATTTTATCGACTCTTGCACTCTTTACGCGCCAATCTTTATTAGTGGCTTACATGTTGCTAGGGGCTTTACTCGGCCCCTGGGGCCTGAAACTGATTGGCGATGCGAATGCGGTTAAACAAGCCGGCGATGTTGGCATTTTGTTTCTACTCTTCTTACTTGGCTTACATTTACAACCACAAAATCTTTGGCACTCTACCCGCAAAATGAGTTTGATTACGCTGAATAGTTCATTGATTTTTTTAGTTGCGGGTTTTACCGTTGGGCACTTTACCGGATTTAGCTATGCAGAAAGCATCATCATCGGCATTACCATTATGTTTTCTAGTACAATTATTGGATTGAAATTATTGCCGACCACCGTACTGCATCACCAACATACGGGTGAGCTCATGATTAGTATTTTACTCTTGCAAGATATTCTTGCTATTGGTGCCTTGTTAATCTTACAGGCGATTGCAGATAGAGCATTCTCATTTCATGATATTGGTTATATTCTCAGCGCTTTTCCTATCTTGTTACTGGCGGCTTACATTTTCCAACGATTTATATTGTCAAAATTATTAAATCGATTTGATAAAGTGCATGAATACATTTTTATTTTATCGATTGGCTGGTGTTTATGCATGGCTGAGCTGAGTCACTTCATGCACCTTTCGGAAGAAATTGGCGCCTTTATTGCTGGTGTCACATTAGCATCCAACCCTATTTCATTATATGTTGCAGAAAGCTTAAAACCGCTACGCGACTTTTTTCTGGTGATTTTCTTTTTCTCGATTGGCGCGGCTTTTAATTTTGGTGTACTACCTGAGATCATGTGGCCTGCAGCCATTTTAGCGACGTTGATTTTAGTCGGTAAGCCCATCGTCTTTAGCTGGCTACTACGCAAATCAGGTGAAGCAAGATTCATGAGCTGGGAAGTCGGTGTCCGCTTAGGCCAAATCAGTGAGTTTTCACTTTTAGTCATATACCTCGCTCTCGACGCAAATCTCATTCGGCCGGAAACCAGTTATATGGTGCAAGCTGCCACTATTCTCACGTTTATTGGTTCAAGCTATTGGGTAACTTTGCGCTATCCAACTCCGCTAGCTTCTTCTGAAAAATTGCGGCGGGATTAGGATTTCGGTGGACACGCTACATTTGTCCACCCTACACATGTACTTCCGTTTTCGTAGGGTGGACAAATGTATAGATTGGGACATGGGTAGCGTGTCCACCACCCCCTTGACCAACGCCACTATTGAAACCATAATGCACCCATGAACAAACACGACACACAACATTCACATGATGATGGTCATGACCATAGTGATCATGATCATAGTCATGACCATGGCAGCAGTGGCCACAGCCACGCACACCATGCGCCGCAATCTTTTAATATGGCGTTTGCTATTGCGGTTACATTAAATCTTTGTTTCACTGTTTTTGAGGCCACCTATGCCTTGATTGCCAACTCCATGGGACTGCTAGCCGATGCGGCTCATAACTTCGGAGACGTATTTGGTCTTGTGCTCGCCTGGGGCGCCAATTGGTTGCTGACTATCCCAGCACGCAAACGTTACAGTTATGGCTATAAGCGCACCACCATTCTGGCTGCTGTGACCAATGCCATCATTTTAGTAGCGAGCTCCGCTATCATTGCCTTTGAATCCATCCAGAAACTTTTTAATATCACGGCAGTCAACGAATATCTCGTCATTGTTATTGCCTTAGTCGGTATCGGCGTCAACGGTGGCACTGCCATGTTATTTTTGAAAGGTGCTCATGAAGATTTAAATATTAAGGGCGCTTTTTTACACCTCATGTCAGATGCCTTAGTGGCTATTGGTGTTGTCTTCGGTGGTATTGCAATTTATTACACGGGTCAAATGTGGATAGACCCCTTAGTGGGTTTATTCATTGTTGCAACTATTTTATGGGGCACGTGGGGCTTATTACGTGATTCACTCAGACTTATTTTAGATGCCATTCCGCACCATATTGATGCGAATGGCGTAACAAGATTTTTAGAAAATTTACCCGATGTGAAAGCCGTCCATGACTTGCATATTTGGGGATTAAGTACCAAAGAGGTCGCCTTAACTGCGCATTTAGTGATGGCTGGCGATCATCAATCGGATGTCGATTACAAAAAAATTAATACGGTCTTAAAAGAAAAATTCAAAATCAACCACGTCACTATTCAAGTCGAAATGGAAAACAGTGATTTTCTCTGCATTCGCTGTGAAACCTGCTAGACCGAGACAATACCCGAGCGATTCTGACTAAACTCACGCAGGTATGTAAAAACAACTATTGGACGGAACGAAACCATCATGAAAGATATATTCATAGGCGTTGATGGTGGCGGCACCAATTGCCGCTTAGCAATTTGCACTCAAGACGGGGACGTATTACATCAAGCCTCCTTACGCGCAAGTGGTGACATTTCTATTTATCCAGAAGCAACCTGGCAAAACTTTCTTACATTATTTAAAGATGCCGCTCAACACATGCAGCACTCAGCAAACATCCATATTCTAGATAAAAGCCAATATCGTTTGCATATCGGATTTGGTGTTGCGGGATATAGCGCTGTGGAATCTAGAAAAAAATTTATTGATCTCATTGAACAGTCAGCATTATTTGCTAGCTACAAAATAGATAACGATGTCATGGCTGCTTATTGGGATGCGCATCATGGTAATCCCGGCGGCATTATCATTATAGGCACAGGCAGCATTGGCATTCGATATGAAAACCAAAAAGCAGTTGCACGTTTTGGTGGCATGGGTTTCCCACATGACAACAAAGGGTCTGTTGCTTGGCTAGGCATGCAATTGATTGAACGATTACTCACAATGTGTGGAAAACTATTAAAAAATGTCGGCCAAGAGGTCAACATTGAAGAAGCGCTCACCGCATCAGATGAGCCAGGCGCAAAGCTATTTTTAGCACTCCTCAATCATCCAAAATATTACAGCCTAAATCAACCGGCCACTTTCAAAAAAACGTATACCTTCGTGGCAGAAATGGAGATATATCAGTATATTTTTGCCAACCAGCGCACGCCGGTATTGTATGCGAAATTAGGTGGTTTTATTTTAGATATCATGCGAGATCAATCTTTTTTAGCAGATCACCCACATACAGCCACTATCACACGCGAAGCCGTGAGATTGATACAAGCTGCTGCCGCTGAAATTGATTTGATTTTCGCTGAAGTTAAAAAAGAGGGGATACGTTTTGCATTATATGGAGGAGCAAGCGATCTAATCGCTAACTACGTGAGCGCAGAACTCAAAGATGCACTGATTTCAGCAAATTCAAAATCCGCGGCTCCTGGTGCATGTGAAATGATTAGACGTGATTATGAAGCAAAAAAAGCGGCTCAGCTTAATATGCAAATACCACTTCCAGCGATTACTTTGTTCAAGCCAGCAGAAAGCGAAAGTCTAACGCCAACACGCACCCAACTACCATCTGATAGAACACAGCTAAACTACAGCGCTACAACACAACCCTAATCGGGGTGGTTCACCAATCGCTTGTAGAAATGACTTTAGGCTTCACCAGTCGTTCAAAATCAGCATAAGCCAAACGCATGAGTTCAATATGCGTACCCGCATTAAAAACCATCTGCGGATAATGCCTCAATTCACTGGATGCAAACACTGGCACGCCAAATAAATTTCCAAAAGGTGGCATGGCACCGACTTCACATTCTGGAAACTGACTTTTGAATTCTGACTCTGATGCCAAATTAAGATCCTTCCAGCCGGTTGCTGCTTTTAATGCAGCAAAATTAATGTGATCGTGCGCAGGCAATACCACCATGGCTAATTGTCCACCTGCTTTCACAATCACAATTTTAGCCAGCGATTTTCCAGAAACATGCGCTGAAGCCGCTACTTCTTGCGCGGTATAAGCACGCGCATGATTGAGACACTCATATTTCACATGTTGCTTATCCAAATAGTCTTTCAAAATTGAGATTGGCACAAAACCCTCCTTTCGATATCGTAATGATACCCCTAATTATAGTGCTTTTTTTGACAAATGTGAGACAACAAAACCCATTGAATTGGTTGTGTTTCATCGTAAATTATAGTTAAATCCTTGTCTGCTCGTCATTGTTAGAGAAATCAGATGGTTAACTATAAGAACCAAATTGGTCAATTAGACCGGTGGCTCTATCTCTTTATTTTTATTCACGTTGCCGCATGGACGGTGGTGCCTTTCTTGACGCGCTATACCTTACCCATGGATGCCATGGAAGGAACAATTTGGGGCCAACAATTTGAATTAGGTTATGACAAAAATCCATTTTTAAATGGTTGGCTCACAGCGCTTGCTGTCAACCTAGGTGGCACCAGTGGCTGGGCTGTGTATTTATTTAGCCAACTTTCTGTCGCTGTGTGTTTTTGGGCAATATGGGAACTCGGCAAAAAAATGCTGCCGCCTATTTATGCCTTTCTCGCTGTGTTATTACTCGAGGGCGTGCAATATTACAATGTGCATGCAATCGATTTTAATGATAACACCTTGGAACTCGGACTCTGGGCACTCACATCATTATATTTTTACCAAGCAGTACAAACACAGTCATGGCGCAATTGGATTTTAACAGGCATGTTTGCTGGCTTGGGCATGATGACAAAATATTACACGGCCATGTTGTTACTACCCATGGCACTCTTTCTTATCATCAATCCCGAGGCTAGGCAAAGTTTTAAAAAACCACAACCGTATTTAGGTCTCGTGATTTTTCTTGCCGTTATTATGCCACATGTCGTTTGGCTATTTTTTCATGACTTTGTCACCGTCAACTATGCACTCGACCGTGTTAGCAGCAAACCCGCCTGGTTCAATCACTTCAACTATTCTGCCTTATTTGCTTGGCAACAATTTGAAGCATTTGTCCCGCCAATTTTATTAGCACTCTTATTAGTGCTTGGCCGAAGACCTTTCTTATCAAATCCACGCGTCCAAATCAGCCCTTTCAATCAGCAATTTTTATTCTATGTTGGTTTAGGGCCATTCTTATTCACTGTTTTGTTATCCGCACTCACCGGTATTCGACTGCGCGCCGGCTGGGGTGAACCATTGCTATCATTGTGGGGAATTATGTTAATTGCATGGCTACAGCCACGCATTACACTACGTCGATTTTATCGTTTTTCGGCATTCTTTTTTAGTATCATTGTGATCACACTTGCCTCGTATGCCACTGCCTTAATTCGCGCAGATGAACCATCGAGCGCGAATTTCCCCGGAAAAATCATTGCGGAAACCATTACGAACGAATGGCGCAACACATATCACGCACCATTGCCTTTTGTGGCTGGCTCGCGCTGGATTGCTGGTAATATTGCTTTTTATTCAAGTGACAAACCGGCTGTCTATATTAACTGGGATAAAAAACTGAGTCCGTGGATTGATGAAGAAAAATTAAAAATGGCTGGTGCCATTTTTGTGTGGGATGCTTCTGAAGATAACGAACCAACCATCACAGAAATTAAAGCACGCTTCAAAAGTTTGGGCGCTCTGCAAATCAAACATTTTTCCTGGTTGCGAAATCATAGCAACAAGCCGGTGGAAATTAGTGTCGCATTTTTGCCGCCGCAAGAAAAAGCATAGACTGCCATTAAGTTAAGCGCCAAAAAAGGGGCCACCCTAAAAGTTATTGAAACAATTTTTGCAAACACGTCGCAGCAAAATCTATCTCTGCAAGTGTTGTAAATCGTCCAAACGAAAACCGTACTGAGCAATGCGCTTCTTCTGCAGACAAGCCTAACGCACGCAACACATACGATGGCTCAATGCCTTTGGCATTACAAGCAGAACCCGCAGCAATCGCTAATTCAGGTGAGGCTTGCATCAATGCTTCAGCTCGCATAGGAACACGTAAATTCACAATACCCGGATAACATAAGGATGGCTCTATATTGGGTTTAATAGATTGCATAGCAGCAATTTGCTGTAAAAACTGCGTACGTAGTTGCAAATTTTTTTGATAATCGGCTGTCATTTCTATTTGTGCTAAACGAAATGCTTCTGCCATTCCCATGATTTGATGCGTTGCTAATGTACCCGAACGCATGCCTTGCTCTTGGCCACCGCCATGCATTTGTGGTGCAACACGTATGCGTGGTTTTTTTCGCACATACAAAGCACCCACACCTTTGGGGCCATACACTTTATGCGCATTCATCGATAACAAATCTATCGGTGTCTTCGTTACGTCAATAACCAGTTTGCCATTACTCTGCGCTGCATCCACATGCAATAAAATTTCTCGCTCGGCAGTGATTTTTGCAATAGCAGAAATATCTTGGATCACACCAATTTCATTATTCACGTGCATGACACTAACTAAGATAGTATCTGGCTTTAAAGCGGTTGTTAATTTTTCCAAATCCAACAAGCCATTTCTTTCGGGCGTTAAGTAAGTAACAGTATAGCCTTCTTTCTCCAGCTGTTGGCACGTATCCAACACAGCTTTATGTTCTGTTTTAACTGTCACAATATGCTTACCGCGACGTTGATATAATTGCGCAGCACCTTTCAAGGCTAAATTAATGGCTTCTGTTGCGCCGGAGGTCCAAATAATTTCACTGGGTTCGGCATGAATTAAGGCCGCCACTTGTTCACGCGCCCAATCGATGGCTGCTTTTGCCGCTTGGCCATAAGCATGCGATAACGATGCCGGATTAGCGAAACAACCATCGGCTGTTAAATACTGCTGCATTTTTTCCGCAACGCGCGGGTCAACCGGCGTCGTTGCAGCATAATCTAAATAAATAGGCGTCTTCATAGGACTGATTATAGGGCAGGTTTGTTGATTGGTGAACCGTCAATTGCAGGTTTTGGTCTCTCTTCACCACTTGCATAGCTATCCACTATAGCTTTCAATTCAGTAACCCCTTGGTATTGTTCTTTCTTTAATTCGGCATAGATACCATGAAGTTCTCCGCGATATGCCTTTAGCTGTATGGACGCAGCAGCATGATGGATATCAATAGAATTCACTTGCAGCCTCAGCGCTCTCAATGTTTGTATCGCATTATTCAATGTTGTTGGAAACGTAATACTACGCTGTTGTAGATATAAGGTTGTGTTCTGTGGTTTTTTTAATTCCAACAGACTATAGAGTGCTATATCAACATCTATTTTTAGCCTCTCTCTCACATTAGGCAACGCCTGATTTGCAAGCATCAACGCTGGAGCAAAGTCAGCAACCACTGCTTCAATAGAAGTGATTTTTGCAGAGCGGACTTTTTCCAGCTCAGCAGTTAAGCTTGCAATAGTCTCATGACCTGGGTCCACGCACTGTTCTAATTTTTTGATACAATTATCTAATTTAGCGAGCAAATATTCTTGATACTGAGGCAGCAATGCCCACAACGCATCACGATAACTGTCTAGCAAGCTTTGTGCATCAGCATGTTGCACATTGACATTATCAATCGTTTGATAAAGATCATTTAATTCATTTAGATCTTGATAACCAAGCTTTGCTAATAGGTCTACTAACGACGTCTTCATTTTTATTAGCTGTAAAATAACTTTCTGATCACTGATAATTGCGAGCTTTCTGTCAGCACACATTTGAACAGTTAGCTCATGAAGTAAATTGTCATTCTTGGCTTTTTTATGCAATAGATTAACTAAGGCAGCACAAGCCGTATCACTCTTCTGATTCGCCGCAAGCGCATAACAAAGCGCAGCATGATTATATTTGGCTGCTGCCTCAAACTCCTTGCCTGCACCCTGCAATTCTCGCGTCATTGTAAGATCAGCAACACGCGCACAAATTTCTATAAAAACGTCGCCGAACGACTCCTGCAATTCATCCTTAGTCGGTGTTTTATCCGCTTCCATCAATGATTTTATTGTAATTATAGGCATATGCTCTTACCCCCATTAAAGAGGCGCAAGGATAGCATATAATTATCTATTTAGCTTGTTATGATAATAATTTACTCATATTTTAGCGTAGTCTATGTCCCAAACTGGACGCAGGCGCCTCATCGTCCTCCTCGTGTTGCAGCCAATCCAATAGCTTGAGGGTCTTACCGAATCGGGTCAGTTTCGGAGAAATTTTGTGGTATAAATACGAATCGATTAACCAAACGGGTACTAATGTTACCACCGCACCCAGTGCCATGATTTTCATCACTTCCTCTTGCGACCCATCCGTATTATTCACAAACTGAAAAATCATATTACCCAATACACCACTAACAACTTGCAACCCGGTATAAGACGATACTAAAAAAGCATTTGAGAAGGAAAAAAGTTTATTGCTGGCTTTATGAAAAAAGCCGCACGTGACGAGTTTTTTGGATCGCGCAGCGAGAGCGGCTGCTAGCATACTTTTGCCAAGGGCCGCTATCTTTGCAGCTTCAACTGCATCACATTCTACACCCAGAGCAGATAAAACCGCTGCACCGACAGCACCCGTAAAAGCACCTTCGGCAGCCCCCACTACACCATCAGTCACACCAAAAATAAACGGCGCATAGGATCTAAACATCGCGATAAACTCCTCTGTTTATCTTGCTATTTAAAACCGTCATGCAAAATCGCTGCATGTACGCTTATGCTATTTTTTGCTAACTTACTCTGATGCAATCACCTCTAAAGGCCAAGAGTTCCCAACCTATTTACACAATCCAAGTATGATTATATCTTGTTGTTATTATGTTGCGTAAAATATTCATGCTAGTAAAGTGTAAACTACACGACAAATGCATCGAAAATGGGCAAAATTATCTGGCAAGGAGAGCATCAATACAATGAACAACAATAACCCTCCCAAGCTCGCGATTGTCATCCCTTGCTACAATGAAGAAGCTGTGCTCGCTTACACATTGGATCACTTACGCCAATATCTACAAACCTTGATAGACAATCATAAAATTACACCGGATAGTTTTCTTTATTGTGTTGACGATGGCAGTAACGATCAAACCTGGTCCATCATCACCACACAGCATCAGCAATTTCCTAATATCAAAGGTTTAAAGTTAACAAAAAATGTCGGTCATCAAAACGCGCTGCTAGCCGGCCTGCTCAGTATTAAAAATAAAATTGATTGCGTCATCTCGATAGATGCTGATTTACAAGATGATGTCTCGGCAATGGAAGCAATGCTAGACCAATTGAAAGCGGGTTATGACATTGTGTACGGTGTCAGAACATCCAGACAAAAAGACAGTTTCTTCAAACGAGTTACCGCACTCACTTTTTATCACATCATGAAAAAATCTGGCGCCGACATTGTGCATAATCATGCGGATTTTCGTCTACTTAGCCAGCGTGTGATTGCCTCTCTCAATCAATACAAAGAAAGAAATTTATTTTTACGCGGCATTTTTCCCTTAATGGGATACCGCTCAACGCAGGTCTATTATGAACGCCATGAACGCTTACTAGGACAGTCAAAATACACTTTAAAAAAAATGATTATGCTGGCATGGGATGGTATTACTTCATTTAGCCATATACCGCTTAGTTTAATTTTAGCATTAGGCGTGATGTCTTTCTTTCTGTCGATTGTGATGATGATCTGGATATTTTGCGCGAAGATTTTTACAAGCTCTGCTGTGCCTGGCTGGGCTTCTATTATGATCCCGTTATGTTTTATGGGCGGGATACAGCTTTTATCTATCGGTATTATTGGTGAATACATGGCAAAAGTGTATTTGGAAGTAAAACGCCGACCCCGATTTATCAAAGAAACAGAATTAAATTAACTATCATGGATATTTTTATAAATCAATATACCGCCGAAACGCGTAACATATCGATAATTTTTCCAAATATCACGGAATTCTTTTGATTGAGAAAAGAAGGCCAGGTAATCGAAAGTAACGCCATCGAATACAGTCCAGTTAATTGCCGGGGTCACCAAAACCAAGCTCGGCATATTTCTTTTCATATCTTCAACAATCGTATGCGTAAAGAAAATACGCTGTTTTTCTAATGCTGCCGCTGCTTCTGGTGTATGCAATTTTGAGAGTTTTTCTATATACATCACAGGCCACAAACACTCATAACGCGAAGCAGATTCAACGCCTGCATAATCCACCAAAGGATAAGTCAACCGACAATTGGTTGAGAAGGCGTAAAAAGGCCGATGATTTGCGGAAATTTTAACATATTGAACCCACGGGTTTGGTAACGTGGGCTTCGGCCCCGCAGAAATAAAACGAACCGTCGTATCAACAACCAAACGGCCAGGAATCCACAGTAACAGCAATACTATACCGCTGACGATAATGGCTTCGGCTATTTTGTTTTGAGATGATGAGACACTTTGGCGATAACAGGAAAGTAGATATTCTGTCAATAAAAAAACGGACAACAACATGGCTACAACAAACATGGGTATCGTGTGATAATCCATCGCCAGTGGTTCTGCAATATAAAAAATAAAAAATCCGACCATACTCAACATCAGTATAGTGGCTAAGTCACGATACGCAGAATTTTTATGAAACACAGAATAAATAACAATCGCCTCGATAATAAAAGCCACTCTGAGATTAAAAAACAAATCAATAAATACATCATGACTAGCAAAAAAAATCGCGAAAAACTGATATATATACGGAATAAGTGAAAAATAATCGCGATTAAATAACAAAACAGCGGCAACATAACTTACAAAAACAAAAGCAATTGCTATCGTCTCTTGACAAAACAGCGATGCACAACGTCGAGCTTTCAGGAAAAGATACGCTTCAACAAGCAAGAGCGTCACACAAAGATGTGGCTTAATGGCAAAGCCAACTCCAGCCATCAAGCCAATCAGGACCGGATTTCGCAAAGGCCGCTGCTGTAAACGAAGCACAGCTCCCAACAAATAAGGCATTATTAACATGATTGCTACATGCTCTCTTTGTCCAAAATTACTGGCGGGAGAAATCACATAACCAAATACGAGTGTCAAGAGAGTAGCAAAATATAGCACGTGACTGTCTGGCTTGAGGATTTTTTTTAATAAGCGAGCGCAGAGAAAAATTGAAAAAGCGGCAATAAGAAACACATAAATACGCACAGAGCTAATCAAACTCAACTTAGTTATATGTGCTAACAATACGGGTGGAATATGAATATATAATACCATCGGCGGATTCATTTCAAAAAAATCTTGGGAATAACTGCCACCCGCTAGAAACCGCTTGGTTGCATGTAGCAACCAACTCACATCATGATTCAAAAAACCCAGTGACTGAATAAAAATTCCACCGACAAAAATAGCTAACAAGCATAACCATGCCCATCGAAATGGCATTTTTACCTGCAGGTTTGGCGAACCGTCTATAGTCATATTATCAAGCTCTCTATCTGCTCAGCTTTATTAGCTATACCCCCTCTCCTCCACAAAAAGGCGTTGTTGAATAAATCAAAATTTCAACATCTCCCTTCTCCCGCTTGCGGGAGAAGGGTTGGGGATGAGGGTCTGTATGTAACCACATTATGTATTATATACACATAGTGTGCAGATCATAAGCTCCCTCACCCCCGCCCCTCTCCCACAGAAAAGCACTGTGGGAGAGGGGAGATGTTGAAAGTTTGATTTATTCAACAACGCCCCACAAAAAGCGTGGAGGGGAGGGGATTTATAATTTATGCAACAAACATGCATATTTAATTGTATAATCACAGCAAAACAATAACCCGCTTTATCAACAATGGAAACTATTTTAAATGAAAAAAATTGATTTTGATAACTATGCAGATGAATACAATAAAATCTTAGATGATCAATTAAATTTTTTTTCTGCAGACAGCCAGTATTTTGCTGAATACAAAGTCAAGCAAGCCAAAGCGGTATTACCGCAGACACCAAAAACGATTCTTGATTTTGGTTGTGGCATCGGTAGAAGCATCCATTTCTTCCAAAAATATTTCCCCTCATCACAAATTTATGGCTGCGAAACATCCGAAAAAAGTCTGGAGATAGCAAGAAAACAATTTCCTTCTGCGCATTTTTACCAAACGCAGGAGCTAGCCTCTCTCGGTATGCGCTTTGACCTGATCTTTTTAGCGGGTGTATTACATCACATAGAAGTCAAGGATCGCAGACCCACCATAGAACTCATCTCTGCTGCACTACAACCACAGGGTAATATTCTTATCTTTGAACATAATCCGTTTAATCCTATGACGAGGCATCTTGTCAACACCTGTCCATTTGATCGCGATGCTGTGCTATTAAAACCAACTGAAACAAAGCAATTGCTGACTGACGCTGGTATCCATAAAATCAAACATTATTACACATTGTTTTTTCCAGCTGCTCTCAAATGGTTAAGGCCATTAGAATATTATTTGCGACACCTTCCCCTCGGTGGACAATATCTCGTTCAGGGGACCGCAGCGAAATTAATTCCCTGATTTTTTATTTAAAAATATTTTTTTTGCTGGTGAATCTAGATCTGGACATTGATCTTCTGCCCTTGACTGCTCTTGATAATTAACACGAATCCCGGCTGCTTGCAGCTCATCAAGATAGTCATTGCTCTGCACCACGATACCGTCTGGAAAAACTTCTTCTGCATTTTTAGCATTCACATTCAAATAACGTTTACCGCAAAATTCAGCTGCCCGCTTACGACTAAAAACCTCTACAACACCTTCGGCAACACTACCTTTCATAATTTCGAAAGGTTTACCCTGAGGCGGCGTATCGGTATCAAGAATAGAAAATTCAAGATCACGCCCTTTGCACTGAGCAAGAAGTTTAAAAAGTTCGGCGCTAACCATTTTATGCATAGCCAGCATATAGTTAGTTAATATAAATCACCCACTTTCCTGACCACGCTTATATGCGCGCTCGATTGAAATAGGTACCGGGGCTGTCACCACCAGTAAGTGCAACACCCTCTGGTTGTCAGTGCCTAACATGAAACGCTCCATCGCAGGCTTCACCCCATCAATCAATAAATGTGGCGCCAGATTTTCTCCAATTTTTTTACTCATCTTGAAATAAGCGCGTTGAGTTATATAGGTTGCCTCATCGCCATTGAGTCGCTCACTGATTTCAGGCACTTCACTTTCGTGCATATGACGACTCACAATTTTTCGATGCGCATCGGTATCAATTTTGACAACATCATCCCAGTCGATTTGCAATTTCTTTTTAGCATACTCTTGCAACATAATGATGGATGTTCCTTTGCCACAAGCTGGCGGACCTAGCAACATAAAAGTATGGCATTCATTACCAGCATGCTTTGTTAACCACTGATATTTATCATTGATTTGCTTTGCTATAATTGGCTCGACAATGGCATCAATCGCCTCATTCGCAATCTGTTGATAAATTTTATCAACCACAGCACGAAAAGTAATTTCGGCAACAGCTGCCTGTTGGTCTTCTATTTTATCACTGTTTTGATCCATAATTTCAAAATGCTCATGCGGCTTATATTTTCCTGTGTTAAATCGCTCTTGCACGCGAGCTTGAATTGTTTTGGCAAGCTCAATATAAGGGGTATCTTTCGCCGCATCAACGCGTAGTGCTGCACGCGCTAATTCAGCCGATGTTTTTTGACAATCTGCTTGCAGTGTTTTTTTATCTTTAATTGCGGGGCGGACTATATTGCGATAAATATCCTGCACAATCTTTTCAAGATCATTTTCATGCATGCGCACTTCGGTTTCAATAATTGCCACCGTTTCAAGCAAAGCAAGGCGATGTGAAGGATAGGTAATTAATTGATGAATATTTCCTTCACCCGTTGCAGCAGCTATCTCTGCAATTTCATGTTCATTACGTAATGCATTCGATAAATTGGAAAATTGTGCATCCAGTGGAATCAGATATTTTCCTGCCGCCAACCCTTGCAAATAATCGTGGATGCTAGGCGCAACGATATTCCAGCCACTGCCACTCTTAGGGCTAAATAGGGTAGACGGTTTTGGACGGGCGCTAGCACTCATCAGATGCCTCATCTATTCAAGAAGATAGCTATCAAGATAAGTATAGGGTAGGAAATGTGCTTTTGCTGTGTCTGACTTGCCAGGTTAAAACATGTTAATAATCAATACAGTAGAATTTAACGCTTGCTTATTTGTTTTTTATTTATACAATAGTATGAGATTTAATTGGCTTTAATACTATACATTAACAGTTTTTTAAGGTTTGTGCGGTATTCTAGCGTTCATTTTAATACAACTGATGGTAATCCTATGTTTGGCACAAGAAATATTCCTTTTTCTATTGATAACCAAGACACCAAAAAGAGCAAATGGCGTCTATGGGGCATTGAAATTACCCGCGATGAACTGCCAGCACCACGGAAAGACAACCACGACTTTGATACGATGCCCGCACGCGAGCTTATCGACCACTGGAGTGAAGGGGCTTATGCCAAACAACTCGGTAAAGATGGCAGAAAACAATTTCTTATTTTAGCCGCTACTACCAAAAACCAGGCACTCACCCCTAACGAACAGGCAGAGGCACTGTGCAAACTCACCAACCTTTTTATTGAAGGCTATGATAAGGCGTCATTGGACAGCACCAAACAAAATAAAATCCAACTCGCTTTATTCTGTTACCGTGAAGCCCTTTCATTAGGCGCAGCAATTCAATTGACTTTTCAGCATACGCTCACCAACCTGTTGCAAGCCAATCGCAGTATCATCAATAATGAATTAACTGATGAAGCAATTCGTGCTTGTAGCAACCTAGTAACGCTAGAAAAAATTTTTTCAGAACACGCAAACAACCAACAATCAGCAGCCGCGGCTGCCAGTGCAGCGAATACAAGCAGTGTTGTGAAACAAACACCCCCTAAAAGCCCATCTCTACATCTCAGTACTGCAGATTCTTCTTCATCATCTGCAGAATTAAAAAGTCCAAGCTCAACTACAAACCAAGGAGCAGCAGCATCACAACCATTAAAAAAAGTAGCTTCTGACACATCGCCGAAAACAGCTCCCGGTGACAAAGAAGAAAGCCCTGCCAAGCAACTGCTTGCTAAAAATAATAATGGCGACTGGTTGGTCTGGGGATACAATCCAACCAATGCAGACGAATCAGCACAGTTGTTTCAACATCTTAGCAAAAATGGTTTTGATGATATCTTCAAAGAAATGCTGAGTATCGTCAAAAGACTACAAGTAAACGCCGGATTTTCAGCGAGCAATGACAAGCAAAAACTTGTATTTTCACTCATGACCGCTGGGTTCAATATTACTGCCATAGAAAATAAAACCTATACGGGCACAATGACCTGTAATGCACAAACAACAAAGATCTTACTCGAGATCGCAGCACGAAATACACCGGTAAAACTCTCTTGCTTAGCATTAGTCGCACACAATCCACAGAGTACGCCAGCAGAAAAAGCCAATGCATTTTTACAGTTGGCTGATTATTATAGCGGAAAAAACAATGCTGAGTTGGCATTCACCTATTCGGCACAAGCTATTCTTATCGACCCGACTATTGCCATTACGAAAGACAATAACCCCATTATTCAACTATTAAAAAACCACGCTCCGTTGTTGAAAAATGATTTGAGCAACGGCACGTTGCAACAGCGCGTCTTGACTAGTAACAATAACAATGACCCCATTGATCAAACGTGTGCGGACTTAGCCAAAGACATCATGAGTGCCTACTGTCGCAGCTTACATAAGCCATTCTTTGCACTCAATGACATCGTCAAAAAACCCTTGGAAGAAGCCAAAGAAGCCGTTGCTGCAGCCAGTGCTTCTAATAATGCCGAACTGTCCACCATTATCAAAGAGCTCCTGGATTCGGAAGCTCGATTTCATGAGACATGCAGTAATTTCATCGCAGAATTACGCACAATAAATCCATTTGATAGTGATCTCATTGAATTTTATGAGTTATATAACCAGCTGCAAGAGAATCCTTACGCCGGTATTGTGGTTAACCCAGAAAATGTGACAGCGACCCTAGAAAAAATCTATGCCGCCTACTCATCTGAAGCTAATCTAGCATTACTAGAACAAATCATGCAGGCAACGATTAACTACAATGCCATTTCCAATCATCCTATACTGAAAGAAAAACAAATTGACACCCCCACATACAAAGGTCCCATTGCTGCATTAGCCATTGCACCTGCACAGCGCGGCATGAGGTATGTGTTACTTTTAAAAGAAATACAAAAAAAGGCTAAGGGTCAAGACTATTTATTGATAACACAATTAGTATCAAAAGCCGAACATTTTTCCACCCTGGTTAATGAGCAACAACGATTATCAGAAAATACAACAAGCTTATTAACTAATGATATTAAGTTAATTAAAAATAATCAAAAAGACCGACGTGACGAACTCACTGCACTGTTTGCGCAATACAAAAACATGTGCTTACAGCTATACAAACAGGAATATCAGAAACATCGCATCACACTGAATTCGCAACAAAATACACTACAAACAGAAAATACCATCTTAAAACAACAACAAGCTAAGCTTGCTATTGAACTGCAACAAACAAAACTAACAATCACTGCTAATGAAACTAGCATTGCAAGCCTCACACATGCAACAACAGAACAACAAGCCACTCTTTCAAGTCAAACAACACAGATTTCTGAGCTAACTGCAACGATAGCAAAACAAATTGCCGAACAACGATCAGCCGAAGAAGCATTACATCTGAAACAACAAACTGCACTAGCAATAAAAGATGCGCGGATTAAACAGCTAGAACAAGAAAACCAACAACTACGCCAACAATTAGCTGCACAACAACAAGTAGTCGTTTCTGTTGCAGAACCCCAAGCACCCGCTATTGTGAATACACCTCAAACATCCATGCAAAATAGCGCGCCAGCAATAAATTCAACGCCTAAAGTACCTACAAAAGACGTAGCACCCACAGCAACTCCCGCACCTCAACCTGTTGATATCAAAAAATCGTTGCAATATTTACATAATAAAATTCTCACGCATAAATTTAAACTAGGCTGGATGGGTGGTGAGACTGTCCGCACACAACAAGGCGAGAAAAAACTTCCCAAGGGAGTGAAAGTAATTCTTGAAACTATTACTAGTTATTTGACTGGGCAATCAAAAATAAACACTGATCAGTTAATTGCTGCTGTTAATCAAGCAGGCATGCAGCGTAACAAAAAATCGGGCACGTTTAGTAAACGTCAAAATTCCTCTATTGCGATTTATGGTCAATTTGGTTCATTAAAGAGAACTACGTTAGAACGAGCTGACTACACACAGCAAATTGATGCCTTATTTGTTGAACCACAATCGCCAAGTCCCAAAAGGTAGAACCGTAGGGTGGACAGAACGCAGCGCTGAGGCATCCCAACGAATTTTTTTATAATACATTGTATCTAATTGAAATCGCCAAATATCTTGGTGAATCAACCCGCTTTTGCCGTTACTACCGAGCCGCGCGCGGCTCGGAAAAATAATCACCATGCCCGGAAAAATTCGTGGGGATACCCAGAGCGCAGCGTGTCCACCCTACTTTCTTTTTTCAATCATTCCTAAAATCCCACGCAAGATATTCATTTCCATCACATCCGGACGTGCGCGATAAAACAATCGTCTTAATCGTGTCATCAACTGACGCGGAGCAACTGGATTTAAAAATTCAATTTCCACCAGCACGCGTTCTAAATGTTCGTAAAAACTTTCCATTTGCCCTGCTGTCGCGCGTTCATAATCCCACTCTTCTGGCGTCGGTGCGCTACCTAAACTTGCCATCCGTAACTCATAAGCAATCACTTGCACTGCCGCAGCAATATTCAGCGAACTGTAATTCGGATTTGTTGGAATTTGCACATGCCAATGACAACGATGCAATTCATCATTGGTTAAACCAGATTGCTCTTGCCCAAATAAAATAGCGATCTTCATACCATCGGCTTCACTGCGTGCTTTCTCCGCTAATTCACGCGGATTTAAAATAGGCCACGGGATTTTACGTGAGCGCGTGCTGGTACCAATCACCAAACCACAATCGTGTACTGCCTCATCCAGACTGGCAACAACGATTGCGCCTTCGACCACATCAGCCGCATTGGATGCCATCTCTTGCGCTTTCGGATGTGGAAATGCTGCGGGTGCTACTAAATACAACTCACTGAGCCCCATCGTCTTCATCGCACGGGCAGCTGCGCCAATATTGCCGGGGTGTGAGGTATTGACTAAAACAATACGAATATTTGCTAACATGCTATCATTTGCCACTTTACGACTCTCGAGATTAACCTGATGAAAAACCGCCTAATCATACTCCTGATCACATTCTGTGTCAGCTTATCCAGCCATGCAGCGACCTGTCCTGCCGCTGAAACCGTTGATCCAGCGCATCCACCGGCTGGCTGGTCACTCTTGATTCCACCTATTTTTGAAGATCAACAATACCATTTTGGCAAGGCAATCCACTCATTAAATGGCAGTTTTTATTATTTACAGGTTGTTTGTGAATATGAAACCTGCCCAACCTTAGGTTGTGCTAAGTACAGCCTCATTAGCGCAAATACATTTGAAACCCCAAATAGTCGCGCAGCACCCTGGAATACCAGACCAATTCTTAGCTCGACGCTGGTCTGCCAACCCCCAGACCACGACCCGGCGGCATGTATTTTTCAATAAGATTTCCACATTGCTGGTTTTTTTGCTATCCTAGGCGACCTTATTTCTACTGTTCTATAAAAATACCATGAGAGATCCTATAGTTAATATCGCCGTTCGCGCAGCACGCGCGGCCGGAAACGTTATTATCCGCGCGCTTGATCGCCTGGACAGTATTCGCGTGAATGAAAAAAGCCCGCGTGAATATGTCACTGAAATTGATCAACAAGCTGAGCGCGAAATTATTAATATCATCCGCAAAGCACATCCTCACCACGCCATTTTAAGCGAAGAATGCGGTGAAATTGCTGGCAATGACTACACGTGGATAATTGATCCTCTCGATGGTACTCGTAATTTTATTCACGGATTTCCACAATTTGCCGTCTCCATTGCTCTCAGCCATAAAGGTAAAATTGAGCATGGCGTGATTTATGATCCGGTTCGCCAAGAACTCTTTACGGCAACACGCGGTCGTGGCGCACAATTAAATGAACGCCGTATTCGTGTCAGCAAGCGCAGCAACTTAGAAGAATGTCTACTTGGCACAGGCTTCCCCTATCGTCATTCAGCAACCCATTTACAAGCCTACACAGATTCATTGCACGCCATCTTACCGATTTGCGGTGACGTTCGTCGTGCTGGCGCGGCCACATTAGACCTTGCTTATGTTGCCTGTGGTCGCCTTGATGGTTTCTGGGAAATGGGCTTAAAAATTTGGGACATCGCTGCAGCAACACTCCTGATTAAGGAAGCTGGTGGCCTGGTTTCTGATTTTAATGGTGGCGAAGATTTCTTGAAATCCGGCAATGTGATTGCTGGTAATCCCAAAATCTTGAAATCACTTTCACAAACGCTTGGGCCTCACCTAAATAATTTATAGTATTGAGCATTCGTTCTATTTTAGGAGTAAGACCATGTTACATATCTATGGAACGCTTTTATCATCTCCCACCAATAAAGTTCGTTATGTCGCCAATTACTTAGAGATTCCTTATGAATTTCATTCTATGAATCTTGCTGCGAGTGAACAACACAAGCCAGAATTTTTAAAAATTAATCCGCTCGGGAAAGTACCTGCGATTAATGACCATGGTTTTACTTTGGCAGAAAGCAATGCCATCATTCGTTACTTAGCTAACAAGCAACAATCACCACTCTATCCGCAAGACTTACAACAACGTGCACTCGTTGACCAATGGTTAGATTATGCTTCGATGCATATCATGATGGCACTGAGTAAAATTGCGTTTAATACGTATTTTTACAAAATGATCAACACACCCATCGATGAACGCTCACTACAAGACGGTCATAAATTTATTGCATCGTATTTACCTCATCTTGAATCGCAATTAACCAGCACGCCATTCATTGCAGGCAAAACCATCACCCTCGCCGATATTGCTTTATTAGCTGCGCTTGATACAGCTGAAGTGTGTCACGTGGATTTATCGAGCTTTTCACATTTGACTGCGTGGCGTAAAAAATTAATGGGCGAAAAATTCTATCGTGATTGTCATGAGAGTTTTACAACGGTATTTAAAAAAATAGTCGCGCAACGCGAGGCAAAAACGTCCTAAGAGCAATGGTGGACAAAGCGCAGCGTGTCCACCGTCTCATGACTCCTGCGAAGCTGTTACCAATCGCGGTTTTTTATCCACCCAAGGTTGCGCTTGTTCAAGCTGCGCGGCTAATTGCAATAATGTCGCTTCATCACCGGTTTTTCCAGCAAACTGAATCCCCACTGGCAATCCTTGCTTATCCCAATACAGCGGGACTGACATCGCCGGCTGGCCACTAATATTAAAAATGGGCGTAAAAGGATAAAAAGCAAAATTACGTGTCGCCGCATGCTCAATTGCTTTATGCAGCAAAGAAGAAAAAGGCACATGCGTTAATAATTCCAACATGCTTTGTTCAACAAAATCTGGTGCGAGCTCACCGATCAGCGGTGGCGGGCCTGGCATGGTTGGCGTCATCAAGACATCATAATCTTTAAAAAATTCCGCCATGTGGCGTGACGCTCTCTCTAGCACATCACTTGCCCATGCAAAATCGGCGGCACTCATGTGTTCGCCAATATGACACACGACGGCTGTTTGACGCTCTAAATCACGGTATTTTGGCTTGTGCCCTAGCACATCAGCAAAGCGCTTAATACTTGCAGCAAGTTCGCCAGCAATCACAATAATGTAAGCGCGAGCCACTTCAGCGCTGTTGATTTTTAAGGAAACGGGTTCCACCGTATGACCCAGATCTTGGCAAAGCCGTCCTGCTTTATCGAGATAACTGACAACATCAGGATCCACATCACCAGAAAAAAATGGTTGATCCATCAACCCAATTTGTAATTTTGCTAAAGGCTGCTCCAAACGTTGTAAAAAAGAATCAGCCGGCTTAGGCAATGAAATTGACGATCCAAGCTCAGGCCCAGACAACACATCTAACATCGCTGCACTATCGCGCACAGAGCGACTGATGACGTGTTCAACAACCATGCTTTCCCACATCCGCATGATATCGGAACCGGTAGCAGTACGCCCACGACTGGGTTTTAAACCGAACAACCCACAATAAGATGCCGGAATACGAATAGAACCTGCGCCATCATTACCATGTGCCATAGGGACAATGCCAGCAGCCACTGCTGCCGCCGAACCACCACTGGAGCCACCCGGTGATCGCGCCACATTCCATGGGTTACGTGTTGGACCAAAGTGCGTAGGCTCTGTGACGGAACTTAAACCAAACTCAGGAACATTCGTTTTACCAAATATAACTAAACCAGCCTGACGAATACGCTTTACCAATTCGCTGTCACGTTTTGGAATCCAATTAGCAGTGAAACGGCTACCAGAACTTAACGGTGCGCCCGCATAGTCAGCTAATAAATCTTTGAGGAGAAACGGCACGCCACAAAAAGGTCCTGCGGGTAATTCATTGCGAATCATGGAGCGCGCATGATCGTACATTTTATAGTTGATAGCATTCAGTACTGGATTCCATTTTTCCGCACGCTCAATGGCCGCCTGCAAAAGCTCTGCAGGAGACACAACACCACGCTGCACCAAATTGGCCAATCCAACCGCATCAAACGCTTCATAATCTGGAAAAGTCATAAATCCATTATCACTCTCTTGAACAGTAGCCCGTATGAAGCGCAGCGTAATACGGGATGGTGATGCGCCAAACCCCGTATTGCGCTACGCTCCATACGGGCTACATGCTAAGGTCGGCTATCTAACGCCTCTTTCGCTGGTGGCAATAAATGCTGACGCGTTAAACCTAGCGCCAATGCCAGCGAACCGGCAACATAAATCGAAGAATACGTACCAATCACAATACCAATGATTAAGGCCAAGGCAAAACCATGCAACATGCTGCCGCCTAAGAAAAATAATGCTAAGCACACAGTGAGTGTTAGTGCGGATGTCATCAGTGTTCGAGACAAAGTTTGGTTGGTCGCTTGATTAACCACATCAATCGGTGTGGCTTTACGTAATTTACGAAAATTTTCACGGACTCGATCGAAAATAACAATCGTATCATTTAACGAATAACCAATTACCGTTAATACAGCCGCTAAGGTAATTAAGTTAAATTCAATATGCAGAAAAGAAAAAATACCTAAAATTAGCACCGGATCATGAATTAATGCAACAGTGGACCCCACGGCAAAACGAAACTCGAAACGTAATGCAATATAAATCATAGTACCCAAGAGTGCGATGATAATAGCTAACGCACCTTTGGTTGCTAATTCTTGACCCACTTGCGGTCCAATAAATTCAACTTGCTGCACTTTCGCCGCAGGAAATACTTTTAATATATCACTCACTAACGCATCTTTATTTGCCTCGGCACTTGCTTCTGCAGTTTGGCCTTGCTCTTTTTTCGGCATCAAACTAACTAAAACATCTTGCGATGTCCCATAGCTGATAACAACCGCATTGTTAAAACCGGCTGTTTGTAAATCGTCACGCACTTGCGTCACATTCGCAGCCAGAGGAAAATGCAATTGAATTTGTGTACCACCCGTGAAATCCAATCCCCAGGTCAAGCCATTCACCAACAGTGACAGCAGTGACAACGTAAATAAAACTGCTGAAGCGACCGCAGCCCATTTGCGCTGTGCCATAAAATCAATTTGCGTATTATGTTTAAAAAATTCCATGATTATTCATCCAAAAAATTCTGACACTATCACTGTTGAACCGTCACGCTTTCTCTCCCTTCTCCCGCAAGCGGGAGAAGGGAGGGGATGAGGGTCTAATGTATGCATATTTTCTACTAAAGCACGCGCAAAACAAAAAACCCTCACCCTCTCCTATAAATGGGAGAGGAAATAATTCATTTTTGATTAATGCAACAACTACATTCCAATAGAAATTTTCTTAATCGGTTTAGCACCGTAGAGCCAGTTCACTACGGCACGTGTACCTGTAATCGCTGTAAACATAGAGGTTAAAATACCAATCGTTAGCGTCACAGCAAAACCTTTCACCGCACCCGAACCCAAACTAAATAAGACGACGGCCACAATCAATGTCGTCACGTTGGCATCGACAATGGTAGCAAAAGCACGCTCATAACCAGCATGAATACTACTTTGCACACCTAAACCATTACGTAGTTCTTCACGGATACGCTCAAAAATTAAAACGTTCGCATCCACTGCCATACCCACTGTCAAGACCATACCAGCGATACCCGGCAGCGTTAATGTCGCCCCTAACAACGATAACAGCGCGACAATCAACACTAAATTCATTGCTAAAGCCATGTTAGCAATCAATCCCATCACACCGTAATAAAGTGCCATAAAGATGACAACCAAAGCAAAACCAACCACCACAGAAAGCACACCCATGTGGATATTTTGCTTACCTAAACTGGGCCCAATTTCACGTTCTTCGATGGTTGCGACAGAAGCAGGTAAAGCACCCGCACGCAACAAGAGTGCTAATGTGCGCGCTTCATCTTGGCTAGTTAATCCCGTAATTTGAAAACTATTACCCAGCACACTTTGAATCGTCGCCACACTAATTACCTTA
>Ga0206815_1057_pt1 | contig 33082 bp, 22 predicted proteins | sample Alteio_BWOrgCont_91_FD_152864 | JGI IMG/M metagenome (GOLD analysis project Ga0206815, IMG submission 152864) | Enriched cells from forest soil in Barre Woods Harvard Forest LTER site, Petersham, Massachusetts, United States -... | ecosystem: Environmental > Terrestrial > Soil > Temperate forest >...
AGGGGTTATTCTTTCAACCGTATTATTAACATTAATTATTTTAATTTTTGCAGAAGTTGCACCGAAAACGGTTGCCGCTCTTTACCCCGATCGCGTATCCAAAGCGATTGCTTGGTTGGTATATGGGTTGTTGATTGTCTCGTTTCCCTTTGTTTGGCTTATTAATTCCGTGACGAATGGATTATTGCGATTGTTACATATTAATGTCTCGCATCTTGCTCACGAACCGCTAAGTCGCGAAGAGCTCCGCAGTGTGGTGTATGACACCGCGGGCAAAATGTCGCGACAATATCAAAATATGTTATTGGGGATTTTGGATCTTAATAAAGCTGCCGTGGATGATGTGATGATCCCGCGTCATCAAATTATTGGTGTCGATGTTGATCAATCGTGGGATGCAGTGCAACGACAACTTTCTCATAGTCCGCATGATTGGTTGCCTGTGTATCGCGATAATATCAATGATATTGTGGGTGTGTTGCATTTACGCGAAGTCATGGGACGGTTGATGGCGGGTAAATCTATCGATAAAGAGAGTTTATTAAAGCTTGTCAAAGAACCTTATTTTATTCCGGAAGGGACACCACTCAATATTCAATTACTGAATTTTCAACATCAACGAAAACGGGTGGCATTGGTGGTTGATGAGTATGGTGAAGTGCAAGGGCTGATTACCCTCGAAGATATTTTAGAGGAGATTGTTGGCGAGTTTACCACGAACGTAGTTTCTAGTACGTATGCAGAAACACAAACGGATGGTAGTTATTTAGTGGATGGTGCGATGACGTTGCGCGAGTTTAATCGTATAACGAAATGGCATTTGCCAACGAATGGGCCGCGCACATTAAATGGCTTGATTATTGAGTTTTTGGAAGCGATGCCCGTTAAAGGTGTCTGTATGCGTATTGCTGGGCATGTGATTGAAATCAAAGAAGTGAAAGATAATCGCGTGAGCACCGCACAAGTTTTTCCAAAGCCGCATGAGGTGTCGTTACGTGATGATTAGGGCGGCTGCAACGTTTCTATCTTCGGCTGTCAGGATGTTATAAGTACGGCTTGCTGCACTAGTATCCATGATTTCAACGCCAATGCCGTGGTTAAGTAGCTCACCATAAGTTTCAATCGCGGGAAATTGCAGTTTTGCGCCGGTGCCAATCAGTAGTAACGTCGGTTTGAGAGTCAGAATAAGGTGTAAGTGCTCAGCACTCAACATGGTGATTGCTTGTGGTGGCCAGTCTGTGATCAATTGATGGGGGGAGATAATGACACTCTTTGTATAAGTAGTTGCATTTATTTGAATAAATCCTGGTCTGTAGGCGCGAACTTGATAGTTGGCTTGATTTTCATCTAGGACCAAAGACATAGCATTTCCTCGAGATCAATTGACAGCGGCGTAAATGGTGATTATGTTACCAAAATTGAAAAGGTTTTGTCCCTGAAAGATTTCGTCAACGCTAAAAATGAAGAAATAGCAGTTTTTTGATCAGCATAGTAGAATTGTCAACCGCCCCTAAAACAAAATGAGATGAGTAATGGAACAATTTTCACGCATTAACCGTTTGCCACAGTATGTTTTTAGTCGCATGGATGAGCTGAAGCAGCAGCTGATCGCGCGCGGCGACGATATTTTTGAGTTAGGGATGGGAAATCCGGATCAGCCAACGCCCCCCCACATTGTTGCTGCGTTGAATCAAGCAATTCTGCAGCCACATGCGCATCGCTATGCGGCGTCAAACGGCATTAGTGGGTTGCGCAAATCTATTTGTGAATGGTATGGGCGGCGCTTTAATGTGGATTTGGATCCAGAGCGTGAAGCGATTGCAACGGTGGGTTCGAAAGAAGGTATTGCGCATTTAGCGCTAGCCATGACAGATGAAGATGATACCGTATTGGTGCCGAATCCTTGTTATCCCATACACCATTTTGGTTTTGTTATTGCAGGCGCGGATGTTTGTCATATTCCGTTAGTGGACGGTGTGGATTTTATTGAATCGTTACAAACAGCTATTCGTGAAGCGTGGCCAAAACCAAAAGTGTTAGTGATTAACTTCCCATCGAATCCGACATCGCAATGTGTGAATCTCGAGTTTTTTACCAAAATTATTGCGATTGCCAAAGAACATCAAATTTGGGTTGTGCATGATCTTGCTTATGCTGATCTGGTGTTTGATGGTTATCAAGCACCGTCCATTTTGCAAGTGCCCGGTGCGAAAGATATTGCTGTTGAATTTTTCACGTTATCAAAAAGCTATAACATGGCAGGTTGGCGAGTTGGTTTTATGTGTGGCAATGCGACCTTAGTCAAAGCATTAGCACGCATGAAGTCGTATATTGATTATGGATCTTTTATGCCGATTCAAGCAGCAGCAATGGCCGCATTGGATGGGCCACAAGATTGTGTGAAAGATATTTGTCAAATGTATCAGCGTCGCCGAGATATTCTATGTGAAGGTTTGAATGCAGCGGGTTGGCATGTGACGCCACCGAAGGCAACGATGTTTGTTTGGGCGCCTATCCCTGAAAAATTTCATCATTTAGGATCATTAGAGTTTTCGAAATTATTGTTAGATGAAGCGAAAGTTGTGGTGTCGCCGGGCGTTGGTTTTGGTGAATACGGCAACCAGTTTGTGCGTATTGGTTTAGTCGAAAATGAATTACGGTTGCAGCAAGCGATTCAACAGATTCAGTGTTTTATGCAAAACAAAACGGATGTCTTGCCAGAATCAATCAAGGAGCGTGCTCTATGAGTGAAATTCAACAACAAAATCAAGCAATCAAATTACCCTTAAAAAGTGTGGCGGGTGCATTATTATTTAGTGTGATTCTTGGCCCTGTTGGATTGTTGTATGCAAGTACTTTCGGTGGTGCTCTCTTGATGTTTTTAACGGTTAATCTCGTGACACACAAATTTTATAGTTCTGCTGTGCTCATGTGGTTAATTGCCTGTGTGTGGAGTGTGGCGGCAGTGAATCGCTATAATCGCAAAATAATCCGGGTCAGTATGAGATGATAGAATCGTAGGGTGGACACGCTGCGCTTTGTCCACCCTACGATTCCTAACTTAATGGCAGTCAGCCATGGTGTAGTATTATATAAATTAAGATAGGGAAATTTTTGTGTCAAAAAAAATAATAAGACGCACACAGCCATCCGAATTATTTGTCAGTCATGATTTACATCCACTATTGCAACGTATTTATTCTGTGCGTGGTATTACCTCATCCGCCGAACTTGAGCGTGGCTTAGAAAAGTTGTTGCCGTATCGTGATTTGATGGGTATTGATCAGGCAGTGACTTGCTTAGCGGCTGTCTTGCAAGCACAACAAAAAATTCTTATTGTTGGTGATTTTGATGCAGATGGCGCAACGAGCACAGCGGTTGCTATTCGAGCGTTACGCAGTTTTGGTGCGCTGCATGTTGATTTTCTTGTGCCGAATCGGTTTGCATTTGGTTATGGTTTGACGCCAGAGTTGGTAGAGGTAGCGCAGAGAGAATTTTCGCCAGCGGTGATCATCACCGTTGACAATGGTATCTCGAATCATGCGGGTGTTGCTCGCGCGAAAGCATTTGGCATGAAAGTGGTTGTCACCGATCACCATTTGCCAGGGCCAACGCTGCCTGAGGCGGATGTGATTGTGAATCCTAATCAACATCATGATATTTTCCCCAGTAAAAATCTCGCGGGTGTGGGGGTGGTTTTCTATGTGATGTTAGCGTTGCGACGTCACTTGCTAGAAAAAAATTGGTTTACTGAAAAAAATCTGCCTGAGCCCAATATGTCAAAATTATTGGATATTGTGGCATTGGGTACGGTCGCGGATGTGGTGCCGTTGGATCAGAATAATCGTATTTTAGTTTATCAAGGCTTGCGTCGGATTCGTGCAGGGCAGTGTGTGCCTGGTATTACAGCGTTACTTGAGATTGCTGGTCGTCATCAAACACGCCTTGTAGCAGCGGATTTGGGTTTTGCAGTCGGGCCACGTTTGAATGCGGCGGGTCGTTTAGATGATATGTCGTTGGGAATTAATTGTCTCTTGACGGATGATATAACGAAAGCCCGCAAGATAGCCGCGATGTTAAGTGATTTGAATGAAGAAAGACGTACGATTGAGCAAGAAATGCAGCAACAAGCCTTAGCCATTTTAACGAAATTCCAACCGGAAAAAAATGAGCGTATGCCCACGGGTATTAGCTTGTTTGACGATCAATGGCATCAAGGTGTGATTGGTATTTTAGCGTCACGTATCAAAGATCGTTTTCATCGTCCTGTCATTGCATTTGCACCAGCAAGCGATGATCAAATTAAAGGATCGGCGCGATCTATTCCTGGCTTGCATATACGTGATGCGCTTGCTGAAATTGCGACACGCTATCCGCAGTTGATTGATAAATTCGGTGGTCATGCGATGGCAGCCGGTTTGACGCTGTCGCGTTCCGCGTTTGATAATTTTGCGAAAGCATTTGATGAAGTGGTGTCACGTCATTTAACCGAAGAACAATTACATAATTGTGTGATCAGTGATGGCGAATTGTCTCACAGTGATTTGACGTTAGATGTGGCGGAAGTATTGCGTGAAGCGGGTCCTTGGGGCCAGGCTTTTCCTGAGCCGCTATTTGATGGCACGTTTGAGATTTTAGAACAGCGTTTAGTGGGTAATAAACACTTAAAGATGGTGCTAATGAAAGAAGGTCAGCCTATTGATGCGATCGCATTTAATATTGATATTAATGCATGGCCAAATCATCGTTGCGAGCGTGTTCATATTGCTTATCGCATGGATGTGAATGAATTCCGTGGGCGTCGTACGGTGCAGTTGATTGTGGAGCATTTAGCAGAAGGTTGAGTAAAATACTCCCTTTGGATTGGGAGTCATCTATTACTTTTATTTTTGAGTTATTATTTGATTATCGAAGAGTGTTTTTTATGGCTAATAGCGTGGCTTTTTATGAAAAGAAATTTACTGAAGCAAGGCAAGCAGGGCAAGATCGGTTGGATATAATACGTATCCGGAAGAGCATTCCTGCTTTTCATCATTTAGGAAATTTTATCGTTCAATCCCAGCATGTTTATAACACGGCTGATCTGACTGCGAGTGTCTACGCAGCTGGAAACATTCTTGCCATTTATAACGATAAATATTTTGCTCATCATAAAAAACAAGCGTTGCTAATGATTAGTTATATTGGCTTGTTGGCCATGATGTCTCCGCAGCAGCGGCAAGAAAGCTTTAATGAGCAGAAAATACTTAACAATATTTTTAAAAAAGCCATTTGCAAAAAGATGGGAATAGATGAAAAAGTAAAAATGACTGACGAGCAAATAAGTCAATTTCAAGCAGAATACCAAGTGCAATTACAATCACCATCAGAAGAAGTTCAAAAACACTTTTTAACGTTAGTTATTTCAATCATTATCTCAGAAAAAACGTTGGCTCCAGGTAAAAGTGATTTTGCTAGTTTGGCGTTTGTTATCGTGAAGCAGTTATCGTTAGATGTTGAAGCAGCCATTATGGAAAAAATTATCCGTGGCGCTAATTTTTCCGCAGGTTTTTTACATTGTGGTACGGGGAATGCGCGCAGAGCAGAAGAAATGGCTAGCATAGCTAGACCAGCACCAGCGCAACAAAATAATTCTGTAGAATGTAAAAATTAGATTATTTTTAAGTTCGTTTTCGCAGGGTGGGTTACTCACCCTGCGTTTTGGTTTTACTTTCTCAATAGAAATTTTCTATAACCCTTATAAAAACAATAAATTGTTATTCTGCATCGTAATTTATTACCCTGAGTTCTTTTAATCTTCAGGAGTAATAACATGCTGCAAATCGGCGATCAATTTCCCCGGCTTGATATGAAAGGTGTGGTGTCTGCAAATCTTGCCGAAGCGTTTGTGACAGTTAATCAAGACACGTATGTTGATAAGTGGAAAGTATTTTTCTTTTGGCCGAATGATTTTACGTTTGTTTGCCCGACAGAAATTGCAGCGTTTGGGCGTTTGCATAGTGAGTTTGTTGATCGTGATGCGGAAGTGTTGGGAGTGAGTACGGATTCTGAATATGTGCACTTAGCATGGAAACAACATCATGATGATTTGCGTGCATTGCCATTTCCTATGTTGGCGGATAGCAAGCGTGAATTAACAATGGCGTTAGGCATCTTAGATAAAAATGAGGGTGTGGCGCAACGCGCAACGTTTATTGTTGATCCGCAAAATACGATTCGATTTGTGATGGTAACGGATTTAAATGTTGGTCGTAATCCTAAAGAAGTGTTGCGTGTTTTGGATGCGTTGCAAACGGGTGCGTTATGTTCTTGCAATTGGCAGAAAGGTGAAAAAACCCTGGATATAGCTTAATAACTCATATACGCACAGTAAGAAGCCAATACTGATCGCGAACTGGCTCATCCCAAGCTTGGGATGAGCCAGTTTACCCATTTGGTAAGTGATAAAGCCTATGCTACTATGCCTGTTAAGTTGCGTATGGATGTGATGGGAGCAAATATTGTGTTTTTGAGAAAAATAATAGCGGTATTGGGGGTTGGTCTGTTGTTAGGATCGCCTGTTGTGCGGGCTGCATTACAGCCAATTTCGTATCATGATGTTGGTAGTGGTGTACCACTGGTTTTGATTCACGCGTTCCCTACGGATAAAAAATTATGGGAAGCGCAAGAAGCGGAATTGAAAAATCATTTTCGTGTGATTAGTTTGGATTTGTTAGGATTTGGTGAGGCCGAGAAGGTCAGTGGCCAAGCTATCACGATGCGTGATTATGCTGATGAAGTGAAAAAATTGCTTGATCAATTGCATATTCAGAACGCGATCATTGGCGGTGAATCAATGGGTGGTTATGTGACATTAGCGTTTCTCGCGCAATATCCGCACTATATTCAAGGTGTTATCTTGGCAGATACGCAAGCAATAGATGATAGTGCAGAAGCAAAGGCTAAACGTGAAGCCACGGCGCAAGATGTGTTATCGCATGGCCCGACTAATTTTATTCAAGGCTTTATGTCAAAAGCGTTATCACCGCATGCCACACCAGAAACAAAACAATTTTTACAAACAATAGCGGAGGCGCAATCTGCCAATGCGATTGCATCAGCCTTGCGCGGTATGGCGTTACGTCAAGACTTGTCGCATGTACTGGCTGATTCGTCATTGCCAGTATTAATTATCACAGGTGAGCAAGATACATTGATTTCACCACAACAAAGTCAGGCTATGCATGCTTTAGCAAAAAACAGCAAATTAGTTATAATAGAAAACGCAGACCATCTTGCTAATTTGGAACAACCAGTCGCATGGAATAAAGCAGTGATTGGGATGTTTTCTCGATAATAGAGGTGATACATGGAAAATTGTAAAAAACGATTTCGTGGTTTTGCTATAACAGAATTATTGATTACGTTGAGTGTGGTTTGTGTGCTGGGTGCGTTTGCTTGGCCGGCGTATAAAAATTTTCAACGCCGTACTTATTATAGTGACGTGTTGAGTGCGCTTGAACCTTTTAAGACGGGTGTGACAGCCTGTTTTCAAGATACACATAATTTAACAAAATGTAACGGTGGTCATAGACACATTCCAGCAAATATTGTAGTTAAGAAAGGTGTGATTGCGAGTTTGACAGTCTCTAATGGTGTTATCACTGCAACACCCGTGTCTTCAAAAGGTGTATTATCAACTGATATTTATATTTTAACGCCGTCTGTTAATAAAAATAATTTAACATGGGCTGCTTCGGGGGCTGCGGTTGAGCATCGATATGCGGAATAATCCTATAAAGAGATATTTTTTACATGCAAGATAGACAAGCTTCTCCCGCTATTGTTGATGATAGCCCAACAACAAAAGTCATGTCTTTTTTTAAGAATATATTGGTATCGTATTTTAATGATGACGGCATAAAATTTGCGGCTAGCACTGTTGTGGGTGTGACGCTGGCTGTTGCATTTAACCCCGTTGATAGAGCTTTATATTTAGCACAGACCACTGGGAGAAGATTCCTCTCAACAGCAAATTTCTCACACCCTTTTGAAGGGTTTCGTGCGGCGATGTTTCAACGCATAATTTCTGGTGGTTCTTATTTTTTTTTACAAGGATTGGCTGAGGCGTATATCGTACCATTGTTACGTTCCGAGGGCGGAGCTAACCATTATCGAGAGAGAATAGGCGTTGGATTTTGTGCGGGAGCTTTAAATGGGTTGTTACTGAATCCATTGTCGGCCATTAAAAGCAATATGTGGTCTGAGTCCGAGCGCATTCGTGCTATCAAAACAAAGCTTGCTCCAACGGAAGATAAACGACATAAAAATAATTTAATTAAACAGCAGATAAGCTTTTTTAAAAGTAGCAGAGCAATGTGCTTAGCGGGTGGTGTGGCGGCTTTTTATCGTGGTTTGCCAGCGATGGTATGGCGAGAGCTACAGTATTCCGTTCCTTATGAGGTGACTCGTTATATGCTGCGAATCTATTTACACGATGACAAAAATAAAATGCGAGACTTTGGTTGTAGGGTAATCTCAGACTCTATTGGCGGTGGTGTCGGTGCTGTTGCAGCAAGTGTTCCTAATTTTGTGCGTAGTTTGCAATACCATGCGCCTTTACATGAGAAAGAACCAACCGTGATAGAGTGTTTGATTACGCTCAACAATAAAGTCATGCAAGCGGAATACAAATTTTTAACGTTGCGTCAAACACTGTGTTTAGGTCCTGGTACGGGACGTGTTGCCATTTCTTCTGCGTTGGGACAAGGGTTATTTAAATTTGTTGTTGATAAGTTGACAGATGCTCAGAAGCAGGCGCAAGTAGAGCCATCGGTTAAGCCTACTTGGTGAAATAGAATGTATGACTGATACTGCCGAGATTGAGTTAGCTATTTTTGTGAAGACAAATGCGAAACGTTCAGCATTAGTTGCTGTAAAGGATCGCGTGTTGCATATCGCTTTACATGCGAAGCCGCATGATGGCGAGGCGAATGCGGAGTTAATCCGTTTTTTAGCGGAATTATTGCAAATTCCGAAAAGTCGCATTCAATTATGTCGTGGTCATAAAAGCAGAAATAAAGTGGTGTCTTTGCCGTTGAATGATGTTGTCCGAAAATTAATATTCAGCTAAAATTTTGGTGGACACGTCGCTACGCTCCTTTGTCCACCAGCCCCTAGTATTGCCGCAAAAATTTTTCGATGGGAGCTGAATCTAATTCCTGTGAACAATATCCAATATAATTATCTGGTCGCATAATATAAATCGTGGGTTTGCTAATATGATAAGCTTGATGAATTGCTGAGTGTTCATCAAAAATATCATCTTTATTATTTACTTTATTTTTTGCAATAAGATGAGTTTTAACTAAATCAGCAAAATGTTCATTTAACCAGGTTTGTAGAGTAAGCAGTTTTTGGTTATTACCGTCTGTCGTGCCAGTGAATAATAAGACATTGTGTAATGTATTATGTAGATAATCAAACAAGCGGCTCGATGCATTGATAGTGACATCGGGGACTCGTTCACCTTGTTGCGGTGATTGTGTATTGATGCTTGTTGTATAGTTAATAATAGGGCTATTTTGATATTGAATACTCAGTTGTGTCAGCTGCATGCCAATATTTTTAGCTAATGGCTTTTGTCGAGCGATATGTGTTCCAAAATTCGTAAGCTTGCCAATAAATGCGGGATCAAACAGAGCCATTTTTGTTAACGTTTCAGTTTGGCTCACAATGTCACTCACAATGGGGTGACGTTCTAAGTGATAGCTGTCGAGTAATGTCGATTTCGCTTTATTTTTTATGACTAAAGCGATTTTCCAGGCAAGATTGTAAGCGTCTTGTAAGCCTGCATTCATGCCTTGACCACCAAGTGGGGAGTGAATATGGGCGGCATCGCCCGCTAAGAAAATGGCACCATGGCGCATGTTCTCAACGACTTTGCTGTGTATCCAAAAAGGCGAAATCCAAGCCACCGATTCAGCCGTATAATTACCATAGGTACGTTCATGCACCGCATCTTTTACTTCATGCGTTGTAAATGTTTGCCGTGAGTGTTCCTGATAGAGATTTGCGGTGATGCGATATTGTTTTGATCCCCAAGGAAAGGCGGCAAGAATAGTCCCTTTTTCAGGGAAAATAGTGCCTGCATCAAAGAATAGATGAATTTCATTGCTAGGTAAGCAAGAACCCATCTCGGCGTCGGCAACCATAAATTGTTCTGGTAAATCTTGTCCTGGAAAAACAATCTGACAAAGTTCGCGAACTTTGCTGTTCGCACCGTCGCAGGCAATTAACCAATCACTTGCTATTTCTTCAGTGCTGCCATCAGTGTGTTGAATGGTGGAGATGACTAAGTTTTCTTGTTGAGTCACTTTTACTAATTCTGCTGATCGTTCGACGTGATAGTGCAATTCTTCTAGATGTTGATTTAATAATTTTTCTGTTTCATGTTGTGGCAGCATCAAAATGAACGGATACGTAGAATCAATTTGATTTAATGGAATTTGCAGTGCAATTTCACCATTGGCATACAAGTTGATGGCATGACACGAATGGCTATTTCTTAAGAAGCGATCAATTAGGCCAATATGATCTAATAGTTCAATGGTGCGTGTTTGTATCCATGTCGCATTTGAGTAGGCGGTGGGTTCGGGTTTTTTATCAATAATTCGGAATGAGATACCATGACGTGCTAACTCACAAGCCATCATTAATCCTGTGGGACCTGCGCCGATGATTAGTACGGGTGTCTTGCTTGTCATGACTACAATTCCATTAGTGAATTCCTATAGATATGCTAACAAAAAAATCTCTGTGTCTACAGTTAACTTCTATGGCATTAAGACAGTGAAAAATTATTTTTGTGCAATTGAATATATTTGGTGCCAATTACAGGCAATAACCGTAGGGTGGACACGCTTGCGGAGTTTACCCTGCGGTTCTTCAAAATGATGTGATTAATGCACTAAAGCATATCCATCCTCTAATTCTTCTATGTGTCCTTCTTCTACAACAGGCTGTTTGAACAAAACACACCAACTATTTAAAAAGGTCGGGCTTTTTTGTGCTTTTTCTAACTCTGCTATTAGCACTGCTTCTTCACGCGTAAATTGTTGATCAGTGAGATTAATTAATTTTTCTAACGTATCAATCAAGGGTGGATTAATATAGGCGGGAAGTAAAGGTTGGATAGTAGCAGAAGCAGAGCTGACCACGCTATCCGCTGCTGCCTCTATTGTAGACATGGTTTCTTGATTTCGTTTTATTTCGTCTTTTTGTTTTTCTAACATCTTTTTTAAGAAGTCGATCACAGCCACAACCAGCGCTGCCTCTCTCGATAACTCGTTTGAGTGACTTATTTGCAATGACATTTTTTCATTTTTATATTTTACTATTTCTTCATTAATAAGTTTATAAACAGATTCTGAAAAAGTTCGTGACAATTGTTTTGCTAAGAAAGGCTCGTTGCTCCATCTGCCAATAGCAAAAATTTCCAGTAATTTACGTCGAAAAGGAATTTTATTGGTAAACCCATTGGTTAATAATGTGCTAAATGAATTTCGCAAATAATCATCATAATTATTACCTGTCAATTCATTATCAAAAATTTGTGCGATGCACTCTTGTGCGACTCTGGTTCTTTTATTAGAAAGTGTGGCCTTAATTGACTCCAATTCACTCGGTGGCATGGTTACCCATAATGGTGAATTCTCAATAGAATAGCGCGCAGCAGAAACATCATGCATAGCAAGCACGGCGTGCAATCCATCTAACCGAGTTGCTTGGTGTTTTGCTATTGGTTTTACTTGTTTTTGTGTCACTAGTTTCTCGACTGTGCCTGGTTGGAACATAAATTTTTGATGTATGTCCTCATCAGCGGGAAGTAATTCATTCCATTTGGCTGTAGCGCTTTGTATCACATAACGGGTCGCTTTTTCTAGTATCTGATCCTCTGATAAATGCTTTTCCTTCACTAATACCATACGAAATTTGGCAACTTGGCGATTCCATTCCACATCCATATTATTTAAGCATGCAGCCCACTTACCTGCTAAATCGGATGCTTTATATTTTTCATTTTGAATCAGCTCAATGTATTGAATGAAAAAATAATTTTTAATGTTACTCAGGCGTTCCGCAAAGCAACGCTTATTTTTATCTTTTTCCGCGCGTTTTTTTTGTAGTATCGGTACTGCATGGATCCCTTGATTAATTTCACTGGCTGTCAATACGGTATTGAATTCCTCTTGATCCACAATCAATTGATATTCACCCACATGGCCTAAGCGTGCAGGACGGCCGGCAATTTGACGCGATTCGCGCTCCGATGTCATGAATGTTTGAATAGCGCATAATCCGTTGGGATGATTTTGTTGTGTATCCGTTTCATGCAGGCGCGGCTTAAAGTCTGTGCCGCGTCCCAATACAGTTGCTACGGTGATCCAGCCTGCCACACCGGCTTTTGAGACGATTTCTTCTTCTGAACAAGTTGAATCTTTCTCATCAGCTTTGGTTTGGCTGCCATTTAGCAATTGTGTATGTAAAAGATCGCGGTAACGCGCAAAACGGGGTTTGCTTAATGCTTTATGCAAGTATTGGTAAAAACGATCTGATTTAGCAATATCATTAAAAGCGACTAAAATAGGCTGTGGCTGGTCATCGCGATATAAACTGAGATTATCTTCTTTTTGCCGCAAATGCCGCAAAATGGAATCCACAATTTTAGCAAAATGATCGTCTTCACCCTTAGCTAATACAGGCTCATTGATGATGCGTCGATTGGGTCTATGTGGCGGAATGCGAGTTGCGGCAATACCCAATTCAGCTAATTCAGCTATTTCATCCGGGGTACCTGCTGTACCTGTTACTGCAACTACACGACATCTCTCATCTCTAAGGTGATGCTCCATCACATTTTTACTGCTCATCGATGCGATTGGCGCAGTTTCTGGATCCAGCGGATAATCCGGTATTTTACGTTGCTCTTGTTTTTTTTGTTCATTTAGTAAGTAATGTAAAAACTGATGAACACCATTACTCCATTCGGCACCTTCGCTTACGCGTGAATTAGCAAGAATACGGGCGAAAGACACATAGAAAGAACTTTCACCCTCTCCGCGCATTTCTTTACGCACAACGAAATCCTTGCCTTCTTTTAAACGACTTGCAGCAATACCTGATTCTAACCACGTATCAATGGTTTTATCTGTAATACGTTCAACGTAATTGGTATCTTTACCTTTTTCTCTGGCTGCTTTCAGCAGCAACTCTCTTGCTTTATTGATGTCAAGTTCAATGGTGACATCTTTACGTTTGAATTCAGCTGACTGAATATATTGATATAAAACCTCAAACACCCATGATAAATCAGTTTTGTGAAGGACTGTTGCGTAACGATAGTGCGTACTGTCATCAAAAAAGAAATAATCTCCTTCATCAATCGCCAAGGATAACGGATCATGTTGATGATGTTTGATATAATAAGGATCCAGTTTTTGCTTAGCGATAAACAGGGATAATTGCGCTGTATCCGAGTAGTTAATTCCATCATAACAGTAATCCGTGACAGCGGTTTGCGCTGTAATAATGCTACCCGCACGTGGAATTCCTAATAAATCAAATACCGGTGCAAACTCTTCAAAGGCAACACGAGCCAATTCTAAATTCGATGTGCAGACATTCACGGCTTGGCCTTCAAACCATAAATTCGCTGCCATCATGGCCATGATCATGCTTTTACCTTCGCCGGTGTCAATCTCAGACAACAAGCTACCGTTATGCATGGCGGCATTAATGACAGACAGCATTTGCGTGGTATAAGGGAATTTACGTGTAATTTTCCACATGGCTTCACGCATTAATGCAATGAAGACTAAGCGGGCGTTGTCTTTATCTATCTGCGAAGAAGAAGGATCTTTGAAAACAGCTCGACACTTAACAACCAACTCACGTAATTCAGTATCAGTTAACTCTTTTGCTGTAACACTCATACCCTTGCGTAGATAAATTGGACTATTTTCGTGATAACCAAAACGATTGACTAATAAAACTTGCTCTAACAGTTTTTGCTGTTTGGAATAAGGTAATTCTTGTCCGGTCGCTAAATCTCTCATTTCTTGAATCGCGCTGACCGCGCGCGATGTTTCAAATTGCTCTGCTAAGAAACGATAACGGTATCTAGGTTTATTTGGCTGGTTAATAAAATTCGTGCATGACCCTTCACTTAAGACGATTTTTAGTGTTTTAAACGTGGGAGATGGTCGCATTTCAATTAATGTTTGCAAAGTAATGGCTGATTCTTTCGCCAAAGAACGAATAGCATCGACAATATCTTTTTCGACAAATTCACTGGAATCACAACATTGAAAAATTAGTCGGGTGATAATTTGTCTTTCATTAATAATAGTTGTTTGCGGTATTGAAATTTCTTTCGGTTTTTCGTGTTGTCTAGCTTCAGCGGCTTCTTTACTCTCCTCTGGAGATGAGGCAGACGCGTTCGCTACGCTGGGATCCTGCGGCACAGGAATAGTTAAAATTTGTCGCGTTACGGCTATGTAAGATTCCGGATACTTCGATAACAAACTAAAAAATATTTCTGCAAACTTGGTATTTTTAATTTCTGCTAATAATTTTAATATTTCGACACTATGAGAAAAAACGGCTTGTATTGTTTTATTTTTTAATTCTTTATCGTGTTCTTCCGCAGCCACTTCGAGAATTTCAATGCCGTCATCGGATAATGCTAATACATCATTTTTTTTCGTATAGGTTCCTAGGATGCCTAGCAATAAACCAAAATTAGCAGAAAACTGCGGATAAAATGCTAATAATTTATCGATGTGATCAGTCACATTAATTTTATCTGCTGCCGCATCTAAATTCAATTTTAATAATTGCATTTTATGCGCTAAGGAAACATTTTTGGCAGCGAAGATTTTATCAATTGCTAATAAAGAGGAATCAACACCATAGGTACTTTCATAACTTAATAACAGTTCAACTATATCGATCGGTAACGGCAATTTACTCGAAAAATTCTCGGTAATTTGTGTTAAAAAATCATTAAGAAATTTAATGGAACGGGCGGATCTTGCATCACCTTTGCCTCGGCAGACCTTTTTTAATAAATCAGCAAAATCATCGGGCCATTTTTTTTGGATGTGATCTAGCGCTTGGACAAACGACTCCACTTGATTGCTATATTCTTGCATTGGCGCAATAGAGGCACGAATATCAGCAAATGGTCCAGGAGGATAAATATCATGAATAATTGCCTGTAAAGTGACATCCAGACCTTTTGGTAAGTGAATTTTCCCTTCATGTTCTTTCAGTTTCTCGGTTTGCAGTAATTTAATATGATCTGACGTTATCTTTTGCCACGGGGTGAAGCCATCTTCTTCTGGCATATTCTTGCCAACATCAGCATCCATTTTTAACGCCATAATGCTCAATGGATCTTTCGTGTCATTGAAATTATCTGTTTCTGCTTTTGTAAAAGTTCCCCAGTGTTTGGCTGCTCTTAAATAGGAAAGTAAGACGGTTTTCGCACCCAATGGCGGCAACATCGCCGCCTGACATTCAGCCGGATCATAAATGCAATTCTGGGGCAGATTGACACGAATATGTTGCTTAGCTGAATGACCGGATATCTTGCCCATTTTCTGTATTGCTGCGATCATGTCCTGCATAGTGGGTCTATATCCATCGGCTTTTTCTAGCGTCATGATAGATAAGATATCAACTAGCTCATTGTAAGCATGCTTGCCATTTTTGTTTTCAAATCCTTTTAGCTGTGCAAGCAATACTTTTATATCATCCATTTTAAAATTTTTATTGCTAATAATTGAAAAAATACGCGGCAGTTTTTTCTTGAGCTGTGCATCGTCTTTTTCTTCATTGATGAGATAGAGAGAAGATACATACAACTTTGGATCCAAAGCTTCTGGATTTGCAGTGTAAATCGCTAAATGCTTCGTCACTTCTTCTTTGTTATCAACAATAAATTGATGTAAAAAGTTTTTTTGCGCTTCTTCTGCTTTTTTATCTTTATCTGTTACACCAAATAATAGCTTGGCGACAACAACAATTTCATCGAATGTAATCCAACGCGCTTCTTTCATTAGCTTGATAAGGCGATTCAAGACTTCTAATTTTTGCGATTTATTCTTATATAGCAAGTCTTGCATAACTTCAATTTGTGAAGGGATATCACATTGACAACCACGCTGATTGGTTGTGGTCACTAGAAATAAAAATGCCAGCCTATTCGAGAAAGATTGGCTTTGCCACCACTCGTATTTACGTGGCATATCTACCGCACGTAGTGCGTCAACATAAGTTGAATAAGGTGCTGAGTATGATGCGATACCTAAATATTTATGAATCTGATGATTAATCCCATAGCCGCTATCAAGCGATTGTTCAATTTCATCAAAGGTAACGCGCAAATCAGCATCAGCATCTTTATTTTCGAGCGATCTTACTTGGGCAGCATCTGATTTATAATGACTAACATGCATCATTGGTGTAATCAGGCTATATTGTTGATGCGCGGATGCATAAAATATATCATTACAATCAAAGTCCAAATCTACTAAATATTTTACTTGTTCTTGGAAATTTCTCGCACGCTGCATCACAGTCAAAATACGCGGCAACTGAACGAACATATTGTGCGTATGATCCCGTGCTTTCTCAGGAAGCTCAATCTTGACCTGGCCATTTGTTTTTTCAATGCCAATTGTTCTATATTGCTCACGAAAAGCTTCAAATGCGGCGAATAATTCGCTTAATTTTGCCCAGCCACAATAGTTTATGTGATAAAAACTCAGATAACTCCACCAAGTAATTTCGCGCGGGCTCAAGTTTTTTATTTTATTTAAGATATCTTGCGCTTCATCATCTATAAATTCATTCCAATTAGGCGATGTATTTAGAAAGCTTCTAGAAAAAATATCAAACGTGTGACCATTGTTAATGGCATGCATGTCATGAAATTGTTGCAATAATATTTTTAAGCCAGCGCAACCTGATGTATAAAAAACATCCCATACTCCGGGTAAAGAATTCGCTTTTAATTTTTCAAATTGTTGATTATATCGACCAATCAAATCATTCGCGTCATCTTTGTTTTCACCACGCATACATGCAAATAATGTTTGCAATGCTGTCTCGGTTTCTGCGGGTGTTTTTATCTTACCACGAAGAAATTGGTTAAATATTTCTTTACCGCCAGGCAAACCAAATTGTGCCGGTGATCCGATAACTTCGATAGGAGCGGGCGGCGCTGTTAAACTAAATTTAAAGGGGTGCTTGGGATGTTTTAAATCGGGTTTATAATCTATAACTAATCGTGGAAATTCTCGTTTATCATAGCTTTTGGTCTGAACAACATTACCTAAGTTATCAAAGTGTACGGCAGGTTCGTCCCGCCGAGGTTGTTTACGCTCACCCTGTGTTATGGATAAGCAGAAACCATCCGGCAAATATTCGGTATAAACACCACTACTGAATTTTTGAATATGTTGGCAAATAATTTCAGCCGCTTTGACGGTGATATAGCCGATGCCACCTGTCTGAGAATCATGGGTACCGCCCAGTTTTTTTAATTTATCAAAAATATCATTACCGTATTTTTTTTTCAGTTTCTCTAAAGCAGCAAGATCTGTTTTGTGTCCGTGGTCGTGCGTTTGGATGCTAATTAAACCTTTATATCCCTTATACCATTCATACATTTTAAGTGCGGGATCGTGCGATTCTTGGCTTTGTGCAACTTGTACTTGCTGCTGCTGCTGCTGTTGTTGCTGTTGTTGCTGTTGTTGTTGCTGCTGCTGTTGTTGAGAAACTGAAACTTCTAATTTAATTTCGGCATTCGCATATTTTGACCCACGATAACTGCTGTAATACTCTGGATCAAGATCGTGAATCGCATTCGGGTCAGCAACAGCCAGCTGTGATTCTAGTGAGACATGGGCAGGTTCGGCTTGAATACGATGAGCGCCAGAAAGTTCTCCTTTTCTCTTTGCGCGACGCTCGTTTGCGTATTGATTGTCTTCTTCTGGCGTACGCGACTGCATGGTGGGGGGGCTTTCCTGCTTGCTTTTAAAGTGGACAAATTGTAAGCGATAGTAGCAAAAAAAGCAATCAAATGAGTATGGGAATTTTAACGTGCTAGCTTGTAGGATAGGTTAAAAATTAATCATATTGGGGCGGAATTGCGTAGGGTGGACACGCTACGCTTTGTCCACCCTACATTCTTACTTAAGCTGCCGCATGCTTATATCATAAAAGTTAACCAATACGTTATGCCGCCACTAGCTACTATGCCAAGCAGAAAGAGTGATGTTTTCAAAGCAAATTGATTGGGAGTTAGACTCCATAATAAGAAATACTTTGATACAAATGCCGACTTTTTTTCGGATGTGTGCGGTAGAGCGAAAATAGCCAAGCAAGATAATACTGAAGATAAAAGCGCTGATTGCGGTGGTTAAAATGGGTTGATTCAGTATTGCAATAAGTGTACCAAGCAATGCAAACAGTATAAAAGATCGGATCCCAATGGGCTGTAAGCCTTCGGTGTGACTGTGTTCACGTTCCAGTCCAATTAGCGAGCCAATTAAAAAAGAAATGGTAAAAGACAGTAAAATATCTAACATAGTGTTATCTCTTCCACGATAAGATCAGTAATATCTATTTTGTTGGAAGGATGCAAAATGGTGTTACATGAAACGATTTGTTTTGCGCCCGCATGATATATATTTTTTTGTACTGTTCCATCCTGATCTGCATACGAAGCAATCAGAATGAATATAAACGATAAATTCTTGCGGAGTATCAATTCCTAATCGAACTAATCGTCGTTTATTCATTCTGTGTTTGTCATTTTAACGTCTAAATCCAAAATAACAAAGCAGAATACCCAAAGCAAAATCTATGCACGCTGCTACATAAGCAGCAGTGGTATTTTGTAAGAATGCTTGCGTGGCTGAATCAATAAATTGTGGATACACGAGAATGCTGGCGCCTTTCAATAACGCAATCCAGGCGAAAAGCGTAATCAGAACTCGCCAATTCCATTGCCAAATATTATGGCTGACAACCATTAATAGTCCTAAGATTAAGGTAAAAAAAGCGGTTACAAGCATTAAGGGTTTATCATTTACCAAATTAGTTACGTTTATTATAAATTGCTGCATATTTACAAACATTGCTGTGGTAACAATGACGAGATAGAGTCCCAGTACTTTGCTTAAAAATTTAGAAATATCCATATTGAAGAGCTCCTTATTCAGTTTTCGTTATTTCAAATATGCTCTGCTATCATAGCGTTTTTTTAAACAGATTCACACACTGATAAATGCATCCCTGTGCTCGATCGGCGTTGTTGCGTAAATCAAGGGGAGGTAGAATGAATATTTCAAGACGGATAATTCTAGGAGGCGATCAAATTTTTTGTCATGTGTTACTATTTCGAGAAAACGTGAGCAGATTTTTATTCTCAAAACATGATAAGATTTGATCGAATCCTGGGAATATAATTTTATGCATAATAAGCCACTAAAAAATTATCGCACAATTTCGATAGGTGTTTCTTGTCTTATCGTGATCATCAGTCTTGTGTTATATTTTTTTCTGATATGGCCAAAACAGAAATATTATTATGCTCATCATATCAATATCAAAGGTATTTATTTACTTCATCCTTTGGCAATCCAGGAGTTTGAGTTGCTTGATACTCAAAATAAACGATTCACAAAAAAAAATTTGCAAGGCCATTGGTCAATGTTATTTTTTGGGTTTACGCATTGCGGCCTGGTTTGTCCTACCACGCTAAATACACTCAATAAAATGTATGTCATATTAAAAAGACAATTGCCAGAAAACAAATTACCCCATGTGGTATTTATCACCGTTGATCCAGAGCGCGATACGATGGCAGCATTAAAGAATTATGTTACTGCTTTTAATACCCATTTCCTCGGTGCAAAAACAACAGCTGATGATACTGCTACGATTGAAAATCAATTTCATATCGCCTCTACAAAAACACGCGTGCATAGTCAGAATGGAAATGATTATACTATTGCGCATAGTGCTGAAATCCTCCTCGTCAATCCAGATGCTAAAATCCAAGCTTATTTTTCTTATCCACAACAACCAGAACAAATGGTAGCGGATTACTATGCAATACTAGGATCTGTTTACCATTAATAATATAAATATTAATCAAATAGTTACGTTTAACTTGATTAATTTTAGAGCAATTAGAGTAATTTGTATTATAATAAATTATTACGTGAAAGTTTTGCACGCATTTGCAATCTAAATATTAGGAGAGTTGCGATGAGTGATAGAACTAATTTTAGAATTATTGTCATTGATGACAACCCATCGATTCATCACGATTTTGTTACAATTTTAAAAACAGAATCATTTCATCCGATTGACACCATGAGTGCTGAGTTATTTGGCCATGACGTCAATACATCTCAGCTTCCCCAATTTGAAATTGATGTTGCATCACAAGGGCAAGAAGGTGTCCAACGAATTCAAGAAGCTTTGCAACAAGGTAATCCGTATGCATTGGCTTTTGTAGACATACGCATGCCACCCGGTTGGGATGGAATAGAAACAATACAACATATTTGGGCGTTAGATAAAGATATTCAAGTTGTTATTTGTACGGCGTATTCAGACTACTCTTGGGAAGAAACTATTGCGCACTTAGGAACAACGGATAATTTATTAATTTTAAAAAAGCCATTTGATAATGTATCTGTCAGACAATTAGCAAGTGCTCTCACCACAAAATGGCAATTAGCGAATAAAACTCGTCACTACACCACCATGCTAAAGCAACAAGTTGCCTCCAGAACGATGTCATTGCAAAACTCTCTCTCGTTAATTAAATCGACATTCGAATCATCTAGTGATGGCATTATTTTGTTGAATAATGATGAGGAAATTATTGATTACAACAATAAACTGGTTGATATGTTGCAGGTGCCTAATTTTATTTTGGAATCTAAGAATGGGGGGAGTTTTTTAACGTATCTTTGCCAACAATTAAAAAATCCCGATGAATTTAGCGCAAAAATGCAAGAACTGAAACAGCAGTCTGATGAAATTAGTATTGATGTCATTAAATTCAAAAATGGTCGAATCTTTGAGTGTTATTCGCAACCACACAGGTTGAATGATGAGATAATAGGGCGAATAATCGATTTTCGTGATATTACTAAGCGCGCCATGCTAGAGCAAAAGTTACAATATCAAGCTACACATGATTCATTAACGGGATTGGCTAATCGCGTCATGTTACATGATTGTTTGAAATCAGCAATTAACAATGCTCAAGTTAATGGCACCCAATTTGCTGTTCTTTTTATTGATTTTGATCGTTTCAAATTAATTAATGATAGTTTAAGTCATTCGATTGGTGATGAATTATTAAAAGTCGCATCCAAGCGCTTACAAGCCGCTATTGGTTCTGCTGATACACTTTCGAGATTAGGTGGTGACGAGTTTGTTATTATTTTAACAAACACAGAAAATATAGAAGGTAAAGTGAGTAAGTTAATTACTCTTTTTCAAGAACCATTCGATTTTTTTAATGGCAGACAAGTCACACTGACAGCAAGCATCGGTGTTAGTTTTTATCCGAAAGATGGTGATACGATAGATGTGTTACTGCGCAATGCAGATGCGGCTATGTATAAGGCAAAATCTCAAAAAGGTAATAAATATAATTTTTATACGGCTCAGATGAATATGGAAAGTCTTGCTATATTAGATCAGGAAATGGAATTAAGAAATGCGATTCAAAAAGGCGAATTTTTTCTATGTTATCAGCCGCAAGTGGATATGACGAGTGAAAAAATAATTGCGGTAGAGGCATTGATTCGTTGGAAACACCCAAAGAAAGGTATTTTACCCCCGCTTGATTTTATACCCTTAGCAGAAGAAACAGGGTTAATTGTGCCAATTGGTGAGTGGGCCATGCAGGCTGCTTGTATGCAGAACAAAGCTTGGCAAGATCAGGGATTTCCTCCAATTCGAGTGGCTGTTAATGTGACAGCACAACAATTTAAACAATATAATTTAGTCGAAAATATCAGAAATATTTTGCAAGTCACTGGTCTCAATCCAAAGTATCTCGAATTGGAGCTTACCGAAAATGTCATTTTAAGTAACCCAGAAATTATTAGGGTCGTCACTGAATTAAAAAAATTAGGTGTCATCATTGCAATCGATGATTTTGGGACGGGTTACTCAAGCTTAAGTTATTTGCATAAAATACCTTTAGACAGGTTAAAAATAGATAGTTCATTCATTCAGCATATCCAGTCTAAGACGGATGATGAAGTTATTATTCGTGCTGTTATAGCCATGGCAAAAAGTTTAAATCTCGAAGTACTTGCCGAGGGAGTTGAGACACCCGATCAGGTTAATTTTTTGAAAAAAAATCAGTGTAGTGAAGTGCAAGGCTATTATTTTAGTAAGCCATTGAACACCGTTGAGTTTGAGGAATGTCTGAAGGATCCGGCGCAAATAAAAAAAATCATACATGCTAATGTTGATAGCAAGTAAAAGGAGAAGCAATGTTTTCTGAATTCTTTCAATTGCTACCTATACCAAAAGATTATCTGCAGGGTTCCTATGATCTTCATCTGGTTATTTTGTCTTATATGGTAGCATTATGTGCTTCTTATATCGCATTGGATTTAACGGGTCGATTGAGAGATATTAGCAATACACCTTCGAGCAATTTGCTATGGCTGTTAGGTGGTTCAGTTGCGATGGGTAGCGGCATTTGGGCTATGCATTTTATTGGGATGCTTTCATTTACGATTCCTGGCATATCGTTGCGATACGATTTATTTTGGACTGGATTATCACTGGTTGTTGCTATTGTGGCTTCTTGTTTTGCGCTTTACTTATTGCAATCAACGATTATTCGTATTGAGCACTATATTGCGGGTGGTATTATATTGGGATTGGCCATTGCTTCCATGCATTATACAGGTATGGAGGCTATGCTAATTTCTTTAAATTTTCGCTATTTGCCGAGTTTATTTTTTCTTTCCATTTTGATTGCTATTGTTGCATCTGAAGCAGCTCTTTGGCTTGCCTTGAAAAGCAATCAAGTTGTTTTGCGATTACGTAATCGCATTAAGTTTATAAGCGCTGCTATTATGGGCGTCGCTATTTGTGGCATGCATTATACGGGTATGGCAGCATCTATATTTACATCGCTCTGTGTGCCGTCTGCGATTACCTCTTCAATAGACAAAGCACTTGATCCAACGTATTTATCCATCGGCGTTGCTAGTGTGACATTTGCTATTTTGGGCATTGCATTTTTAGCTTCATCCTATAAAGAAGCGCTCAATCATCAACAGCTTGAGAAAGCGCGGCAATTAGGTATGGCTGAGATTTCAGCGAGTGTTTTACATAATGTGGGTAATGTATTAAATAGTGTGAATGTATCAGCGAATTCGGTTGCAGAAAAAGTATCTTTTTCAAAGCTGGATGGACTAGAAAAATTATCAGCGCTTTTTAACGAAAATAAACCAAATCTTGCTGAATTTATACAAAGTGCACGCGGTGCGAAGGCCTTGGATTTTCTGAATATGCTTGCCCAGTATTGGCGCGAAGAACAATCACTGGTAGCGAAAGAAATGGTTAGGTTAGACAAAAACCTGGCGTTAATTAGGGAGATTATTTCAACTCAGCAAGAATTAAGTAAAATAGCTAGTTTTGAGCAAATCATTTCAATCAATGAGTTGTTAGATGAGGCATTATTAATTACAGGCATTTCTCTAAAGCGTGAAATTAAGCTTGAAAAGCATTACGGTAAAATTAGTCCCCTGCAGATTGATAAAATAAAATTATTGCAGGTGTTAGTTAATTTACTGCAAAATGCAAGAGATGCGGTATTGGTCTCATCTAAGCAAGACAAAATGATTGTTATTACATCTGCAACAGTCAATGCCTATAAAGTGAGAATTGAAATTTCAGATAATGGTATCGGTATTTTACCTAAAGATTTAACCAAAATTTTTAGTTATGGATTCACAACTAAAAAATTGGGCCATGGGTTTGGATTGCATACGAGTGCTCTGGCTATTAATGCGCTGGGTGGTGAAATACACGTAGAGAGTGCCGGGGTGGAGAAGGGGGCAACTTTTATTCTGGACATTCCTTTTCATCATATAAAATCAAAATAGCTAAATCGAAACTAAAACCCATATGCTTTTGGTATAATTGCATTGCTGCTACCTTATTTATCGTTATATGATAGGCCATCTTGTCAACAGCCCCTGAGGATAAATACAGGTTAAATAATCATGTCGGAAAGCTTAATTTCGATTCTGCCCACTTATGTCAGCCCTAGCACACTTGCCTTTAGTGACAAACTTCCCTGTCATACAAAAAAAATTGAACACAAGCCAATAAAAGATATTTTAGAAAGATTGGATAGACAAGTATGGGTAGAGGGTTTATACGCGAGAGCAACAGATTTACCTCAGATAAAACGTTATAAAAATGCTGTGGGTAGTTATAAAAATGATTTTGATGAACAACAGTTTTTACAATGGGTAAAAAATATCGAAGATAATATCGTCATCTGCGCAATGGAAAATAAAAAAGTCGGCAAAGGCATTTTTGTGTTACCACAGAAAAAATTACCTAAAGGCACTTTTATTCCATCTTCTGGGATTATTAAATTGAATCCGACTCGTGAAGATCTCGAAACAAAAAATCATTGCTCCGTGTTGCAAGATTTTAGTTCTGCTGAGAGAAAAATAGTGGGCCTTATTGATCCAGCTGTTCGAGGAGGTATTCTTGATCTTATTAATCATGCGCCTGATCCGGATGAAATAACGGATTTTAAATTTAAAAACCACTCTATCAAAGACATAGTGGCTACTGCCAACTTAAGAGGTGTCATTAAGTTTTATAATGGCTATGCCATCATGGGTGTTGAAGTGTTTCAAGATATTGATGGCGGAGAGTTTGGTGCGCAACTCTTATGGTCATACGCTCAACCTGATGAATACCTTGGGCCTTGTCATAATCCAGAGCTTGTATTATTTGATAATCGTAGCAAACATAATGGCGAAGTGATTGACATAAACAATTATAGTTTGCGAAAAATAGCTATTTTTCTAGATACGGGAGAAATTGTGTTGCGAAAAGTGGCGTCATTAACACGCTGGGAGTTAATGAAAAGTGCGCCGGATGAAGGGCTTATTTTTTCAATAGAAGATCCATACTCGTCTATGCAAGCTGATTCCATGCGCTCACCTATTCTGCATGTTTTTTTGCAAACATATTTACAACAAAACCCAGCAGCTGATCGGGTGATTATAAAGATTCCTGCTGATGCTATGACTGCCGCTTAAAATGTATGTCGATAGCGTGGTTGTGTCGTTGTGGCATGGGTAATGTCAGGAGATGCAGAATTGCTTGCTGGGTGAGATGCAAGTGGGTTACTTGATGACGTTGGTAGCGGAAATGCCGTGGTATTTTTTGCTGTTTGGATTTGGAGGAGAAAATCAATTCGTTGCAGTAATTTATCAACTTTGTTCACCAATTCTTTGCCGAGTTTTGCCGCATCAGAGAATGGCATATCAAGATCACATGATGGTTTCAGTGTAGGTTTAAGCTTTTCCCAGTCAACACGGAAATTCTTTAATCGCTCAGTAAATGGAGTGTTTAATCCATAATGAGTGAGTTGCATTAACTGTGCCGTTGCTGCATCTTGATTTTTCGCAGTTGGTGTTGTGCCGAAATGGACGAGATTGCTGGCGCCGGGTATTTTTGCAAGAATGTTATCGACATTATTTTGCCGTTCTACTTTATCTGACAGACGACTTTTATGAATCGTAAGTACGGTGTGGATTTGTCCAAAACAAGCCCCTGCTGTGGTAAACCCTGCTACAGTGGAATCCCAAGGATCTTGTGTGGGTTTTTTTGAAAATAAACTTAAGCCGCTTAGCAAAACCAACCTCGTCAATTAGTATTTTTTATTATTAATATGTTCATATTATACACGTATCTATGTTGCTCGTCTGCATTTTTGACCAAGTATAGCCCAGATTTTTAAATTTCTATACCTATCATATTGATTTTTAAATGTAATTATTTTTTATGTTTGATAAGGAGACAGCCAGCCAAACAGCGCAAGGCATGTTTAATAAAATGTCAAAATCACTTACTTTGAAAAATATTGCTCAGCATGAATGCCCTCCGGTATACTGCCCACTTCTTTCCAAACCATGAAATAAGAAAAACTTTAGGAGAACTATTATATCAGCCAGTAGTCGCACCCCAGCGCATGATTATGAAAAAACACGCCAGCTTATTTTAACAGACAGTACAGAATTCGAAGTAAGCAGTCACGATCAAGATGCCCCTGTTACAACCACAATGGCAAAGCTTATTGCCAACGCAGAAGCAACAGGCAGAGCGATTGTTCTGACGGCGACACCCGGCCCTTTCAAAGATGCAAAAGAATTACCGCCGAATTGGATGACGTCAGCAAACGTCGCTGCGCAAGGCTGTACACCACAGTTAAATGCTTTTGAAAGTGCGTTTTTTGCTTTGCAAGCAAATGTTTATGCCATCAACAATAAAACGAGTGACTATCAATGCGGAGCTAATGGCTTATTAGCTGTGAAAAAATTATCTCACTTAAAAATGATTAGCGCATCTGCAGCATTACAAACAGCTTGGCATTTGCCAACTATTTCTGTTGACGAGCAAAACTATCTAGCACGCTTTAGTATCGCTATTAAACCAGATGGATCAAGCCAAATTTTTATGTTAGCAAGTCCTGTTAATCAACAAACGGCGGCTGAGCATGTACAAAAAATTAATGCGTTTTTAACAGCACGCCTGGAACAAGACTTACAGCAAGCACCTGTGCAACATGCTGCAGCACCTCGTTAAAGAAACGGGGTCAAAACACATAAACTGTCTGTATTGATGGTCGAGTTTCTCCTCAGGGCAATTTATAAATTTTCAAATTGGCTGAGAACCGCTATACTTTGGGTGTTATGTCTTTTTATATCAACAATAGGGGATAAAACTATGCGTCGTCAATTGCTCGTTATATCGTTAGCAACTATTTTGTTTACGCCACATGCTTTTGCTGGAACGATGTCGGCTGATGCCATCAAAGGGATACATCAGGATTTAGTGACAGAGCTTTCTACTGAATGTAAAAAAGAAAAATTAGGGTCTGATGATGTATGTGATTGTTATGGTAAAACCAGTGGCGAACATCTTGATGAGGCAGCTTTAGCGAAATGCCCTGATGGCCCAACCGGGGAAGGCTGTGTTAGCAAAGTAGCAAACGAAGTGATGAAGTCTGGCAAAGCGTTTTTTGAGGCATGTAAGAATGGCGGTGGTGCAAGTGCAGCGAGTGCCCCAAGTGCTCCAAGTGCAGCCAGTACACCAAGTACAACTAGCGCTCCAAGTGAAGCCAGTGCTCCAAGTGCAGCCAGTACACCAAGCACAACTAGTGCGCCAAGCGAAACCGCTGCACCAAGTGCGAATACTGATAAATCTCAATCAGATTCAGATAATTAATAACGTAATAGAAAGTATCATGGGGTCGGTTAATTCGACCCCATGGAATTTATGCTCAATTAGTGATGCTTCAGAATAGGGAGCATGGCAATTCACAGAAATTTATTTTTTAATAACAATAATCACTTGCGATCGCATCGGAAAATCGCTCCCAATTCCAGCTATTCTTTATTAATGAGTATCATGGTATTTGCATTGCAGATAGATTCTGTTAATGCAGGCAGGACGCGTCAAGAACGCAATACCGGTGATGTCATCACGTTGACGCTGATCGCTGCTCTTCTTGTCACGGCTATTTTTTACTTAGTTATCCAGCAACATAATTCCACGTTTGATAATCGAGCGTCTTCTGAAAAGCAATCCTATCTTAGCGGTAATACGAAGCGGCTAAAATTATTAAAAGAAAAGTGCCGGGCATTATCCATGCAATGCCAAGATCAGCCTGCGTTGTTAGCAGCCGTGAGTCAGTTTCTCAAAAGAATCGTCATATTCGAACATACTAACTATTGTCCAATTTCTCAGGCATTGATGAATGATCCCGTGACAGTGAGTTCAGGGCAGACGTATGATAAAAAAGCCATTCAAGTATGGTTAATGGCAGGAAATACAATCTGTCCTTTGACCAGGAAAACGTTATTAGAATCAGCAAAGACGAAATTGAATACCAATATTCGCGAGAAAAACGCAATTAGATTGGGTCTTGAGAAATTAGAGCGAGAGTTTGATTGTTTAAAAAAACCTGTACATTCGAAAGTGCCAGCAGACAATCATCACATGCGGCACGTAGCTTAAAAATCTCATAAGAATCAGTTAGATATTAATTATTTCTATAAGCTATACTTAATGTATTAGTGTGTGGCAGCATCACAAGGCTGGTATGTTAACCAAAGCACAAGAGCAAGAATTAAATGCGGATATTGGTACATTGACGCAAAGTGGCATTCCACTGGTGGTGCAGATGGGCGCTTTGCGTGCGGTGCTTGCCAAGAAGCACTCGCATGAGGCGATACAGAATAGTCCTTATCAAAAATTATTTACTAACTATGGCATACTGGCAACGATCGAAAAAATGCATAAAAGCTATGAGAAATACACATCTCCCGCAAGAGTGTTACATCCTCATTACCAAAAAACAGAGCATGAACGAAACCGTGACGAGAGTCTGCGACATATTCAAAAAATACTAGATGATAAGATAAATCAAGTGAAAGCCGCCATTCAGTCAAAAATGAATGTTGGCGCCATTGCCGAAATAACGGGAAGTGAGATAGATAAGACAACACTGTTAGCGGATCTCTTTCCAGATAAGAGAGGCGCAATTTTTACTGCGGTGACGGCTAACGCAAATCATTTTTGCACGTTAACAAATAATTCAACTCCTCAAGAAGTCGCTGTGTTGCTTGCAGCTTTGCAGTTGGTCGATGATGCCGTGATGCTGACTCGCCTAATGAATGTCACGCAGCATAAAAATCTTGTCGAAGGTGTCGTCAACTTACTAATTGCTGGCGATCCGCATGTCATGCGTTATTTGTCGCACTATTACAAAAATCTAAAAATAGATGTTATGACAATAGTAGTTAATGCATTAATTAATGCAGATGGAAAAAATCATATACCCGATGCATTTAATCTGTCGAGTTTTATAAAAACGTATTTACAAGCCTTTCCCAGTGCGAATGCTTACGAGGAAATCCTCTCAGCATTAGGCAAGCAGTTGACGAAAGCAAATTTTCCGATTGTGTTAGGGTTGATGCGAGATTTGCAGAGTGAATTACTGACTCAGCAAGCTTCTGATTTGGAGGGTATGGATAGAAATTTATTAGATAGAGACTTGCAACCTGTACAGCGTGCACTTTATGAATTAGTGAGAAGTTTCCCAGAGAAGCATCCCGATATTATCGCCTATTTTATGGAATTACCCGCCAACAATGCATTGCATCACACGCTTAAATTATTAGATATCGTCCCAGAATTAAAGCAACAGTATTCTGCTCTCCAAGCACAATCATCCCGTTCCCAACGATGGGCTGCAGCCAGCGCTGTGCCCCCACCTTTGTTTAAACCAGATCAAGCGCCGCAAGAGTTGCCTGCCGGTAAGCAGCATAAACGTCATTCGTCGAGTTGAAACGTTCATCTGTACTAAATATGGATCGTTTGGTGTTTCTTTTGTATAATGCCCGGCTATTCATATCAAAAGAATAAAGCGAGGGTTGGTAATGCCTAACGTATTGTATTGGCAAGGAATTATTTCGCGTATTGCTGTAGATGGGTATCGCAAACAAATTGAAGCATTATTGACGGGGGATTATCAACGCGCTCAATTAGATACGAAAAAACGACCCGGCTATACGCTTTATACGGCTCGCGTGAATGATAGTGAGCGTTTACTTTTTACCACGCAGATGGTGGATGGCAAGCCGCATTTATTATTAGTAGACGTGATTAAAAATCACGATTATCAGAAATCGAAATTCTTAAATAACCCAACGTTGTTAGAACAATTTCGTGAATCATCGGCGGAAACAGCCGCGATACTGACCAATGATTTTATCGCAACAACACCACCTGATTTTCATATTGGAAGTGAAATGGTAGCTGCATCATCTAGTAGTTCATCTTCTATTGATATCACGTTTACCGAGGGTTTTTATTACGACAATAAATTTGTCATTCCTAATGCAGAACAAGAAGCGGTGCAGCATGCACATATGACACAAGAAGAAGGGCAATCGGTACAGCTGCCATTGCTAGTGAGTGGTCCGCCGGGATCAGGTAAATCCTGTGTGGCTATTTCATTGTTACAACAAGAGGTCACTAATAATGAAAATCAACAGGCGAAGATTTTATATATAGCGCCATCGAGACAACTCGTCAATTATATGCGTGCATTATGGAAAAAATTGCCATGCTCTTTGCAAGAAAATGGCGAGTTGGATGAACACGTTCAGTTTGCGACTTACATGGATATTCTGCCACGTGATGTAGAATATGCTGAAGACGGTTATCTGCATTTTCAACAATGGTTTAAGAGCCAACGGAATAGAGTATTTGGCAAAGATAAAAAAGTTATTGATGAGGATGTTTATCAAGAATTATTAATTTGTTCGCCATTTGATACGCTAGAGGAGTATTTAAAGTTTGGAGCCAGACATTCCGTGCTGCCACAGCAGCGGGAGACTATTTTTTCACTGTGTATGGCATACCGAGAAGCAATGAAAAGAATGCGAGAGAAAAATGCCGATATCTGGATTCCTGAATCAAGCTCCATGCCTGAGTATGACTTGATTATCGTGGATGAAGTACAGAATCATGCGCCAAGACCCTTACGCGTTTTGGCGGAGCACGTCAAGACAGTGCATCGCGACGATCAAACGTCAAGCCGGCGTTTGGTGTGTTGTGGTGATATGAATCAAGCATCACGTTTTAAAAAATCCGGACAACCATTTATATTGACGCTGTCAGGGTCAGTCAAACCACTGGATCATATCGAACTGCATCAGGGATATCGTTGCTCACGCGCTGTGACACGATTAGCAAATCAAATTATGTTGCTTAAGTTTAACTTGATGGGCGGTGTTTTACATAAAGGGCAGTCAACGCAGATTGCGGAACCGGATACCGTGCCTGGCTGGGTTAAGTGGTTGCCGTTGCAAAGTTCAAATGAGCAATTGATAGCACTGCTCGCAGAAGATCACTGTAAGAAAACCGATATTGCCGTTGTCGCACAGCAACAGCATATTCAGGAAGCTAAACAGCGTTTTAAAGATATCACGCCATTCGTCATGACGCCGGAAGAAATCATCGGTTTAGAGTATAAGTGTGTGATTGGTTTTCGCATGTTAGATAAAAAGATTTATAAGGATGCGAGTAGCCGTCTTGCTGCCATGCCAGAACTTAAACTGGTTGAAGCAAGAGCTAAAGGAGACGTGCAAGATAAATTTTCTCCTGATTTTAGTCAATTATTTGTAACAGGGACACGTGCGCAGGATGCTTTTATTTTTATGCAGGATGAGCGAGATGATATTCGTGAGTTGGTGAAACACCTGAAAAGTGCGTCTAATTCTGTGCTATCTTCGTCAGCAAGTTCACACATGGGTAGTCTTGTTGAGGCAACAAAAGAGGATTGGCGTGAAAGAGTGGAAGAGCAACTGCGTGTGGGTAATGATAAACTCGCAGAAGAGATTTTTTATTGTGGTAAATTAGGCCATCACAAAGTGGCTTTTGAGAATTTCAAAAAATCGTTTCAAGTTGCGGAGAAACAAGCAGCATTTGCAGTGCCCGTATCAGCATCTATTGTTGCGGCTTCTTCATCTGTTGCTGTGGCGGCGTCTGCGCCCGTAAAAAAAACCATCAAGCCAGCAGATAAGCCAGCTGTGATGGCAGTTTCAAATTCAAGTCCGCCACTCGCGCCAGCTATAAAAAAAACCAAAGATTTGTCAGAGTATGTCAATGGCTTGAGGAATAGTTTCACAGTGAATAACGTGGTGAGATTATTGCAGTCGGATATTGAGAAAATTGGGAATGTCTTGTTTTTTATAAATCCGCTGACGGGCTTCCCTTTGATCTTGGAAATAACCAATGATAAGCCGAAATGTGATGTGCTTCGCGCTGCAGTCGAAAAAGAATCGTGCTTTATCAAAAAAATAACGAACGCATGGTTGGATAAACCAGTGTCCTATATTAATTTAACAGGACATCGTGTCTATGAAATTCCTCGGTTGGTAGAATTATTTTTTACTATTCTCGATCGGGGCGAAAAGGGCGAGATTGGAGCTGGACTCACATGCTTTGCCTATTTTCTAGAAAAATATCCTGAATTAGCAAAACAGATTCGTGGTGAGCAACTTTGCCGTCCATTTTTTTACAGCCAAAATTCTAGCCAAGCACGAGTTTTGTTGGCCTATTTAGTTGGAGGCAACGCAAGCAGCTTCAGAATATTGCTGACATATAATCCAGCACTTGCTAACGAGATAACAGCCGATGGGTTATGCTCATTAGTAGCCGATATGCCGGTCATTTCTCGTTTGTGCATATCTCAAGTAGGCGGGAAAATCCTAGCAGAATTGTTTTTGAGAAACCTTAGCTTGGCAAGAGAGATAGATAAGCGTTTGTCTACAGATAAAAGTTTATTAGCTCTACCAGAGGATGTGCTAAAGGTTATTGATGTGTGTGTTAATCCCTCGCGTGATCCAGACTTTGATGCTAATGATGCAGAGATTTATTTAGGGATTTCGAATAGTCTGAGGGCGGAAGAGACGGCAGCTTCAGGGTTATCAGTTAGTGCATCATCGTCTAGTAGTGTTAGTCTTTCTTCGACTGCGCCAGCACGGGCTATTTCTGCGATGTGGCCAGCAGAAATACAAGAATATACCAATTATTTATCTAAAATTCAGAATTTTAATGTGAAGAATATCAAAAAATTACTTGAATTAGATATTGATGAAGTGGGCCGTATTTTGTTTTTTCAATTTACAAAAACGCCAGGTGATATTTTTATCCG
>Ga0206815_1056_pt2 | contig 32908 bp, 29 predicted proteins | sample Alteio_BWOrgCont_91_FD_152864 | JGI IMG/M metagenome (GOLD analysis project Ga0206815, IMG submission 152864) | Enriched cells from forest soil in Barre Woods Harvard Forest LTER site, Petersham, Massachusetts, United States -... | ecosystem: Environmental > Terrestrial > Soil > Temperate forest >...
CGGGTGCAGGGCGAGATGCGCACCGGCGGGGGACGGGTGCTGGGTGTATCTGCCGCGGCTGCTACGCTCGGCGAGGCTCTGGACGATGCTTACCGGGCGATGGGGAAGATTCACTTCGACGGAATCTATTTTCGCAGGGATATCGGTCACCGGGCGTTGAACAAGACCGGGTCAGATAAGCCTGGTTCCAAGTAGAGGCTTAACCAGGTTTCGAGAGAGATTGTTGAGAGGAGAATTGATGCGAGGGGCGTGGGATATGGTTGGAATCAGGCTGGGATTGGTGGTTGCGGTTGGCGCGGTGGCTCTTGGGCCGGGCTCGTGGATGGCAGTGGCGCAAGCCAGCGGCGCTAGTCAGACTGCTCCGGAAATCAAGCCGCCGGCGACACCCAGCGTATCTGTTGTAGCTCTCGACCCTATGCGCATCGACTGGCCGAATCTGAAGCGGTTTCATAGCGACGATGTTGCTTTGCCTGCTCCGGCGGCGGGCGAGCATCGGATCGTGTTCATGGGCGACTCGATTACCCAGGGGTGGTTGAAGTATGGGGTTCCGGCTGAGCCGCCCGACCCTGCCAAGGCTTATGTCAACCGGGGGATCAGCGGGCAAACAACGCCGCAGATGCTGCTCCGCTTTCGGCAAGATGTGATCGACTTGAAGCCGAGTGTGGTGGTGATCTTTGCCGGAACGAACGATATTGCAGGGAATACCGGGGATATGACGCCGGAGCAGACGGAAGAGAATCTGGAATCGATGGCGGAACTGGCGCAGGTTCACGGGATCAAGGTGGTGCTGTGCTCGATTTTGCCGGCATTTGATTTTCCCTGGAAGCCGGGGCGCGAGCCTGCTCCCAAGGTCATTGCGATCAATAGTTGGATCAAAGAGTACGCCGCGAGCCATGGGCATGTGTATGTGGATTTCTACTCGGCGATGGTGGATGCGAGGGGCGGGCTGCCGGAGAAGCTGAGCAAGGATGGGGTGCATCCGAACCCCGCGGGGTATGCGATCATGACGCCGCTGGTGGAGGCTGGGATTGCGAAGGCGCTGGGTGGACAATAGCTGTGCCACTGACCTCCCTTCGGGGATCATTAGGTACGCAAAAGCGTAAAAATTGTGAATGCTGCCCGGATCTTTGGGTAGGGTTATTTGCCTCTGGCCTTTAATACCTTGGTGGGCCAAAGACGTGCGTTCTTCGGTGCTTCTACACCTTGAAATTCAAGTTCGGAGAAATCTGCAAGCATTTCGCTGGATTCGACCGCGCCAAGCACTCCGTCTATACATCTAAGACGATATAAACAGCCGGATTGGCTGAATAGCAGGTCGCCCCCACGCGACCAATCGGCCCATTCGCTCCTGCCAATTGTCTCAATATTTCCACTTTTTCGGACGATACTATGCTCTATGAGATACCAAGGGCCGTTACGCTCCATGACACCTAGTATCAACATTTGGAGTGTGTATTCCTCTGGTAATAACGGATGAGTTTTCTGCCAGGTAATTGGTGGGTCGTACTCTATCCAGACTTTCGCACCAAAGTCGTTCTTTGTGGCTTCGGGAGAGATGGTCAATCTCCAACCGTCCCGCTGGAGACGTTCTGACCAGACGGGATTATCTTCACCCCACCCCGGACGGTCGCCGAATTGTTGAACGGTCAACCAATTTGGGGTGGAGAATCCCGTGGCAATCGCCATTTCGCCTTGGCGGTGACTCAACGCGATCCGATCTCTCGACACGAATTGTCCGCCTCCACCCCAACCGTCACCTTTGGGCCAAAGCGCCAACGCAGTCAGATACGGTGGGCGGCTTATGGCAGACCACGACTGATAAGGCTTCTTCCAGTTTGCTGCGAAATACAGCAGCATATCGCCCTCGGGAGTTAAGTCGCATCGCCGCTCGTAGATTCTCCCTTTGAGCCACTGTCCCGGCTCGAAGGTATCCAGTTCCAGGTTCCATCGAATCAGAAGAACTTGATGGCTAGGGCCTCTTCGAAAAATGACTCCAACTGGCGCGTTTCGAGAAAGTAGCACATAAAGGCGAGTGGTTGATTTTACGTTCTTCATTGGGAACTCTAGCCAAGAGCATACCTCAGGGGCTAAAGCCCGCACGGCTCCGCTGCATTTGTGCCGGGATAAATCCCCGGCCTACCCAAGATGCGAGTTCGCCTATTGCAGTCTCTTGTTGCGATCAGGGTTTGGCTGGGGATGCGTCGAGGGTTTTGCTGTGGATGGTGGCCTGGGTTTCGGGGATGGTGCCGTCGTTTAGGCGGACTTCGGTGGGGATGCCCTGGATGAGGATGCGCTGGACGGCTTTACCGCGGGCGGGGATGAGGACACGCTGGGTGACGGAGGTCGCGGCGCTGATGACCTGGACCGGGGCTTCGACGGCGGCATAGCCGTTGTTGGCGAGATTGACTGCGACCAGATACGAGCCCTGGACCGATGCTGGGCTGGGGTAGACGCTTTCGATGGAGAGGTCGGGAAGGCCTTTGTCTTTGTAGACCCAGTCGTTGAAGAACCATGAGAGATTTCTGCGCGGGCCGGCTTCTTCGATCAGTTTTTCGAAGGTGTCGGGAGTCGTATCTTTGGCAGGATCGTAGGCGCGCAGGGCGGCGGAGATCGTTGGGTCGCCGACCAGATCGCGGAGCATCCAGAAGACGTAGGCGGCCTTGGTGCGGTAGTAGACCGGGGAGATGCAGGCGACCAAGGGCTGGCCGTCGCTTTCGCCGGGGCTTTCTGGCTCGGCCAAGGCCAGGGCTGAGCGGGCATTGTCCAGGGTCTGCAGGGCGCGCTCGCGGCCCTGCTGCTTTTCGATCCACAAGGTGCCCATGAAGTGGGCGACGCCTTCACTAAGCCAGGCGCGCGGGGACAGGACCCAGGCGTGGGTTAGGGCGTGGGCCAGGACTCCGTCCAAGATCTCTACTGTCGCCGACCGGACGGGCGTGGCGAGCATAGAGCCGGTTTCAAAGGGAATGTCGCCGTCTTCGGGCAGATCGAGAACGATTAGTTGGGAGCGGGGTTTCGTGCCGAGCCAGCCTTGCAGGAAGGGGGTGACTTCGGTGGCTGCGGAGTTCCAGGCAGCGACATTGGCATCGGATTCTGGACGGGTCCACAGGGTCATGTTGGCGGCCGGGTGGCTCGAGCGCGCGGCCAGAAACAGGCTGGGGGCCTCGAAGCCGAGCACGCTTGAGTCGATGTGGGTGGTGGCGATGGCGGGCAGGGTGGTGTCCGTGGAGGATGAGGTTGAGAGCGGAATAGGCTGGCCGTTGACGAGCGCGACGCTGGGGGCGAGGCCGTGAGGGATTTCAACGGTAAGAGAGAGGCGGAAATGCGCGCCGGTGAGACGGAGTTTGTGGCTGCCGATTTCGTCGAAGAGGCGGGCTCCGTCGCCGAGAATGACCGGAACGGATGAGACGGGGTACCAGACGACATTGCCGAAGCCGCGCAGACCGGTGAAATCGGTGGCGATGCGGTCCCAGTCGGAATGTTCGGCTACGTCGTCGGGGGTGCCGATGGCCAGCAGGCGCTTGGTGGACTGGGCGATTGCGCCGGAGTAGGTTGCGTCCACTTGCAGGCTGGCGCCGGGGGCGAGCGGCGAGGGCAGCGTGATGGCGGCTTCGTGAAGCTGGCCGGTGTGGTCGACGTCGGAGTTGAGAACGGCTACGGTGAAGGGCGCCTGGCGGCCGTTGAGGCGGATCTGCTCCCAGTTCAGGTCGGAGGAGAGCTGGAGCGGGATGTGCGCGAGCGGGGTCTTGCCGTCGTTGCGGACGGTAACCAGGGCGCGGACGGCGATGTGACTTTCGGCAGGGCGCAGGCGGACGTCCAGGTCGAAGCTGGTGGTTGTGAGCGCAGAGCGCTCGGCGTCCTCGGCGGTGGGCTGGGCGGCGATCTTGGGAGGTTGGCCGGTTGGAGTGGTTTGCGGAGAGGCGCCATCGACGGTCTGGCCGTTTTCGTCGATGGAGCGCTGGAGGATGACTTTGCTTTTCTGGTTCTGCGGGGTTTCCTGGGGTGTCTGGGAGGAGACTGGCGGGGCGCTGGAGGGGCTTTGAGCTCGGGCGGACGCTGCCGAAATTGCCAATAGAATGGCTGACGCAAGAGCGAAGCCTCTGCGTGAGGGGGAGAAACCGCAGGTCCTTCGACTGCGTTTTGCGCAAAAGGCGCGCAAGACTCCGCTCAGGATGACGGCATTTGTGGAGATGTTGGCATTGGCTGGGATGATGGCCTTTTCTTTGGTATTCGAGTGTCCCGTTGGGGTTAGGTGGGCCATCGGAAAATTTTGCCGCATCGCTGCTTTCCCGATCCTGATTGCGGGTGATTTCACGAGCCCAGGCCCTTCTGCTTCTTTGATTTGGACGGTGTTTCTCCGCTTTTGTCCCGCGTCTGGGCGCGAGCCTTGCCGCGGCGCTGGCGGTAGGCTTCAAAGAGGACGACGGCTCCGGCGGCCGAGACGTTGAGCGAGCTGACGCCGCCAGCCATGGGAATGCGCAGCAGGTGGTCGCAGGTGCGGCGGACGAGATCGTGGAGGCCGTCGCCTTCGCGGCCCATGACCAGGACGCAGTCGCCGGTGAAGTCGAATTGGTCGTAATCCATGGTGCCGCGCTCGTCGAGGCCGATGATCCAGATATTTTGGCGTTTTAGCTCTTCGAGGGACCGAACCAGATTGACTACACGGGCGATGCGGAGATGCTCCTGGGCTCCTGCGGCGGCTTTGGCGGCGACAGCGCTCAGGGGAGCGGCACGGCGTTCGGTCATGACCACGGAATCGACTCCGGCGCCGTCGGCGGAGCGTAGCAGGGCGCCGAGGTTTTGCGGGTCTTCTACGCCGTCGAGAGCCAGGACCAGGCGCGGCGAACCTGTCGGTTCAAGAATGTCTTCGATGGTGAGGAACTGCTGGGCGCGGACGATGGCTACTACGCCTTGATGAGCGGGGGTGTGGGCCATATCGGTCAGCGTCTCGCGGGGCTCGGTGCGGACACGGATTTTCAGGTCGCGGCAGAGGGAGACGATGGCTTCAAGGCGCTCGTCGCGGCGTTCGCGGGCCACCAGGACGTGATCGAAGCGTCGCTTGCCGGCTTTGAGCGCTTCTTCCACCGGATGGATGCCGTAGAGAGTCTGCATAGTCTTTAGTGTATGGCTTTGGCGGCTATTTCCGCTCTGGAGGGGTTTCCCCACAGGATTCGGAGCCGGATTGGGCTGTGAGGAACGAAATAAAGTTCGATTCGCGAATAATATTTTGTTTTTCCAGTGGAAATCCTTCGACTTGGAAACCGTTTGCTGCGTCTAAACCTTTGTGATGACAATGTTCGCCTCTGCCACCACTGCCAATTCGGTTAGGACCCGGGAAGCGCAGGAACTGGTTCGCCAGGAGAGCCTGGAGATTGCCCAGGGGTTGAAGCGCCAAGACGCGGGGCTGCTGGACCAATTGATTGTGCGGTATCAGCATCGCCTGCTGCGGTATCTGCTCTACCTGACCAGCAATCGGGAGCAGGCCGAGGACCTCTTTCAAGAGGTCTGGATGCGGGTGCTGGTGCGTGGCGGGCAGTTCAATGGTAAGGCGCGCTTCGATACGTGGCTTTTTACAGTTGCCCGGAATCTGGTGATCGATCTTCGGCGAAAGCGGACGATGTCCAGCCTGGATGAAATGTTCGAGGCTTCGGGAGACGAAGACCGCCCGATGGGGATCGAGATCGCTGCGGATAGCCCTTCGCCGTTCGACCAGTGCGCCGGCGGGGAAGACCGCGAGCGGCTGGCTGCCGCCCTGTTGCAGATGGAGCCGCTCTATCGTGAGGTCTTGGTTCTGCGGTTTCACGAGGATCTTTCTTTAGAAGAGATAGCAAATGTTACACGCGCGCCGCTTTCCACGGTAAAATCGCGTCTGTATAGGGGTCTGGCTTCGATGAAGCCCAAGCTGCAAGATAGCTACGGATCCGAGCAGGCCGTACTTTAGTTAGTGTCAACGGGCAGCGAGCCGGCCCGGGGCGGAGACCGGATTCGGAGTTGCATTGACATTGAGCACAATCCCAGAGCATGAGCCAAAGCAGCAAGGGACTCCTGGCGGAGACAGCCCAGGGGAAGCTCGCGGGCCTGCGGCCGATCTGCTTTCCGCGCTAGCGGGGCAGGACGCCAATCGGGAACGCTCGGTGGCGTTCCGGACGCGGCGCGTGGTGATGAGCTCTCACGGCGTGATCCAGGAGCGGAAGCAGGACAAAAGCCGCGCGCGCGGCGTAGCCCTGGCGGTCACTATTGTGGTTTTGCTGCTGATCGCCCCGCTGCTGTGGGAGGCGACGGACAGCCTGATTGCCGGTGAGCATCTGGGCGACCCACGCACCCAGTGGAGTCTTTGGGCATGTATCATTTGCCCGATGTTGCTGGGCGCGGCGCTGGTGGCCGGCTGGTGGAAGAATCGGTCTTGACTCTCTGAACCTCCGGCGCGTCAACTCTCTTGAGGTTTTTCCTAAAACGAGACTGAAGCCTTACCGAATCCTTGCTCAAACCTTACTGGGACCTTACAAAAAAAGACGCCAACTGCAACTTCTCCCTGTTATTTCCCGTCTTATTTCGTAGATTCGCACGTTGATCTGAGCTATGCTTTTGTGACGCTTCTATGCCTGATTCACAGTCATTTCCGATGAACGAAGACGCGCGGCTGATTCCCGTGTGGTCGATGGTGGCCGCCGGTATTGCATTTGCGGTGGTGGAGTATTACTGGTGGGTGGTTGTGCCTGCCCAGCGCCATCATCCGCCGCCGCCGCTGGGGCTGCGAATCTACTTCGATCTGTCGTGGGGATTGCTGGCGGCGCTTTACTTCCTGATGATCGGCTATGTCAGCAAGGACGCTCCACGGCGCTCGATGAGCACGCGTTTCTGGATCATCATCTGCGCGCTGCCGGGCGGGATCGGCGCGGTGCTCTATTTCCTGCTGCGGCTGCCGATTACTTCGCTATGCGCGTCCTGCGGAACCCATGTGCAGAATGAGTTTCACTTCTGCCCGCAATGCTGCTACCAGCTGACAGCCAGTTGCGGCAATTGCTTCCGCTCGGTGCGGATTACCGACCAGTTCTGCACGCGATGCGGACATGAGCTGGCGGAGGATCACATGCCGGCTCGGCTAAGGGCGATTGCGGACTGATCCAGCTCCTCCGTGCCAAAACTCCGACAAATAGACTCTCACTTCGTTCAAGACGGCAAGCTGGCTGGGTATGACTACGATGGTCACGCTCGAACCAATCTTTTCTCGGACAGGCTTCCGAAGAGTATTCTGGGAGCAGTTTGAGGAAGGAATGGCTGAGTTATGGCCAACGGCAGTCCCAAGGAAGATTCCCTGCAACCATCGCCTAACTTGAATGCTCCAATTCCCATGCCCATTACTGCGGTTGTTGTGGACGACGAGCAACTGGCTCGGGAAGAGCTGAAGTTTTTGCTGAACTCGGCGGATGGCGTCGAGATTCTCGCGGAGGGATCGAACGGCATTGAGGCTGTGGAGCTGATCGAGGAGCACCAGCCGGATGTGGTGTTCCTGGATGTACAGATGCCCGGCCTCGATGGTTTTGCGGTGTTGAAGCAATTGATCGAGCATCGCGGGGTGCAGCGGCTGCCGCAGATCGTATTTGCCACGGCTTACGACCAATATGCGGTGCGCGCCTTTGAGGTCAATGCCGTGGACTATGTGCTCAAGCCGTTTGACCGCAGCCGCATCCTGCAGGCTGTGGAGCGGGTGCGCGCGCGGCAGATGGAGAGCGGACCGGAAGGCGCCGCGGCCGGGACGGCTTCCGGAGCGGGGTCTGGCGAGGGGATCAGCACGCTGTTGGAGATGCTGCATCACCAGCAGGCTTCGCAGCGCAGCGCGGCGCCGAGCAAGCTACCCAATAAGCTGATTGTGCAGGTGCAGAGCCGGTTGCTGCTGGTGGACCAGGCGGAGATTTGCTATGCGGCGATCGAGGAGGGCACGATTCGCGTTGTGACGCCTACGGTCGAGGGCCACTCCAAGTGCCGGACGCTGGAGGATCTGTTGGAGCTGCTGGACCCCAACCTTTTCTGGCGGGCGCATCGGGGATTTGTGGTGAGCATCAACCATATCCGCGAAGTGGTGCCGTGGTTCAAGTCGAGCTACCAACTGCGCATGGATGACAAGAAGCAGACAGAGATTCCGGTGAGCCGGGCGCAGACGCGGCGGCTGCGAGAGCTGTTCAACCTATAAGAGTATATGGCCGGAGTGCGCTTAATTGGGTTCCGGGTTTGAGTTAGAGGCGCGTGGATATGGGACTTCTGCGATTTATCACTCATGGATTTATCAATTTCTTTGGCATCACGCAGCCGACGCCGAGGCAGGAGCGGCAGGCTACCTTGTTTATCTGCGGGCTGCTGGTTTTGATTTTCGTGATGGCTGGGCTGGCGTTTGCGCTGGTGGCGATGAGGCTTCGGTAATGGCCTCGGGAGTAGCTGAAATTGTCTAATAATGACGAGATAAAGTGCGTTCTGCTGGAAATACTTGAGATCGGACTTCTGCGTATTCGCGCCTATGGATTTGACGGCCTTGCGGAACGGTGCAGTATCGAAGCTGATCATCTCCACAACTTGCCGTCAGTCATGAAAGAAATTCAACTGGAACTGCTATCCCATTACCTAGAAATTGAGCGACCTGCCTTTACCAGAAAAGCGTCGGACATTGAGGCATTTGAGCCTTATTGGGCTCGTCTCACAGTGATGCTGAGCGAGATGCGTTCTGAGAGGACGAATGGATTCGCCAAGAGCTAGACTGCCTACTTCGACTTTCGGGGAATAGCGGTCAGAAACACCACCTCAGTCGTAGCGCTCGAAGATGATCTGCTTTTTGTGCCAGCCGTAGCCGGTTAGGCGTTCTCGGACGGCGGAGACCATGTTGTTGAGGCCGCAGATGTAGGTATGGATGTCGAAGGTGGGTGGCTCGGTTGTAAGCATCTCTTCGACAGCGACGGCGGTTTCCGCGACGGCATTGACAACCGCTGCGGAGGCAACGGCCGCCTGGCCGCGGGTTTCGACGATGTGGCCTAGGTACTCCTGGACGTAGCCGCGGCGTCCGCTCCACTCTTCACCCGCACGGCTTAGCGTGGTCACGTAGTGGAAATTCTCGTGCTCGGCGGCGATGCGCTCGAAGTAGTCGCGGTAGTAGAGCTCGCTCTCATGGCGGGTGCCGTAGATGCACCAGAATTCGCGGCCCTGGCTTCTGTCTTCTCCGGCGTGTTCGCCCTGCTCGGGAAAGAGCCACTGGGTGAAGGCGCGCATGGGAGCGATGCCGGTGCCGGTGGCGACGAAGATGGCGTCGGTGAGCGGGGTGCGCAAGGTGAAGTTGCCGTGCGGGCCGTGGATCTGGACCGTTTCTCCCTCGGGCAGGTCGCAGAGGTGGTTGGAGAAGAAGCCGTTTTCGACGCGGTTCACGCAGAGGTCGAACTTGTTTTGGCTGGGCGCGGAGGCGATGGAATAGGCTCGCGTCTGGGACTTGCCGCGGCTGTCGGGCGCGACAGTGGAAATGAACTGGCCGGGAGCGAAGTCGAACTCAGGCATTTCGTCGAGCGCGAATTCCAGGTGGTAGCACTGGGCGGATTCGGAGATACAGGCTTTTTGAACGAGGCGGGCGGTATAGGTTGGACGGGGCAAAATCAGGTTCTCGCTTCCATCAGAGATACGGCCGCGAACGCTTTAAGCCTGGCCTGATTATAAGACGTTGCAAACTGGGAATATTGTGATGCGGGACACCTGACAAGGCAATGGGATTAGCAAGGAGTGCCCGATGGAGAAGAAGCAGATTCCCTGTCGGGAATGACAGACAAAAAAGCAAGGGCAAATGCGATGGCCTGGGCAGGGAATCTGCTCAGGCCATTGTTCGAAACGGGTTAGAGATTTTGCCGGTTAGCGGGTCTGGATGGTTTCAAAGAGGAACCAGGCGCGGCGCTCGGCCTCGTCGATCCAGTTTTCAAGCAGGCTGGTGGTGGCCACGTCGTTGACCTCGGAGGTGATCTCGTGGGTCGCGCGCATGTATTCGACGAGAGCCAGGTTGTCCTGGTGCAGCTCGGCGAGCATGAGCTTGGGTGAGACGAAAGGCTCGGAGTTGTCTTTGAGGCGCTGATATTTGGAGATTTCGCTAATCGAGTGGAGCGTGGTTTCGCCGATTTTGCGGGCGCGCTCTGCTATGTCGTCGGAGGAGCCGAAAATCTGATCGGCCTGATCGTCGAGCAGCAGGTGATAGTCGCGGAAATGCGGTCCGCTCATGTGCCAGTGGAAGTTCTTGGTCTTGAGGTAGAGAGCGAAAAAGTCCGCCAGCAGGTGGCGAAGCTCTTCGCCGACTTGCTGGGCGCCTTTGCGGGGAAGGTCGGTGGGAGTCAGCAGTTCGTTGCTTTCAGCGGTTCTTGAGGCCATCTTTTACTCCTTCTCTGTGCCTTAATTGGATGCCGGCCGGAAAAGACAGGTCGCACGGAATGAGTGAAATTCAGGTTACGGTTTCAGGCTGGCCAGGCGAGCGGCTTCGAACTCGTCGCCCTTGTTCCAGACGATGGGCTTGGTGGTGTTGATGACGTTCCAGCCCAGCTCCATGCCGAGGCGGTCGAGCTTGGCATTGCCGGCGAAGTCCCACTCGGGGTGATAGTTGTCAGTGAAATTGTGGTAATCGTGGTCTTCGAAGTCCTTGAACTTGGCTTCGCCCCAGGCATGGTCGTGACCTTCGAAGAGCGTTCCTTCTTCAATGGAAAAAGCGGGAATACCGACCCGTGAGAGCGAGAAATGGTCGGAGCGGTAGTAGCTGCCGGCCTCGGGGCGCGGATCGGGAACGATGGTCAGATCGAAGCCTTTGGCGGTCTGCTGCACCTGCTGGTAAAAGCTGGTGCGCTGGGCGCCGTTGACGCTGATCTCCTGCGGCTTGCCGAGCGGCAGGATCATGTCGTAGTTGATGTCGAGCGCGATTTGGCCTTGAGGGATGGGCGGATTCTGGCCGAGGAATTCGGAGCCGAGCAGACCCTGCTCCTCTGCGGTGACGGCGGCGAAGATCACCGAATGGGGCAGCGGCATCTTGACCTGGCTCCAGACATGGGCCAGCTCGAGGATCATGCCGACGCCGGTGGCGTTGTCCGCCGCGCCGTTGTAGATGTTGTCGCCTTTCATGCCGGGGACCATGCCCAGGTGGTCATAATGCGCGGTGTACAAGATGGCCTGGTCGGGGATGGGCTTGGTGGCTGGCGTGAGCATTCCCACCACGTTGGGCGACTGGAAGGGACGCACAGTGCTGGCCACGTGGGCCTGCAGCTTGACGGAGAGCTCAACCGGCTGGAAGCCCGGCTTGCCGGCGGCGGCGAACAACTGCTCGAAGTCGAGGCCGGTGGTGGCGAAGATCTTCTTGGCTACGTCGTACTGGACCCAGCTGGCGGCCTGCAGGTGCGGGTTCTTGTCGTCTTTGAGGAAGGTCTTTTCGCTGGTGTTGGAGTTCTTGACGACATCCCAGCCATAGCTGGCGAGGTCTGTCTTGTGAATGATGAGCGCGCCGATCGCTCCCTTGCGTGCGGCTTCCTCGAATTTGTAGGTCCAGCGGCCGTAGTAGGTGAGGGCTTTGCCGGCGAAGAAGTTAGGATCGTCCGACGGCGGGTCGCCGACGATGCACAGGATGACTTTGCCTTTGACATCGACGCCGGCGTAGTCGTCCCATTTGAACTCGGGCGCGGTGATGCCGTAGCCGACGAAGACGATGGGCGCAGCGATATCGACGGCTGGGGTAAGGGTCTGGTTGGCAACGGTGTAGTCGTCGGCGTATTTGAGCGGGATGGGATCGCCCGTGCCTGGAATCAGGCTGAAGGTGGTTTCGTCGGGATTGACCTTCATTCCTACGAAGTCAATGTTCTGGAAATAGGTTCCGCCATCGCCGGCGGGTTTGAGGCCGAAGTTTTGAAACTGCGAGGCGATGTACTTGGCGGCGAGATTGCCGCCGCGCAGGCCGGGATAGCGGCCTTCCATGTCGTCATCGGCCAGAAATTTGACGTGACCGCGGATGGCTTCCGGATCGATCATCGCCTCGTATTTCTGGATGGTGTCCGGTGGCGGCTTGTTCTCGCCCGGCTTGGGCTTGGGCGGTTTCTTCTTGATCTTGAAGGGGGACTGGATCTGGACCTGGAAGGCATGGGCGGGCGTCGCTGTAACGGAAAGCGCCAGCAAGGCGGCCGGCAACAGAAGGAACGAGAGGGTCGAACCGGCAACGCCAAATGGCGAGAAAAGCCTTGCAATCGGATGGGTTTTCACTGGAAACTCCGGAGCGCTTGTTGGTTTAAGACGCGGTGCTCGTTGGGATGGTCTCAGATTCCGCTGGGCGCTGCAAACGGGATTTTATTCGAGGAGTTTGGAGAGGCGCTCGACTTCCTGGCGAAGCTCGCCCAGCTCGCGGGTAAGAATGGCGACTTCGGCTTCCAGTTCGGCCATGCGCTCCTTGAGTTCTGTCTCTTCTTCGGAGGAAAGGCTGCTGGATGAAAATGCCGAGGACGACGTCGAGGAGTAGGACGAGGCATGGGCTGAGGCTGTGGCCGGTTCAAAGGATTCTACGTCGCCGGAGAGCAGATGAGCGTAGCGGACTTCCTTGGTGCCGGGCTGACGCGGGAGAACTTTGACGAGAGCGGGTTCGCGAGCCATGAGCTTTTGCAAGACAGTTTGCACATCGCTTAACTCGTCAAACTTGTACATGCGCTCGGTGCGTCCGCGCAGCTCGCCTGGGGTTTGCGGGCCGCGCAGGAGGAGGACGCAGACGACGGCGATTTCGCCGCGGGTGAAGTTGAAGACTTCCTGAATGCGGTGCTCGTACTTGGGGACGCGGCTGTCGCCTCGAACAGCACCGGCGAGGCGCTCGTCTTCCAGGCCATGGAGGGCCTGCCGTACTTCGACTTCGTCGAGGGCTGTGACGGGATCGCGGTTGTTCTTCTGGTTGCAGGCGTTGACCAGCGCGTTGAGCGAGAGCGGGTAATACTCGGGTGTGGTGATTTCTTTTTCGATGAGAGCGCCGAGGACGCGGGCTTCGGTGGGGGTGAGATGCATGGCTGGGCTTCTCCTCGAAACATCTTCGCAGATTTCCGGCGGCGCCTCGTTATAGCGCCGCAGACGGGGTTGCGTGGGCGGTGCGGCATTTCACACCGGTTCTAAAACTTTCTCGTGAAACCTACCGCAACATTTTTTACCTATTGGTATCTAAATACATAGAGGAGTTAAAGATATGGTTCAACACAAGGTATTTGCTCTTTTTCTTTCGGTCTTATCTTTGCCGGTTTTAGGCACTTCCGCTGCGCTGGCGCAAGACGCCGGCCCGGCTCGTCCAGGAACACTGAATTACATTGAGGGCTCGGCCTCGATCGATGGCCGGCCAATCTCGCATCGGGCAGTTGGTACGGCTGCGTTGGAACCGGGTGATACGCTTGCTACCGGCCAGGGCAGGGTTGAGTTGCTGCTTACGCCTGGCGTCTTCTTTCGCCTGGACGAGGCAAGCGCGGGACGGCTGATTTCTTCCGATCTGACCAATACCGTGGTGCAGCTGGATAGCGGCCGCGCTGCGGTGGAAGTGGATCAGATTTTCCCCCAGAACAATATCCAGATCGTCGAGCAGGGCAATCCGACCCGGATTCTCAAGCCGGGATTCTACGAATTCGATGCGGACCACGGCGGCGTGAGAGTCTTCGAGGGCAAGGCCGAGACGGTCGAGCATGACACCAAGCGAGTTACGGTGAATGGACATCATGAATTCGCATTTGACAATGGGGACCAACTAAAAGCGCGGGAGTTCGATACCAGCGCTGCGAAGGACCCGCTCTACAACTGGAGCAGCCTGCGATCGGAATATCTGGCTGAGGCGAACACTCAGATCTCCGGCGAGTATGGCTATGCCGGCTTTGCGCCTGGCTGGTATTGGGACCCGTACGTCTACGGCTACACCTACATCGGCCTTGATCCATTCTGGAGTCCGTTTGGATGGGGCTTTTATGGCGGCGGGTTCTATGGGCGCGGATTCTACGGCGGCTTTGGCGGGCGAGGCTTCTACGGCCGTGGTTTCGCTGGTGGCGGGTTCCATGGTGGTGGAGGCGGGCGTCGCTAACCATTGAGCCTGTTCATCTTTCGGCGGAGCGCCTCGGCGCTCCGCCTCGCTTTTCCGGGAGCAAGGCCGCAGGATGCGTTAGTTGAGGGACCGGCTGTGGTGGCTCGCAGATTCAGGACTGATGAGCGAAACGCAGGATTTGTGTCGTATCCTCAAGGGCATGTTTACGAGAATTGCTGTCTCCTGCGGAATTTTGTCCTGTGTCGCGCTTTCATCGTGTTTTGCTGTGCATGCGCAGATTGCTGCTGAGTCCAAGGATGCAATCTACTTTGGCGCAACGGCGACTCAACAGACTGAAGCTGATGAATACACGCGCTACGAGCTGCTGGCTCCGGAGACGGCGAGCTTCAAGATCTACTACGAAGTGACGGCGACGACCGCTGGAGCAACGGCGTTTTACAACCCGATTCGCAAGGGCAGCGTGGCCAGCGATGAAAGTGTGTATGACGCGATGAGCGGTAAGCCGCTCGAGTTCAAAGTGGTGAACGGCGCGGAGGCGCGTAAGGACCCGCTGATGGCCGATGCGGATCTGGATACCGATTACATCAAGGTGACGCTGGCGCGACCGGTGCCGAAGGACGGGCAGGGACGCGTGGTGATCGTAAAGACCTATAAGGATGCGAAAAGCTATTTCGTCGATGGAAAGGCGATTGTCTTCAAGCGGCCGCTGGGCGTGCGGCGCAACAAAGTGGTGCTGCCGGCGGGTTACGAGGTAGTGGGACTGACGGTGCCCTCGCAAATTTTGACGGAGAAAGATGGGCGGATTGCGATCAGCTTTCTCCATGCGGGGGCGGGCGAGGCTCCGCTGGAGCTGGGAGCTGTTAAGGATGCGCAGACAGGCACGGCGGCGCTGCCGAAGGCTATGTCGAAAGAGTCAAGCTGGGAGTCACCTTTCAAGGGCGAGAGCGAGGGTGCACGGCTTTCGGAACGGGCGCATCAGGACCGCGACATTGTTTATTTTCTGCAGCAGCCGGAGACGCATTCTTTCAGCCTGTATCACGACTACACGGAGTCGCGCGTGGGCATCAACGGCTATGCGAATGTGGTTCGGGAAGGCAGCGTGGCCAGCCGGCCTTCGGCGTACATTCTGGATACCGGCGAGCAGTTGAAGGCGCAGGAGATGAGCGGCGCGGAGATGATTGCTTCGAAGATCAATGCCGGGGAAGAAGTGGATGCCAAGGCGCGGGTGGTGGTAATTCCCTTTGCGGCGGTGCAGGCTGGGCAATCGCTGCGGCTCCGCATTGCGGAGACTTATACGGCTCCGGTGAGCTACAAGCTGGATGGCGACGAACTGGTCTTCGATCGCAGCCTGGGGCGGCCGCGCAATGCGGTGGTGCTGCCTGCAGGCTGGTACTGCACGGCGAGCGCGATTCCCGCCACAGTGAGCCAGCTGCCGGATGGACGGGTGCGCCTGGACTATTGGGATGACCGGCCCGAGGCTGCGGATGTGCTGCTGAAGGCGAAACGGCGGGTTGGCGCGGAATAATTCGCTATTCAACAGTTACGGATTTGGCGAGGTTGCGAGGCTGGTCCACATCGCAGCCTCTTCTTACGGCTATGTGGTAGGCGAGCAGTTGCAGAGGGACGATTTCTAGCAGCGGCAACAGCAGCTCGGGAGCCCGGGGAATGCGAATGACGTGCTCCACTAGCTGGGCGATGTCTTCCTGGCCTTCTACGGCGATGGCGATCACCCGGCCGGAGCGCGCGGTGACTTCCTGGACGTTGGAGAGGGTCTTTTCGTAGCGGAGCTTGGAGCCTGCGTCGTTTTCATCCTGGGTGGCGAGAACTACGACTGGCAGAGTTTCGTCGATGAGGGCGTTGGGGCCGTGCTTCATTTCGCCTGCCGGGTACCCTTCGGCGTGGATGTAGGAGATTTCCTTGAGCTTTAACGCGCCTTCGAGAGCAATGGGGAAGTGGATGCCGCGGCCGAGATAGAGAAAGTCGCGGGCGTTGCAGTAGAGCTTGGCCAACTGCTCACATTGATGCGAGACGTGCTTGAGCATCTCTTCGATCTTGGCTGGGATGCGGCTGAGCTCTTCGACCAGTTCCAGGGATTGCGCTGGAGCGATCGTTCCCCGGACCTGCGCCAGGTTCAGCGCAAATAAGAACAGGGCCGTGATCTGCGAACTGAAGGCTTTGGTGGAGGCGACACCGATTTCCGGGCCAGCGTGAGTGTAGATGGTGCCGTTGGCGTCGCGGGTGATCATGGCGCCGACTACGTTGCAGATGGCGACAGTCTTTGATCCGAGTGCGATCATCTCGCGTTGGGCGGCGAGGGTGTCCGCGGTTTCGCCGGACTGGGTGATGAGCAGGCCGAGAGCGTTGGGGTCGGCGATGGGATTGCGATAGCGGTATTCGCTGGCGTAGTCGACTTCGACCGGCAGGCGGGCGAGGCGCTCGATCATGTACTTGCCAGCGGTGGCGGCATGCCAGCTGGTGCCGCAGGCGGCGATGTTGATGCTGGTGGCCTGGGCTAGATCTTCGTGGTTGAGGCCCATTTCAGCGAGGAAGACTTGCCCCGAATCGAGCGAGACGCGGCCCAGCGTGGTGTCGCGGATAGCGCGTGGCTGCTCCCAGATTTCCTTGAGCATGAAGTGCTTGTAGCCGCCCTTTTCCGCCTGGATGGGGTCCCAGGTGATGCACTGGATTTTTGGGGTGGTGGGGTTGCCTTCGAAGTCGGTGAACTGGACGCCGTTGAGGGTGAGGATAGCCATCTCGCCGTCGTTCAAGAAGACGATGTTGCGGGTGTGGTGGAGGATGCCGGGGACGTCGGAGGCGACGAAGAACTCGCCTTCGCCGATGCCGATGACGGCGGGCGGCCCGAAGCGGGCGGCGACGATCTTGTCGGGCTCCTGCGAGGAGAGCACGCCGAGGGCGAAAGCTCCGGTGAGGCGCTTGACGGCTTTTCGGACGGCTGCTTCGAGCGAGATCGTGGAAACCCACCCTTGGCCCACAGAACGGGCCAAGGGTGGGGCACCCGCTTCTCTGGTTGAAGTGACGGCGCTTTCCTTTTGGATTTGCTCGATGAGGTGGGCGATGATTTCGGTGTCGGTTTCGGTGACGAAAACATGGCCCTGAGCGGTCAGCTCACGCTTCAGTTCAAGGTAATTTTCGACGATGCCGTTGTGGACGACGACAATGCGGCCGGTGCAGTCGCGGTGAGGATGGGCGTTTTCTTCGGTGGGGCGGCCATGGGTGGCCCACCGAGTATGGCCGATCCCGTAGGTGCCGTGGAGCGGATGCTGGCGCAGGACTTCTTCGATGTTGCGCAGCTTGCCGGGGGCGCGGCGAATGTCGAGTTTCTCCTCCCCCGCGCGGCCCACGGCGATACCGGCCGAGTCGTAGCCCCGGTATTCCAGACGCCGCAAGCCTTCGAGAATGACTGGAACTACTTCCTTCGATCCGACGTAACCGACGATTCCGCACATAGTTGGATTGTAGAACCCAGTGCGCTGCCGGGAGTTGCAGAGCGGGATTAGTCGTCCAGGCGGCGGAAGAGTGAGCCGAACTGGGCTGCGGGGGCCATAAGGAAGATGGCGATGACCTGGGTCCAGTGGGCGTCGTTGGGGCTCAAGTACCAGGAAACCATGCCTGCGACGCCGATGGTCAGGGCGATGGCGGCGCCGATGCCGAGGGCGTTTTTGCGGGAGAAGGATGCTCCCACGACGGCGGCAATGACGGCAAAGACGACGCCGTAGATGGCCGTGGCCCACATCACTCCGGTAGAGGCGGGCTGGTGTGGAGGGATATGGCCGAGGACAAAGAACAGCACGGAAGAGATGCTGGAGATGAGGTACCCAACCACCCATCCGGCGACGCAGAGGCCGATGGTCTTGAGCGTCATGCCCGGAGCAGGCTCGGGTTGCATGGAGTCGAAGCGATCGTGTTTGCTGACGCTCTTGCGCATTAAGCCGGGCATGGCGTTATTCCTCAATGCGGTAGGTGTATTCCTCGATGACGGGGTTGGTCAAGACCTCTTTAGCCACGCGCTCGACTTCGGTGCGGGCGCTTTCCGGGGTGAGGCCGCCAGCCAGTTCTAGCACAAAGTATTTGCCCTGGCGGACGCTTTCGATGCCGTCAAACCGGTTCTTGCGCAGCGCGTTCTGGATGGTCTGTCCCTGGGGATCGAGAACGGAAGTCTTCAACGTGACATAGACATGAGCCTTCATTTGCTGAATTATAGTAGTTCCGGCGTTGCTGGAACCATGGCAGGCGCTGCCTGAATTCGCTGCGCAACCCTGCGGGCCGGACCCAACCCTCTTTGGAGGAGAAGCGAGAAATCAATGATCAACTATCTGGAGTTGCCGATCGGCGACCGGGCCCCTGAGATCTTTCGGGCGGTTATCGAGATCCCGAAAGACGGAACGAACAAGTTTGAATACGACAAGGAGCTGCACGTCTTCAAGCTGGACCGCAATCTCCATTCGCCCGTGCATTATCCAGGCGACTATGGCTTCATTCCTTCCACGCTGAGCGACGACGGCGACCCGCTGGACGTGCTGGTGCTGGTGCCCAGCCCGACCTTTCCGGGGTGCGTGCAGGAGGTGCGGCCGATCGGTTTGATGGAGATGCTGGACCAGGGCGTGCTCGACGAAAAAGTGCTGGCCGTCGGCAACTCGAACCCCCGTTATACCAATGTGTGGAACTACACCGATATTTACCCGCACATGCTCAAGGAAATTACGCATTTCTTTTCGATCTACAAAGATCTGGAAGGCAAACGCGTGGAGATCAAGGGCTGGCACGATGCCGCATATGCGCGCGACCATATCCTTCGCGCGATCAAACAGTTTGATGAAAGCAAGCTGATGAAGGCAGAAAAGGCATAGGCAGATGTGCAAGCTGATCGGGGCCGCTTTGCTGATTGCTCTTGCCTCGATCGCATTGCCGTGCCGTGCACAGGACTCGCTGCCCAACGCGGCGGCTGTGCGCTCGTTTTACGAGGCGGGGCTGCGCAGCAACGGCATCGTGGGCAGCAGCCTGGCGCTGGTGCGCGACGGGCGCGTGGTTTTGCGCGACAACTACGGGCTGCAGAGCAAGTCTCCCGACGTGCAAGTGGACGACGATACGACATATCACTGGGCTTCTTGCACCAAGACGTTTACCGGCATCGCCATCATGCAACTGCGCGACCGCGGCTTGCTTTCGCTCGACGATCCGCTGATCAAGTACATTCCTGAGCTGGCCGCGGTGCACGATCCCTTCGGTCCGGTGTCGCAGATCACGATCCGCCATGTGATGTCGCACTCCGGTGGATTTCGCGCGGCTACCTGGCCGTGGCATGACGATGACAAGGCGTGGCAGCCCTTTGAACCGGCGCAGTGGTCGCAGATTGTAGCCATGCTGCCGTATACAGAGATCGCCTTTGCTCCGGGATCGCGATTCAGCTATTCGAATCTGGGCGTGGTCTTTCTGGGCGAGATCATCGAGCGGCTTTCCGGCGATCCGTACCAGGTGTACATGGAGAAGAATGTGCTGCGGCCGCTGGGTATGGACCGCTCGTACTTCGACCGCAGCCCTTATTTTCTGCTGAAATACCGCTCGCATAGCTGGGATTTGAAGAGCGGCAAGCTGAGCGAGGATCCATTCGACTTCAACACGGGGATTACGCGGTCGAATGGCGGGTTGAATGCGCCTGTCGGCGACATGCTGAAGTATCTAGGATTCTTGTTGGGCGGGCAATCTGATTTGGCTCGCGAGGCTGAATACGGCGTGATTCTGAAACGGGCATCGCTCGAAGAGATGTGGAAGCCGTTGCTGCCTGTTACCGCCGAGGATGAAGAATCGCGGCTAGGCCCGAACGCGCAGGTGGCTGCCAGCTTTTTTGTGGTGACCGACGGAGATTTGAAGCTGATCGGGCATACCGGAACGCAGAATGGCTTCAAGAGCCGGTTCTTTTTCGATCCGAAGTCACGCAGCGGATTCATCGTGGCGTACAACACCGATGCGCAGGATGAAACCGGAAATGCCGCGCAGAACACGAGCCGCTTCGATACGGAGCTGGCTCGCTATCTCGATGATCGCTTCTTTCGCGGCAAGCAGTAAGCATTAGTCGGCGGCGGTGGGCGCGAGTCTGCGGCGGATCTGTCTGCGCGCGGTGAGCAGGTAGAGTATGGGGCCGACGAGCGCTACAAGAAAAGCGAAGAGGATGGCGGAGAATCCAGGAATGACGTGCTCGTCGCGCGAGGCGTAGAGCGCATAGCCGATCAGGGCTGCAGGGCCAACTCCCAGGGCGCAAGCCACGGCGAGGTTGCCGGCTTTGAAAGGCCGCTCAAGATTTGGCTCGCGGATACGAAGAACAACCAAGGCGACGAATTCGAGGATCAGGCTGGCGCCGTAGAGGATCAGATCGATGGAGATGAGGCGCTCGAAGGGCAACGTGAGTGCGAGAGCCCATGCGACTCCGCACAACAGGACGGAGACCCAAGGAACCTCGCGACGATTGCGCAAGGCGATGAAACGCGGAAGCATGCCATCCTCAGCCATGGCCATGGGCAAACGGGAGTAGCTCATGACCAGCGCGTTGAACATGCCGAAGCCGCTGATCATGCCACCAGCCACTACCGCGAGGCCCAGCCAGGAACCGCCAACGTTGGCTGCGGCGTCCACCCAGGCGCCGGTCGAAAAGCTCTCGGAGGAAAGTCCGGCGACGGCCATGGCCACCAGCGGAAGAATGTAGGTGAAGGCCACCAGCAACGCTGAGCCGATCATGGCGCGGGGATAGTTGCGCTGGGGATTCTCAACCTCTTTTGCTACAGTCGACGCGTTATCCCACCCCATGTAGTTCCACATGGCGACGAGCACGGCTGTGGACAAGGCGGACTCGGAGGCGGTGTGCTTCCATTGCACGGCCGGGTGCAACGCAAAACCGCGCCAGAAGGCGAGCACGACGAAGACGGCGAACGGCGCGAGGAGCAGGAGAAAGAGACCGACAGAGCCGTCTCCCACAGACGGCGCGCCGCGCAGGTTCCAGGCGCAGCAAACAACCACGACCGCGAGCGACCATGCCCAGCCATGCCAGCCGCCAATCAAGGCAGGACTGAACTTGCCCAGGTAGGTGACAAAGAACGCAGGATAGATGGCCATGTCGAAGACGCTGGCCGAGAGCGAAAGCCATCCCTCCTGATAACCCCAGAAGGAGCCAAGCGCACGTCGCACCCAGATGTAGAAGCCGCCGTCTGCGGGAATTGCGCTGGCCAGCTCGCCGATCATCAGCGTGGTGGGCAGGCTCCAGATAAAGGGCAGCACCAGCAGAATGACGATTGCAGTCGTGTAGCCCGCGCCGCCCAGAATGTCTTCGATGGCGTAGGGACCTCCGGAGACCATGAAGTAGGTGGCGGCGACCAGCGGCAGGATACGGATCTTCCGCCGCGCAGGTTGGAGGGCAAAGCGCATGAATGTGAATGTAACAACGAATTGCCCCCTCCCCAAGCGAAAAATGCCCCCGAAGCCGATTCATTTCCGCAGCGAAATGAGACGCTGGACGGAACCTGGAAAAGTTGGGCTTTGCGATGGAGTAGAGCGAATCCAAACACCTTTTGCGCGGCTTCGCGGCAGGGGGAGTCGAGCTTCGGGTATAATCCGGAGAAAGCAGGAGAGATGGCCGAGTGGCTGAAGGCGGCGGTTTGCTAAACCGTTGTAGGGTCAAAAGCTCTACCGGGGGTTCGAATCCCCCTCTCTCCGCCAGTAAAATCAAGGGCTCCGTAAGTATCGCAATCTAAACAACATCCTCCTGCCAGGGATGCGAATTGCGAGCCCTCCCCTTCACTCCTCATCATTTGACTTCACTGGGTTTGACCCGGTTATAGTGACAAAACTAGTGACAGCGTGCGTTTTCGGGCGTTGTCCGGAGCGACTGTCACTAGTCGTAGATTCCGTTTGGTTTAGATGAAGAACTGACGGTCTCTGCGCTCCCTTTCGTCCAAACTTCCAAATCCATAACAGTGACAAACGGTGCGACCGCACCGAAGGAGAAACCATGTCTGATTCATTCCTGCGTCTTGCCGATGTACAGCGCCGCGTGCCGTTTAGCCGCTCCACCATCTACCTGATGATCGCGCGAGGAGAGTTCCCCAAGCAGATCAGCCTCGGAGCCCGCGCCGTGGGTTGGCTTAAGAGTGAAATTGACGAGTGGGTTGAATCGCGGATCAAACGCCGCGAGAACTGAAGGAAGCCCTACGGAAGTCGGAAGGCTGTCGGTAGTCAAATAGAAGTCAAATAGGCTTCAGAAGGCATTCGGATGTCTATGGAAGTCCTATGGACTTCGGGTTGCTTCCGGAAGTCTTTCAGCCTTCCGATGGAATACGGTAGGCCATCCGATTCCCCTTGAACGTCCGATAGGTTTCCACTAGAGTTCCCCAGATTTAGTAGCTAACGGGGAAACTATATGCCAACGATTGTGTTCGCAAGCCCAAAAGGTGGCGTGGGTAAATCGACCGCCGCCGTCCTGCTTGCCAGCGAACTTGCCGGTCACGGCGGTACCGTGACGATGATCGATGCCGATCCCAACAAGCCCCTGAGTCAGTGGGCGAGCCTGCCGGGTAAGCCGGAGAAGCTCACCATCATCGACACGGCGACCGAGGACTCGATCATCGACATCGTCGAATCTGCCGCACTGAAAACGACATTTGTCATCGTGGATCTAGAAGGCACTGCTTCCATGATGGCTGGCTATGCTATGAGCCGTGCCGATCTGGTGATCATCCCTGCGCAAGGGTCTCACCTGGACGCAACGGAAGCCGTCAAGGCCATCAAGCTGGTGAAGAGTCAGGAAAGGGCGTTTCAGCGGAAAATACCGTTTGCCATTCTATTCACCCGCACGAGTGCAGCCATTCGTCCCAGGACGCTGCAGAGCATTGAATTGGAGTTTGCACAAAACGATGTTCCGATGTTTGGGGCACAAATTCATGAGCGCGAAGCCTACCGGGCTATCTTTGCTTTCGGAGGAACGCTCGTTGATCTGGACCCTAGCCAGGTCTCGAACCTGCCGGCGGCCAAGCTCAATGCTAGGACCTTCGCAGGAGAGGTCATCGAAATGTTGAAATCCAACGCCGCTGCTCAGAAAAAAGCAGAGACGTATGACCATGAAGAGGTCGCCTGATGCCAAAGCCGCGCGCCAGCATCTTTGGGGATGACGACACGACAACACTCGATGTCACGAGCTTCGCCCCAAAGGTAGGAGTGGATCACAAAGCGCCGCCTGCGGAGCAAGTAAAAGCCATCTCACAAGCGGCAAACTTCAATAGCCGTGAACCTGTCACCACCAAAGCTGCGCCTAAGACCACCAAACGGCCACGCCGCCAATACCGGACAGGTCGCAATGTTCAGCTCAGCATTAAAGCCCTCGCTGAAACGGTAGAACTGTTCTATGCGATCACCGACCAGCAGGACTGGGTATTAGGCTTTACGCTGCAACGTGCAATGGAAGCCCTGCAACGCGAACTCAGGCAGCAGAAATGAGCAGGGGCCGCTTCTACAACCCCCAGTTTGACCTTTTCCTCCCGACCATCGTCGATCTGAAATTCCGGGATCAGAAAGACACGATGGAGCGCCCGTTCTTCTCGCTGTCCAAATCCAAGCGCATGAAGCCCATCGAATATATCAACGAGACTGACGGCATCTTTGTGACCGTCCAGCCTCACCAGGACTTCGGGATGGCAACCATCTGGGATGCCGACATTCTCATCTGGGCCGCGTCCGTGCTCTGCGATATGAAGAATCGCGGGACCAACGACATACCGCGTGAGCTGAAGTTTCAGCCTCACGACTTGCTGAAGGCGATAGGACGCTCGACCGGGGGCAGGGACTACTCTCAACTCCGTGACTCGCTGGAGCGGCTTAAGACCACGGTGGTGACTACCAACATGCGCGTCAAGCGCGGCCAGAAAACCACCATGTTCAGCTGGATCGATCAGTGGGACGATCTCATTGATGCGCAGACCAAGGAAAGCAAGGGAGTAACACTCACTGTTTCCGATTGGTTCTACCGGGGCGTAACGGAAGATGGCGGCGTACTATCCATCGATCCCGCCTATTTCTCCATCACCGGCGGCCGCGAGCGTTGGCTATACCGAGTGGCGCGCAAACATGCCGGGGGTAATGGAGCGAACGGTTTTGCCATTTCCATGCCCGTGCTCTTTGACAAATCCGGCGCAGAAGGCACCTATCGGCGTTTCAAGTTCGAAATCCTGAAGATCATCCAGCACAACGACCTTCCGGGATTTTCGCTTGCCGTTGTTCCTTCGGAGCGCGAAGGAGAGCCGCTCGTCCACATGGTAAAGCGCGAGCATGTAGGGGAGGGGGGACACCAGGAATGGAAGCCTCCATCGAAGCAATCGCTTCGACCGCGTCCTGTGCTGCCGGTAAGAACCGCCGCGGACGGCGATCTACCGCTATTGAGTCCCATCATTCGGACGTTATCAGAGCGTACCATCGTCAATATCCGCAACGAATGCCCGGGATGGGATATCTACGCTCTCCAGCACGCTTACAACGAGTGGCTGGACGCTGATCCCAGCAGAATACCCGTCAATTACGAAGCCGCGTTTCAGGGATGGGTGCGAAAGCATCATGCCCGCAATCACTCACAGGTTTCGTGAGGCCGTTCCTGATAACCCGATGGAGCGATCCTCGCAGTGATCCGTTTTGAGACAAATCATAGACTTACGCAAAAACCGTCGGGGTATCGGGAACAGACGATTAGATCGCACAGATTAACTCCGTAACCTGTGGATAACCCTCGCATTTCAGGGAATCAGGAACAAATGTTCGGGGTTTCAGGAACCATACTATCGGGAGATCAGGAACAAACACTCGGGGTTTCAGGAACAACCACGTCCCGCAGCATACTGAGATCAAATGACGATCTGCCATGACCGAACACCCTAACTTCATTAACTTAAGATCAATAACCTATCTAACAACCCTCGTTCCTGATAGCCCGAGTAGAAGGCAATATCTGGAAGCTCAAGCCCATCGAGGGCTTTCGCTTCCCGAGAAAGGGAGACCCTTTCTCGACTAGCCCCCATGAAACACGGCGGGGGCAGTAATGCCTCTATTAGTAGTCTTTGCTTATGCACTGCTTGCATGTCTTAAAAACCTCGTTATCCTCGGTTGTCCCTTGCATGATTGGCCTGCCTTCGAATGAGCAAAGGCCAATCATGCAAGGGGAGAGCCGTGACACATCTTGATGAAGCGTTTCGTATGGTCGATGCGTTCGCCAGCTGCGGTGCGAACTCCTTCTTCGTGACCAAGACCGAGCTGGAATGGCCGGGACGTAAGAAAGTGAAATGGGGTAAGAGCTACTCGCTCGACCTCCTGCACGAGAAACTTCCTTCCATCGTTAAGACCGCAGCCATCAGACATCCGGTGAGCGTGCCGGACGGGCAGGGGGTCATGGCCGGTGAGAATGTCATCATCCGTCCGACCGGGCCACATGTCGCTTTCATCCAACTCGATGACCTGAAAACACCGGAACAGTTGGAGCGCGTGCGCCCGGCCGCCCTCATCATTCATGCCACGAGTCCGGGAAACTATCAGGCTTGGGTAGCTGTTTCCGGCCTGTCGGAAGGCAAAGAGGAATTCAAAACCTTTGCTCGGCGCGTGCGCCAGGCAGTGGGCGGCAATGACAAATCCGCATCACATGCGACACGTCTCGCCGGCACCGAAAACTTCAAAACCAAATACGGCCCCAAATTTCCGACCGTTCAGATTCTGGAAGCCCATCCAGGCCGCATCATGAGTCCCGAGCAATTGGAGGCGATGGGGCTTGTCGCCGCGCCGGAACCGCAAATCGCTGCACCCGCGTTTACGTCCGGAGCCAAGCAGGGCAGGGGTGGCAATGACCGTACCAGGAAAGAAAAAGTCTGGCCCGATTATGCCCGTTCCCTTGCCGGTGCGCCGCCGCGTCTGCAGGGCGACGGTCGCGACCGCAGCATGGCCGATTTCATCTGGTGCATGACGGCCATTGATTGGGGGTGGAGCATTGAGGATACCGCCGCCAAGCTGACTGAGGTGAGCGAGAAGGCTCGTGAACGGGTCCAGATGGCGGATACTGGCTACCCTCTCATCACCGCGCAGAATGCTGCCGCTGCCGTGGAACGAAATGCGCTTAAGCGGGGCAGGGGCTAACCGCCTCGAATAGCCTCATTTGATGGTGTAGCGCGCGCCGCGTCCTTTGCCGACCTGCACTAGGTAGTGCTGCTCGGCGAGCTTTTTCAGATGGACCTTGATAGTGTTGCGGTTGGCACTGGTCGAGTCTTCGATTTCCTTAACAGTGATCTCGCCGCGCGTTTTCACCAGTTCCAGAATCTGGCGGGAAAGAGCGGGCAGGGACGCGCGAAGCGCCTGCTCCTCTTTCACCTTTGCCGCCAGATTGTCTTTCTGCTTCGCCATCGTCTTCAGGAAGAACACCAGCCAGGCGTCCCAGTTCTGCTCGTCTTTGCGGATGGTCTGCTGAGTACGGCGCAGCGCGAGGTAATAGCTGTCCTTGTTCTGCTCGATGACGCCTTCCATGGAAGAGTAGGGGACATACCCGTACCCGGCGCGCAGCAGAAGTAACGTGGTGAGCACGCGCGACAGCCGGCCGTTGCCATCCTTGAACGGGTGGATGGCTAGGAACACAACGATGAAAATCCCGATCAGTATCAGGGGATGGTGGCTTTCATCCTCGACCGACCGGTTGAACCAATCGACGAGGTCTTTCATCCATCCCGGCGTTTCAAACGGAGTGGCGGTCTCAAATACCACGCCCAGACTCTTGCCGTCCGGCCCGAAGGCCTCGACATGGTTCGTCACCTTCTTGTAGTGGCCGCGATGGTCCTCATCCTTGGAGCTGTATTTCAGCAGAACGCCGTGCAGCTGCTTGATGTGATTTTCGGTGGAGGTAATAGCCTCGTAGCCCTCGAAAATCATGTCCATCGCGTCGGCATAGCCCGCTACTTCCTGTTCATCCCGGCTGGCAAAGGTCTTCGTCTGCAGCCCTGAGAGCAGCTTCTCCACCTCCAGATCGCTGAGCTTGGAACCCTCAATACGCGTGGACGACCCCACGCTTTCAATCGTGGCAATACGCCGGAGACTCGTGAGCTTCTCGGGAGCCAGCGTCTCAATGACCTTCCAGCTGCCCTTGAACTCGTCGAGTTCGGAGATGAGCATTAGGATTTCCGGGGAAATCGCGATGTTCTTGATGTCGTGCATGTGCAATATCCATTTTCACCCATTTATAGCCATTTCATACCCGAATACAAGAAAATATCCATTTATACCCGTTTATGTCCATTCATATCCGATTGATTGGCCTTAAGTCAGCCTGAAAATAGCTGGGTTCCCGGCGAGGGAGTCCTGAGCATTGCCGAAGCTCCGGGACCAGGGTAACGGGCATGGCCTTCGCTCTACGCATGGACAAAGCTTCAAACAACACAAAATAATGTCATCAGGTGTATCTGGCCTTGATTCCTGGCCACACACGTGGCACCAGTTAGCTATATGCTTGAAAAGTTCAAAGTTATCTGCCCTTTTTGAGCTATTGCTCTTTCAGTGTCGCGCCCCATAAAGTCGCGATATCCGAAGACTTGCTCACTGTTTTTACTCGAATTCGTGATGTCCGCCAATGCTCGCCCAGGCCGAAGACGAATGCACCCTGCGACTGCTCAACTGACCTTATGAACAAAAGAGACCTAAGCGAGCGAGACATCTGTTCCCAATTCATTGGCCCGGCGATTGACAAGGGCGGATGGGACAGGACGACGCAGGTCCGCGAAGAAGTTTCCTTCACCAAAGGGCGCATTATCGTTCGTGGAAAGCTTGTGTCGCGCGGCAAGGCGAAGCGCGCTGACTATATCCTTTACTACAAGCCCAATATTCCCATCGCCATTGTCGAAGCGAAAGACAATTGCCACAGTGTCGGCGACGGAATGCAACAAGCTCTGGAATATGCCAAGACACTAAATATCCCCTTCGTGTTCACTTCCAACGGGGATGGATTTGTCTTTCACGACCGCACGGGCACCAGCTCGCAGATGGAGACCAATCTCACGCTCAGCCAGTTCCCTTCGCCGGAAGAGCTGTGGGAGAAATATCGCGCATGGAAGGGACTGACGCCGGAAGCAGAAAAAATCGTCCTGCAGGACTACTACGACGACGCCAGCGGCAAGTCGCCACGCTACTATCAGACGAACGCCGTCAATGCCACCGTCGAGGCCATCGCCAAAGGACAGGACCGCGTACTCCTGGTCATGGCAACCGGCACGGGCAAAACCTACACGGCTTTTCAGACCATCTGGAAGCTCTGGAAATCCGGTCGTAAGAAACGCATTCTCTACTTGGCCGACCGTAATGTTCTTATCGACCAGACAATGGTCAATGACTTCCGTCCCTTCGGCGCTGCAATGGCCAAGCTCAGCACGAATGCTAAGACCATCGAGCGTGAAGACGGCAGCACCTCGACCGAGCTAACAATGGCGCTCGATAAGAAGCGCCGGATCGATACGGCATACGAAATATATCTTGGGCTCTATCAGGCCATTACCGGCCCCGAGGAACGGCAGAAGCTGTTCCGCGAGTTCTCGCCGGGATTTTTCGACCTGATTGTGATCGACGAATGCCATCGCGGCAGCGCCGCCGAGGATGCCGCGTGGCGCGAAATCCTGGAGTATTTCTCCGCCGCAACGCAAATCGGCCTCACGGCAACACCCAAGGAGACCAAGTACGTTTCCAATATCCATTACTTCGGGAAGCCGGTCTATACTTACTCACTCAAGCAAGGTATCGCGGACGGATTCCTTGCGCCCTATAAGGTCATCAAAGTTCATATCGACCTGGATGTGCAGGGCTACCGGCCCCAGGCGGGAGATACTGACCGCGACGGCGAGGAAATACCGGATCGCATCTACAACACCAAGGATTTTGACCGCACGATTGTCATCGATGACCGCACCAAGCTGGTAGCCGCGAAGGTCACGGAGTTCCTGAAGGAGAGCCACGACCGGTTTCAAAAGACCATCATCTTTTGCGTTGATGAAGAGCACGCCGCCAGGATGCGGCAGGCACTGGTCAATGAAAACAAGGATCTATGCCAGGAAAATCACCGCTACGTCATGCGCATTACTGGCAGCGATACCGAAGGCCAGGCGCAGCTCGGAAACTTCATCGACCCTGAATCCAAATACCCGGTGCTTGTCACGACCTCCAGGCTGCTCTCGACCGGCATAGACGCTCAGACATGCCGCCTTATAGTGCTTGACCGCCCCGTGGGCTCCATGACGGAATTCAAGCAAATCGTCGGGCGCGGCACCCGCGTCCATGAGGATACGAAAAAGTTTTATTTCACGCTGATTGATTTCAGGGGCGCAACCAATCACTTCGCCGATCCCGACTTTGATGGCGACCCGGTTCAGATTTACGAGGCTGGAGAAAACGACCCCATGCTGCCGCCTGACAACACTCCTCCAGCCGGAGATGACGGAGAGCCACTCCCGGAGGAGCCAGGCGACGATGAAATAATTGTTGATGGCTTTATACCCGACGTAACCTTCGACCCCACCGCAGCCACACCCCGCAAGATCTATGTCGATGGGGTAGGGGCCACCATCATTGCCGAGCGTGTTGAATATCTGGATGAACAGGGCAGGCTTGTCACGGAAACATTGCGCGACTTTTCCAAGAAGGCATTGAAGAAGCGCTTTGCCAGCCTAGACGAGTTCTTAAAGCGCTGGAGCGCCACCGAACGTAAACAGGCCATCATCGATGAGCTTGAAAGTGAGGGCCTTGCGCTGGAGCCCCTTGCAGATGAAGTCGGCAAGGATCTCGATCCGTTTGATCTCATCTGCCACGTTGCGTTTGATCAACCTGCGCTCACGCGCCGCGAACGAGCAGACAATGTCCGCAAGCGTGACGTATTTACGAAATATGGTCCCCAGGCCCGCGCTGTGCTTGAGGCAATCCTGCAGAAGTATCAGGACCAGGGAATCATCGACTTAGGTGACCCTCGCATCCTGCAGGTTCCACCGCTTGATGCCATGGGAACACCGCTCCAACTCATTAAGGAATTCGGGACACGCGCAGGTTTTATGTCTGCGGTGCATGAACTCCAAACAGCCATTTATCAGAAGGTCGCTTAAGCAATGTCAGTGCGCAACACAGTTAAATCGATCCAAGACATCATGCGCCAAGACTCAGGCGTAGACGGAGACGCGCAGCGCATCTCCCAGCTTTGCTGGATGTTCTTCCTCAAAATCATCGACGACCAGGATCAGCAGTTGGAACTGATGCAGGACGGCTATAGCTCTCCCATACCGCAGACACTTCGATGGCAGACCTGGGCAGCAGACCCCGAAGGCATTACCGGCGACGAGTTGCTCACCTTTATCAACACTCAGCTTTTCCCAGACCTCAAGGCTCTTACGATATCCGGCAAAAACGGGGAACGCCGCCGTGTCGTCCGCGATGTATTCGAGGATGCCTATAACTATATGAAGTCCGGGCAGCTCTTGCGCCAGGTCATCAATAAGATCAACGAAGTTGATTTCAACAACCTGTCGGAGCGGCAGCATTTCGGGGACATTTATGAACAAATTCTGAATGACCTGCAAAGCGCCGGCAATGCCGGTGAGTACTACACGCCCCGTGCCGTCACCTCCTTCATGGTTGACCGTATTGATCCCAGGCCTGGCGAAAGCCTCCTTGATCCGGCCTGCGGTACGGGCGGCTTTCTTACCTGCGCCATTCGCCATATGCGTGAGCGATATGTAAAGAAGGTGGAAGACGAACAGAATATGCAGGCGGCACTCCGCGCCGTCGAAAAGAAACAGCTGCCGCACATGCTCTGCGTCACCAACATGCTGCTCAATGGAATTGAGAGCCCCGGCTTCGTGCTCCATGACAACACGCTGGCACGGCCCTATATCAGCTACACACAGGCCGAGCGGGTAGAGATCGTCCTTACCAATCCACCGTTTGGCGGCCGCGAAGAAGACGGTATCGAGAGCAATTTTCCGAAGCATTTTCAGACGCGCGAAACAGCCGATCTATTCCTGGCACTCATCATTCGTCTGCTCAGAGTAGGTGGGCGCGCTGCGGTGGTATTACCGGATGGCTCCTTGTTTGGCGAAGGCGTGAAGACGCGCCTGAAAGAGCACCTTATGGAGGAGTGCAACCTGCATACCATCGTGCGGCTTCCCAACAGTGTTTTCAAGCCCTACGCCAGCATCGGCACCAATCTGCTGTTCTTTGAGAAGGGAACGCCAACCAAAGAGATTTGGTATTACGAGCATCGCGTTCCTGAAGGCCAGAAGGCCTATTCGATGACCAAGCCCATACGCGTCGAGCACCTGAAGCCATGTGTGGAGTGGTGGGGAGGGGCGAAGCGAAAGGGTAGGGCGGAGACCGAACTTGCCTGGAAGGTCACCGCCGACGAGGTGAAGGCACGCAGCTATAACCTCGACTTCAAGAATCCAAACACGGTCGCAGATGACCACGACGAGCCGGAAGAGTTGCTAATAAAGCTCGATGCGGCAGAAAACAATGCTGCCACCATCCGTGACCAGCTCAAGGCTATCCTCGCGGAGGCGTTGCTGCGATGAACGCTGAGCTCCTGCTTTCCCATTTCAACAGAATCAGCGACGCGCCGGATGCGATTCCGCGAATGCGGCAATTCATTCTTGACCTGGCGGTGCGGGGCAAACTTGTAGAGCAGGACCCAAAGGACGAACCTGCGCCAGAATTGTTGAAGCGAATTCGAACGGAAAAGACAAAGGCGCTTGAAAAAGGCGAAGCGCGCAAAGAAAAGCCCTTGCCACTCCTGGCACAGCCGGACATTCCGTTTTCAATTCCGACTGGCTGGTGTTGGAGCCAATTAGCGGAGGTTGGATTCATTAATCCTCGTAACTCCGCTGAAGATGGCCGACAATCATCTTTCGTCCCGATGGCTTTGATTTCGGCGGAGTATGGAATTACCAACACTCACGAAGTCAGGCTGTGGGGAGAAATCAAAGGCGGATTCACGCATTTTGCCGAGGGCGACGTGGCCCTCGCAAAGATCACTCCCTGCTTCGAGAACGGGAAATCTACCATTCTTCGGGAACTGACCGGAGGTATTGGAGCGGGCACAACAGAATTGCACGTGATGCGTCCAGTACTCATATCTGCTGACTACGTGCTGATTTTCCTAAAATGCCCATACTTTATCGAGTCCGGTATCCCGAAAATGACCGGCACTGCAGGCCAAAAGCGTGTGCCGACCGAATATTTTGCCAATTCTTCATTCCCTCTGCCCCCGCTTGCAGAGCAGCATCGAATTGTTGGCAAGGTGAATGAGTTGATGGCTCTCTGTGATCGGCTGGACGCGGCGCAACGCGAGCGTCAAAGCCGTCGAGACCGGTTCATGGCCGCAACTCACCATCACATCAACAACGGCGCTGACGGACAATCGGTCCAGGCCAACCTCCAGTTCTTCATCGACCGATTTCCTCGCATCACCTCCTCCGCCAATCACGTTAAGCAGCTCCGGGAAACTATCCTCAATTTCGCCGTCAGGGGCAAGCTCATTACCCAAACCCCCACCGACGAGTCTGCCTCTGAACTATTCAAGCGTATTCTTGCCGAACAACAGCGGCTCATCAAGAGTGGTCTCATCCCAAGACGCAAAGCATTATCGTCGAGCGACTCACTAGGGCTTTCATTTGTGTGCCCTTTGAATTGGAAGGCGGTAAATTTTGGCGACCTGTGCAACATTGTCACAAGCGGGTCACGTGGATGGGCTGAGTACTATTCCGACTCTGGCCCCAAATTCATTCGGGCTCAGAACATACGATTTGGAAAGCTCAGACTGGATGATCT
>Ga0206815_1027_pt2 | contig 32885 bp, 23 predicted proteins | sample Alteio_BWOrgCont_91_FD_152864 | JGI IMG/M metagenome (GOLD analysis project Ga0206815, IMG submission 152864) | Enriched cells from forest soil in Barre Woods Harvard Forest LTER site, Petersham, Massachusetts, United States -... | ecosystem: Environmental > Terrestrial > Soil > Temperate forest >...
GGCGTGATTCTGGGTGGCACGGGTAGTGCAGGCGGCTTAGTCGGCACATTAGAAAATTCTGGCAGTATCGTCGATGCTTACAGCGCAGCTTATACGAGTGGATCAGGCACAGTGGGCGGCCTCGTGGGCGCCAATAACAGTGGCGCTGTTACCAATGGCTATTGGGATACACAAGTTTCAGGACAAAGTTCTTCTGCTAGTGGCACAGGACAAACCACCGCGCAATTACAAGCAAGTTTACCTACTGGATTCTCTAGTTCAACATGGGGACAAATTTCAGGTGTTTCGTATCCTTATCTGTTAGCATTTTACTCTTCTGCTCCACGTGTGATTTCTGGTAGCAGTAATGCATCAGGAAATAGCACTGTCACATTAGCTGTGAATGGTACGAATGTTTCATCTAATGGTTTAACTCGTGGTACCACGCAAACAGGTGCAAACGGCTATTATTATTTCTTAGAACCCAATGCGGCAATTGCTAATAGTTCCGCTATGTTAACTTACCTAAGTGGTACAGGTGGTAATGCTATAACTACAGCACCAACTTCGGGTGGTAGTATCAGCAAGTTAGATCTCTTTTCAAATAGACTGCAACTAGGAGGAAGCAATACGACTAGTATTTCTCCTACCACGTTAAGTGCTGCAAAAGGTGGGTTATCATCAGGAATTTTATTCTCACTCAGCGGCTCTAATCTTGCATTAAATAATAACGTCAGCTTAGTTTCATCTACAACAACGACGACAAATATGACTGGCGCACTCACAGCATCAGGAACAGGTACACTCACATTTAACGGGCCTGTTGCAATCAATAATGCGGGTGCCGCAATTAATAGCGCAGGCAATCAAACTTACAATAATGCCGTTACACTCACATCAAATGGCTTATTCACCACGAATGGCACATTAACATTCGCTGGTGCAATTAATGGTGGCGCTAGCGATTTCACCTCAAATAGTAGTGTATTTGTGAATAGTGTTGGCTCATCGTTATTTGGTAACAATAATGCCAATATAGGACAATTCAATATTTGGTCCGCCAATCCAACAAATGATACAGTGGGTGGATTAACTTATAATTTTAAACAATACAACGCAACGTATGGTGTGAGCTCTGTTTTGGGAAGTGGTAATGGCTTATTCTATACTTACGCACCGACTTTCACACCTACATTAATCGGCACCGTCAGCAAAACATATAATAGTAACAACACAGCAACATTAAACAGCACCAACTATGCTACAGCAGGCTTCAATGGTGATACTGTAACGTTAACGAATCCAGCAGGCACTTATAATAGTATTCATGTAGGCACAGGACTGAATGTTGCTGTTTCCGGCCTTTCCATCGCTAACGTAACAAACGGTAGCGCAACAGTTTATGGATATACACTCAGTAGCTCTTCGGCTAATGCTAATATCGGTGTCATTACTGCTGCACCACTCACCGTTAACTTAATAGGTACTACTAGCAAAGTATATGACACGACAACTTCTGCAATATTAGCTGCAAATAATTATTCATTATCTGGTGTTATCGGCTCTGATATTGTTAATTTAAATAAGCCAACATCAGGTACTTATGACACAAAGAATGTAGGGACGGGTAAAACCACCTCTGTCTCAGGACTTTCAATCTCTGGGGCCAACTCAAGTGATTATGCATTAAGTTCAACAGCTGTTAACGGCGCTATTGGTATCATCACACCGGCAACCGTTACCACAAACTTAATAGGCAGTGTCAGTAAAGTATATGATACCACTACAGCAGCAACGTTAGCTCCAAATAATTATTCGCTCACCGGTATCTTAGGTAATGATATCGTTAACTTAAATAATCCAACTGCAGGCATCTATAATTCAAATAATTCGGGTACGAGTAAAACTGTGTCTGTAACTGGATTAACAATTAGCGGCGCGAATGCAAGTAACTATCAGCTAACTTCAGCAGTCATCAGCGCACCCATCGGCATCATTCTAGCACCCACAATGGTTGATATTCCAATCAGTCAAGCTACATCAGTCATGCCGATGATTACATCACAAACGACTACAGCGAACGTAAACACAAATTCAATCGTTATTAATAATCTATCGCTGAATAATGCATCCATTAACAATCTGAATAATCTTGTTGTGAATACGAATCCTGTTTCAATAAATGTTCCAATATCCTCTCTTTCTATCAATAATCAGGGCGTCATTAATTTAAATTACGCATCCACTCCATTAATCATTCCTGTCGGAACTTCTTCATCCATGACTGCTAGTTTGAATAATCGGTTTGACAATATGCCTACTACTAACACGACAGCTAGAGCTGAAGTAAATAATGCCCCACAAACAAGTAACACATTACCCCCTATCACTATGAGTCAAGACTCATCCCATTTTAATGCGGGCCAAAACTCCTTAATGATTATCGAAACACCTACAAAGGCAGCAAATATTGGCTTGACAATTCATAATGAAAATAATAAGTATTTACCATCAGATCAGCAAGGCAATGCATTTAATCTTGTTTTTCCTAAAGCTCAAAGAACAATAATACTTCCACATACTACATTCAGCATGCTATCTCTCAGCTCACTAAAAATATGATGAATTATCTGTTTAACGCTTACATTCAACAGTGACTGTTCCTGCAGCAGCGGCATCGAGATCTTCTGGATTCTTTTTTAGTAGCTTTTCAACTTTTTTGATGTTGCCATCACGTGCCGCATTTTCTATTGTTAAGTGAGGACCCCATTGAACACCAATCAACAATGCTGTCAATTCATCGTGATCAACATAAAGCTTCCATTCTGCAATTTCCATGCCAAATTTGCATTAGCTCCGCTTCTAAGGCCTCATTGAATTAAATTAGATTTACGGCTTAGATACTGCAATAACAGACATTTCTATCTCAACAGACTGCCGGTCTTTCATCGCTGCTTTTTTACGATGAAAAAACCCACCGTTACAAAATGAAAAACCGCCTTCTTTCGAAAGGAAAAGTGACTTCACTGTTTTATCGACACGCTTTTCATTAAATTTAATCACATTTAATGCGCGCTCAAGTGCTAAGATTGCGATCAGTGATGTCGCAGCAGGTGTGTTGCTTGGCAACTGCGAACCAGTTCCAATCGTTGACATCGCCGACGAAAATGCAGCGTCCACATTCAATAATTTCCCAAGAAATCCAACCAGCATTTCTGCCGTAGTTTGCTGACGAACACCTTCAGCTTTGTTTTTTTCAACCTCAACTGTATCAATCATACCGCGAATCAATTTATACATGACACGATTTGCTTCCGCTTTATAAAGACCGCCGCCCAGCACACTAGCAGAAACAAACGCGATCGCAATCGGCAATGCAATTGAACCGACTGAACACAGCAATCCAAGTTGATAGCCCATATAACCTGACACAACACTACGATAAACAACGGGAATCAACATCATCGGCTCTTGTCGAAATAAAAATAATCTACCCTGCTCTTTAATAATAGCTACACAATAAGACTCCATCTCTTTTTTATCAGGCAACAACGACTCTACTTTGAGCTGATCTTCAAGGTAATGTTTATATGTTTTAGGACAGATTGCCGCGAAGCTATGCACAGCCACAACACCTGCCACAACCGATGCGGGAAGCCATCCTCCCAACGCAGTCGCTGAAGCAAGCGCTAAAAAATAATAGTAAGGATAAACACGCAAGCCAACTGCACTGATATTTTGAATGATAATTTGTGCCGGTATCGCAATATCACCTTGTAATATTTTTTGATATAACCAAGGCTGTTCCGGATTGGGTTGCCAAAAATCCAGGCCTTTGAAATATTCCTCATCCATATAAGGCCCGAAATAACGCTTGCCATATCGCAAGATTCCAGCAACCACTAACCAATTGAGCGGTGTTGGCAAGGCAAGAATCTTACTAGCGATACCGATAACTTCCGTCATCACCCCGGTTAAATCCGTTGTATACAAAATGAATTGATGAAAAAGCGTTTTAACCAACTCAATACATGCTTGCCCCGGTGACTTGCGAACAAACTCTATTTCTTTTTGTAACCGTTTTTGTATCGATGGATTTAATGCATACTCAAGCGTCGCTTTTATCGCTTCTTTATAAGCAGAAAATACCACCATATACATACCGGTATCTAAAATGGCTGTTGATGCGCCGATACCATAAGCCACATTGCTAGGCACTACAGCACCCGGACTCAGTGTTTGGATGAATTGAACAATACCTTCATTACTGGTATTAATTTGAAAAACGACAAAAAGCAAATTGGTTGCGTTAGCTAAACAGAAATCTATTCGATACCACCACAATAACTGCGGGTAACTTGCGACATGGTTATCAAGCTCGAGCAGTGATTTATCTGAGTATAATTTTTTAAGCTCTGCCAGCTCTTCGTCATCAAAAACTTGTAAATATTGGCATGCTTCTTTATGTGAAATATCACTCCAATCATCTTCTGGTTTTTGTGCAACTACGGGAGGAATATTATCTGCATTAACTTCCGATTGAACATCAATCCAATCCTCTGGCTCATCGGGCTTCTGCTCAGCTATTTGGAGAGCATCATCAGCCTGGTTGGGATTGGCTTGTGCTGGTTTCACAACAATTGTTTTGATTGCTTGCGATCCGCCTGAAAGCATAACCTATCACCACTTATTGACTTGTTGCATCAAGCTTAGTCCAGACCGGATTATCCCATGGACCCGTAATGTGATATTCATAATTAGAACTCTTGGCAACTGCGTGTGACACGACTCGATCAACCAACCATGTGGCTACACCAACAATCGGACCGCCAGCAATGGCTGCCACCACTGGCAAACTACCCGTGACATGCGGCGTCACGCCCAATTGCATATCAAAATCTTTTGCTACCAACCCAATACGGCCTTTCAATTGCAACCCTGCAATAGGACCTTCAAAATGCATTTTATCCACAAATGCGTTACCATCTTTAAAATTAAACTCACCCATCATTGTATCAAAACTATAGCCTTGCCCAAAATCACTGAAGTCTAGACTCAATCGACGAGGAATATTACTTAAGCTTAATAAGTTTAGTAAACGACCTAATCCCATTTTTGAATTCGTAGACTCACTTAAATTAACAATGCGCCCCTCACCTAGTCGTAACGATATATTCCCAGATAAAGAAGTCATGGATGGTTGATAAGGCGTATTTTGCCAACTCAAATCAAATTTCATATCACCCGTACTACCAACCAAGCTAGAAGAGTTAAAGCCCCATTGTGTTAGCACTGCACCAATATTTGGCGCATTCAACTCACCCTGTAGACGACTATAATCTTTATTTTTTTCTTGGGTCCATTCACCCGATGCATGCAATTTTAATGTAGACTCATCAATACGTAATTGCTTAATCACTAACCCCGCTCGACTGGGGACAATATCCAAATAGACATGCCCAAACTGTATATCATGATAACTTATATCATCCACTTCTACTGACATCGCTGGCACTGTGCGTGGATCAATTGTTTTATGCATATCACTCAGCGATGATGGAATTTTGATACGTTGAAAATGCCCTTGAATAGGCGCTTCATTTAATTTAAATGGCAGCGTAACGTCACCACTTAACTCAGCACTATTTATGTTAATGAGCCAATTAGAATTGGCCGGCGTTAGTTTTACATGTGCTTGATGCAAGTGTGTATTCAGAACATCAATGATATCTGCCCGCAAATCAAGACCGCGCAGCAGTTTGAAATCCAACTTCTCATTGGATATGTGCTCACCACGCAATGAAGAAAAATAGTCTTGCCATTCTTGCACATTGATAGAAGCTAAATCCCCTGTTATCAATATGCCTGGCTCCGTTTGAAACGAAGCATTTGCACTTCCTAAATGTAACTCACCACCGACGAATTGAAATCCCTGTGGCGATTTTTTTAAGGTCAATGCAGCACTCAATAATTTATTGTAATCGATTTTTGTCTTCAGCAGCTTACTGTCATTCAAATCAATCGTAACTTGCAAATCTTTTTTATCAATGGCTAATTTACCATATGGCAACGGCGCCTTTAGCTCAACACCTGCTAAATCCGTACTTACAATCAAATGATCAGCATGTTGCTCTGTCGCTGCATGTGAAGATAAAAATACTTGCAGTTGGTATGGCGTACGACCTGTAGCAATATTATCTAATTTTAACCCTAGCCAATTTTGTAATGACGCGATACTAATAGCACTGGATAAATCTGCACGCAGCTGTCCAGCCACACCTTTCTCATGCAGCGTCGTCATTTGCAACGCAATAGGCTCCCCAAATGTCTCACCCGTGATGTTCTTTGCATTAATACTATCTTCGGTAAAATTAAATCCGCCATTTAATTTATCGAGCTGTAAACGCCAATCCGGCATAGTCAAGGTGGCATTAGTTAAAACAACATCACCATTCACACGCGTATTATCTGGCTTCTTCAAGGGAACTGTTAACGCTAATTTTAACTGCATAGGGCCAATCAGCTTCAGCGCTGATAAGTCTTTACCAATCGTTTTTTGTAGTGGACTTTGCTGAATAAAACGCAAGCCACTGGCCGCATCACCTTGCAAAAGCCCATCCACATTTAAAATTTGCGGTGCACTATTACCTAAATAAGGAATCACTGCATGCACCTGATTAATTGGCACATCCAAGATTTGTCCTTTATTCACATCGACTGTCATCGCACTACCAGCAAATGTTAACATGCCATTTAAATGCTGCAGATGCGGCCAACCTGGACCATAATTTAACTCGACATCTTTTACGGAAGTACTTATTAAAAATTTACCTGTTGCTGGCAGGGTATCAAATGGAAAATCTTTCATATTACCTTGGATGATAATCTTACCCTCTTCCGCCTGACCACTGAGGAAGGCGCTGCGCAACCACTTTGTTAAATCCGGATCAAATATTTTAACAGGCAAGTAATGCGATACATTCACCACATGCGCGATAGTAAAATGAGAAGTAAAATCGAGTGTCGGTTGATTATCATGTGGCACAGTGGCTGTTATCGTTGAATCAAAAACAAGATCTGCATTATCAGCATGGAAATTTCTTACGTTTACTAACCAATTACCGGCAGAATCTCGAGAAATTCTTGCTGCCGCTGTCAAATTATCAAATTCAATGGGTTGCGCAAACAGCTGGTTAATGAGTAGCGATATTTTTTTGCTGTCGACATCCACATTTACTTGGCTACCATCCCATGACAAACTGCCACTTAAATTATTAACACCCGGGAAGTTCTGCCACGCGTTAATTGCAAAACGGGCAAGCTTGCCAGAAATAATCATATGCTGAATATCTGTCAAATCAGCTGGAAGATTCGCTTGTAAAGTAGTGATATCGCCCTGTGGATTTAATGCAATGAGTGTTTGGCGTTGTTGCTCAGATAACAAATTACTACCCAATATAAAGCGCGCCGTATCTACCATATCAAGATAATTAAATTGAACGTGGTTAATAGACAAGCCACCTTGCACATCTTCTGATGCCGTAACAGCAAAACTCGTTGTTGGCCATAAATGCCCAGGCAAATCAATTAAAATCTGCTCGCCAACAAAAAATTGCGATTTATCTTCTCGTCGCCAACCCACGACACCACTCATCCGATTAACTTCTTCAATACGATTTTGGGCAATAGAATATAGCTCTAAGCCATATACATTAAATTCACTTTGAACTTTCTGAATGCGATTATTTTCCCAACGTACCCATACTTTGGTACTAGCAATTCCTTGCGTAATTTTATAGCCACCCCACGTTTGCTTGCTTAACCATTGTGGCAATGACAGCCCTTCAAAATACAAATAGACATGCGCTTTTGCTTCAAGCAATTTTCTGACATCACCATCCCAACCCAAATGAATATCGACTTTTGTTGGCATGTCTTGATTTAACACCGCTTGCCCATCTAACACATGATGGGTAACAGTATTGCGTAATGCTAATCTTTTTAACGTAATGGATTGCTGAATATGCTGAGATAAATAACGCAAATGAATATCTTCTAACGCCAATTGTGGTTGTGAAAAAATCCACGCAATAATGGTGTCTGCTTTGACTGACTCACCGGTCAATGTATCTTTAAGATTAACTTTCGTTAAGTCGCCAATTTGATACTGATCCGCGGTTTCTTGGTTAATATCCAGATCAACACCAGCCACGACCATACTTTCAATAAAAACTGTTCGCGACCACACACTACGCCAGATACTAAAATCAATATCCATGTGTTGAATAGATATTTTTGGTTTTTCTGTTGTAGGATCCAGAATGGTCACATTCGACAATGAAATTTCAGGTGCATAGCCTCGCCACGCCACTTTCACATCATGAATCAGCACTGGCATTTGCAAAAACTCACTCGCGATTTTTTCAAAATCGGCGCGATGTGCATTTAAAGCCGGTGTTAAAAAGCGGGCAATACTCACCAACAAGGCCACCAAGATAATGATTGCGGCCATCATATACCATAGCTTATTGAGAATATTTTCAAACGTTTTTTTCACATGCTATTCCCTTTCTAACAATGGCAAAATATCATATTGCTCTTGCGTATATGAAGTATCTGGACGTAACTTAATCGATTTACCTATCTGTACTTCGATATTCGCTAACGCTGCCGATTCATCATTTAATAACTCATCAGCAATGCGCGTAGATGTCACAATGAGAAATCCCGACCAAGCATAACTCTGCGCCATACGCATGACTTCGCGAAAAATTTCATAGCAAACTGTTTTGAATGATTTCACTGAGCCACGCTTATGGCACAATGGACATTGCACACACAAAATATGCTCCAAGCTTTCCCGTGTACGCTTACGCGTCATTTGCACCAATCCAAGACTAGACAGCTCACTAATTTGTGACTTCACATGGTCTTTCGCTAATGCCTGTGCCAATGCCTGCACCAGAAATTCTTTATTCAGCGGATCCATCATATCAATAAAATCGATAATAATAATGCCGCCTAAATTACGTAATCGCACTTGTCGAGCAATGACATCCACTGCTTCTAAATTGGTTTTAAAAATTGTCTGTTCAACATTGCCATGCCCAAGATACGAGCCCGTATTCACATCAATCGTTGTCATCGCCTCTGTTTGATCAAATACAACATGGCCACCTGACTTCAAGTCTACTTTGCGCTCCAGCGCTTTTTGTAATTCGACTTCTATGGCGTAATTATCAAAAATCGGCTTTTTATCCTGATACAATTCAACGCGATCGCGCAAGGCTGGAACATACCGCTCTGCAAATGCCTGCATATTGTTAACAACATCGATGTTATCGACGCGAATCTTTTCTACCTCATAACCCACCATATCGCGCATGATGCGTAATACGATGGGGATTTCTTCATAAATTAATTCAGTTGCATGCACCCGACGACTGCGTGCATCGATCTCTAGCCAACAGGCATCCAAACATGCTTTATCTTTGTCAAGCTCCGCTCGCGTAACACCTGCACTCATCGTCCGAAAAATATAACCACCAAAATCATTCGCTGTGATCATATTTAATAAGCGTTCGCGCTCCGCGTCATCGGTAATTTTTTGAGAGGCAGAAATTTGAAACACGCCAGGAGTAAAAACAAGATAGCGCGAAGGAATAGTAAATTGCGTGGTCAAGCGCGCGCCTTTCGAACCCAGAGGATCTTTATAAACCTGCACAAGAATTTCTTGGCCTACGGAAAGCAAATCACGAATATCAAGGTGTGCAAATTCATTGATATCGCTTTTAACTTTACCGTGTCCGCCCATATCAGAAATATGCAGAAATGCCGCCCTATCCAAACCAATATCAATAAATGCGGCTTGAATACCCGGCAATAATCGACTGACGCGGCCTTTGTAAATATTTCCTAGCAAACCTTGATGCGTACTACGCTCAATATGAATTTCTTGAAGTAGTCCAGCCTCTAATAGCGCAATACGAACTTCTTGTGGCGTAACGTTAACTAAAATTTCTTGTGACATGGGCAGAATAAATCGCAGTAAGTGAAGTCAATTAAATATTCTTGATTACCACAAAGCTTATGCCATTTTTAAATGACGACAATAAGCTCGCATAATAATGTATACCCACGGCCACAGTAGCATACTGGTAGCAGAAGAAGACCAATATAGCCAGGTTTTAGGTAATCCACCAAGAAACCCTTGCACACAAAACAACACAAATTGATAAAGCATCACAAATATAAAAACCCACAGCGCTTGTTGGAGTACTGTATACATGCGTAATTGGCTGTGCATTCTAACAACGAAATAAATTGCGATCGTTAATGCCAGTGCGTGCTCACCGAGCAATGTCCCATTCAGCACATCTAACATCAGACCAACCGTCCAAGCCGTTCCAACATTGGCATATTGAGGCATCATCATTGACCAATAAGTCAAAACCAATAATACCCACGCAGGCCGAAACCAGATAGTCCAATCTGGCATGGGTAGCATCGTTAACATGAGAGCCACAATCAATGAAAGCGGAATAGCAAACCAGTGATTACTATTCATTTTGTACTACCTTGTGGTTGTAAGTGACTATCAACCACTTTTTGATTTTGATTCGGCCATACTAATAATACTTGCCGACTACGATCTGTGTGTGCACTAGGCTGAATTTCAATGGTTGAAAATTGCATGCCGGGATCTTTTACCACAGAAATCACTTCACCGACTGGATAACCTGCTGGGTAATGTTCGCCAAGACCGGAAGTCACTAACATGTCTCCTGTTTTTACATCGACTGTTTGTGGCACATTAATAAGCTTCAGTTTTCCCGTATAACTATCACCTACTGCAATGGCACGAATGCCATTACGGGTATTTTGAATGGGAATGCCGCTGTGCGTATCATTAATCAATAAGACTCGACTTGTTAAAGGTCCAACTTGAATGACTTTGCCCATGACCCCGTTGGCATCTAATACAGGCTGGCCAACAAAAACACCGTCATTAAATCCTTTATCTAATAAGACTTGATTAACAAAAGGATCCGTATCCACCGCCAGCAGTTGGGCAATCAACACTTTGCCACGCACCTGCGCAGAAGAACGTAACAGCGCTTTTAATTGATTATTTTCAGATTCGATTGCTAATAAGCGTTGTACTTGCGCTTTCAGCAACAACTGCTCAGAACGAAGATTGATATTTTCATTGATGAGTGCATCGTGCGTACTAACTACAGCACCCATTTTATCAATTAACTGTACTGGCCAACTCACAACGTACTCAAGCAACGACAGTGGCATCGATAACGCTGAACGTAATTGCTGCACACAACCCGCGCGTTGATCAAGCACCATCATGATGATAGCCAATCCCACCCAAAACATAGTCCGTATGCCTGACTGGGAATCTTTGGTAAATATAACCTTAATAATGCAGTCCTCGCGTTTATTCTCGCATCAAGAATTCCACACCCACGGTATCAACCATTTCAAGTGCTTTACCACCCCCACGCGCAACACAGGTTAATGGTTCATCTGCAATAATAACGGGTAAGCCTGTTTCTTCCATAAATAAACGATCGATGTTACGCAACAATGCACCGCCGCCGGTTAACACCATACCGCGTTCTGCAATATCAGATGCCAATTCAGGTGGCGCTTGTTCTAATGCCGCACGTACAGACCCTAAAATACCTGACAAGGGTTCTTGTAATGCTTCTAAAATTTCATTGCTATTTAATGTAAAGCTACGAGGAATACCTTCTGCTAAGTTACGACCACGCACTTCCATTTCACGGATTTCATTCGCAGGATAAGCAGAACCAATTTCTTGTTTAATACGTTCTGCAGTGGATTCACCAATCAAAATACCGTAGTTACGGCGAACATAACTCACAATCGCTTCATCAAAACGGTCACCGCCAATGCGCACAGATGCAGAATACACAATACCGCTTAACGAAATAATAGCAACTTCCGTTGTACCACCACCGATATCAACCACCATGGAACCACGCGCTTCATCAACCGGCATACCTGCACCCATTGCCGCCGCCATTGGCTCTTCTAATAAATACACTTCACGTGCACCTGCACTAATAGCAGACTCACGAATAGCACGACGTTCAACTTGTGTTGAACCACAAGGCACAGAAACCAAGACGCGTGGACTTGGACGCAAGAAGCGATTTTCATGCACTTTATGAATGAAGTGTTGCAACATTTTTTCGGTAACATAGAAATCAGCAATCACACCATCTTTCATTGGACGGATGGCTGTAATATTGCCCGGTGTACGACCCAACATGAGCTTCGCTTCGCTACCAACAGCGGCTACATGTTTTTGGTTTGAGTTGTTACCTGGATTTTGGCGAATGGCAACAACAGATGGCTCGTTTAAAACGATACCTTTACCACGTACATAAATCAGCGTATTGGCTGTACCTAAATCGATCGACAAATCTGTCGAAAAATAACCTCTAATTCTTTTTAGCATAAAATGACCCATTCCTTCTGTGTATAAAACGAAACTGTACTGACTGTGAATTCTAATAGATTAAAAATAAACAAGCCACAAGATCATGATAGATTCTTTGAACTCTTTTCAGTTTATTGTTATCTGAATAGAATATAATTTGATCATGATAACTATTGCTGTATATTAAATATCTAATGCCTGTGTATTGATTTAGCAGCGCTGCTATCAAAGCCGCAATAATCGTCAACGTGCCCGCGTGCGTGCCCGTGCCCGTCTTTTTTCTACTAACAACTTTAAAAAAACGGGCACGGGCACGCACGCGGGCACGTTGACGAAGAGCCACCCATTTTTCATGGTAGGCCCTGACAACCCACGATATTTCGCTAGGTTTTCAGCCACCTTACACAGTATAATTGCCGGTTCATTTAGACCCTACAAGAACATAAGCTATTGGGAGCCAGTCATGTCGCTAACCGCCGCAGACGTCAAAAAAATTGCCCATCTTGCCCGTCTCACGATGAGCGAAGCAGATATTAATCGTTACACCGAACAATTATCAAAAATTATCGGCTTCGTTGAACAAATGAATCAAGCCGATACCACAAATATCGAGCCCATTGCTCACTCTTTAGATTTATCGCAACGATTACGCAACGACATCGTGAGCGAAACGGATCAGCGTGCTGCATTTCAGGCCATTGCTCCGCAAGTTGAAGCGGGTCTCTACCTTGTTCCTCAAGTTATCGAAGGCGAATAGTATCATGCATAAAACCATTGCAGAATTATCCAACGATTTACACGCGAAAAAAATTTCGAGTGTTGAATTAACACAACAATTTCTCGAGCGCATCAAGAAACTCGACAAAACATTAAATAGCTTTATCACCGTCACCGAAGAAATCGCCCTGCAAGATGCGAAAACCGCTGACGCTCAATTAGCCAAAGGCCAAGCGAGCCCACTGACAGGTATTCCATTTGCACAAAAAGATATTTTCTGCACGCAAGGCAGTAAAACCAGCTGCGGCTCCAAAATGCTAGACAATTTTATTTCACCCTACGATGCCACCGTCATTAAAAATTTTAAAAAAGCCGGCACTGTCTTGTTAGGTAAAACCAATATGGATGAATTCGCCATGGGCTCATCCAACGAAACTAGCTTCTACGGCCCCGTCAAAAATCCCTGGAATACCGACATGGTACCCGGCGGATCATCCGGTGGTTCTGCCGCTGCTGTCGCTGCTTATTTGGCACCCGGCGCAACAGGTACTGATACCGGTGGATCGATTCGTCAACCCGCTGCACTCTGTGGCATCAGCGGATTAAAACCAACCTATGGTCGTGTATCCCGTTATGGCATGATCGCATTTGCATCGAGCCTAGACCAAGGCGGTCCTTTCGCAAAAACAGCCGAAGATTTAGCACTCATGATGAATGTCATGGCCGGATTTGACGAACGTGATTCCACTAGCGTTGATCACCCCGTACCCGATTACACGGCAACACTAAACGATTCGATACAAGGATTACGTATCGGCTTACCCAAAGAATATTTTGGCGAAGGCTTAGAAAGTAACGTTGCTAAAGTCATTGAAGCTGCAATCAAAGAATACGAAAAACTCGGCGCAACCATTCACGAAGTCAGCCTACCCAATACAACATTATCTATCCCAGCTTATTATGTTATTGCTCCTGCAGAATGTTCTTCGAATTTAGCGCGTTATGACGGCGTGCGCTTCGGACATCGCTGCAAGGATCCCATTGATCTTGAAGATTTATACAAACGTTCACGCAGTGAAGGATTTGGTAGTGAAGTCACACGACGTATTATGGTTGGCACCTATGCACTGTCTGCTGGTTATTACGATGCCTATTATTTAAAAGCACAAAAAATCCGTGGCTTGATTCGTCGAGACTTTATCGATGCCTTCAAAAATGTCGATGTCTTAATGGGCCCCACCACACCGTCTACCGCTTTTAAAATCGGTGAAAAAACTAACGACCCCATCAGCATGTATTTATCGGATATTTATACCATTGCGATCAACCTCGCGGGGTTACCTGCCATGTCAATTCCTGCGGGATTCGTCAACAAACTGCCCGTTGGATTACAACTCATTGGCAACATGTTCACTGAAGCACGATTATTGAATATTGCCCACAGTTTCCAAACAGCAACTGATTGGCATACACATACACCAGAGGGGTTTTAGTATGGAATGGGAAACTGTTATTGGTCTTGAAATTCACGCACAACTGTTAACAAACAGTAAAATTTTTTCCGGTGCGTCTACTGCATTTGGTGCAGAACCTAACACGCAAGCATGCGCGGTTGATTTAGGGTTTCCTGGTGTATTACCCGTTCTCAATCAAGAAGCCGTGCGTATGGCGGTTAAATTTGGTTTAGGTGTCGGCGCTGAGATTACAAAGAAATCTGTTTTTGCTCGCAAAAATTATTTTTATCCCGATCTTCCCAAAGGCTATCAAATCAGTCAATTTGAACTACCTATCGTTGGCAAAGGTCATATTGATGTCCAACAAGAGGACGGTTCTCTGCAGCGCGTCAATATCACGCGCGCACATTTAGAAGAAGATGCGGGCAAATCCTTGCATGAAGATTTTCATGGCCAAACTGGCATTGATTTAAATCGCGCTGGCACACCCTTATTAGAAATCGTTTCAGAACCTGACATGCGTTCTGCCAAAGAAGCGGTTGCTTATTTAAAAGCAATTCACTCACTGGTGCGCTATTTAGAAATTTGCGATGGCAATATGCAAGAAGGTTCTTTCCGTTGTGATGCCAACGTTTCGGTGCGTCGCAAAGGTGATAAATTAGGAACACGTGCTGAATTAAAAAATATTAACTCATTTCGTTTTGTCGAACGCGCGATTAATTATGAAGTCGAACGTCAGATTGCATTAATTGAAGGCGGCGGCAAAGTCGCTCAAGAAACCCGTTTGTATGATCCCACCAAAAACGAAACACGCTCTATGCGCAGCAAAGAAGAAGCAAATGATTATCGCTACTTCCCCGACCCTGATTTATTACCCTTGGTTGTGACGGATGAATTGATTGCCAATATTCGCCAAGATTTACCCGAACTCCCGCATCAAAAACGCGAACGCTTTATGAAACAATATAACTTAAGCGCCTACGATGCTGATGTCTTAGTTAGCAGCCGCGCGTTAGCCATGTATTTTGAAACTGTCGTGCAAGAATCAAAAGCACAACCTAAACTCGCGACCAACTGGATTATGGGTGAATTATCGGCTGCCTTAAACAAAGATAACCTTGAAATTACAGCATCTCCCGTTTCAACAACACAACTAGCCACCTTATTACAACGCATCGAAGACAATACTATCTCTGGCAAGATTGCTAAGACTATCTTTGAATCCTTGTGGAACAAAGAAGGTGAAGTCGATGAAATCATCGAGAAAAAAGGCTTAAAACAAGTTACCGATACCGGTGCAATTGAAGCACTCATCGATAAAATCATTGCTGACAACCCAGACAATGTTGCGGCATATCGTGCAGGTAAAGAAAAATTATTTGGTTTCTTCGTCGGTCAAGCAATGAAAGCATCGGGCGGTAAAACGAATCCACAGCAACTGAATGAACTATTAAAGAAAAAATTAGCCGACAATTAATTTATACCGAGCCGCGACCGTCAGGGAGCGTCACTGGACTCACCGGTGACGCTCCCTGACGGTCGCGACTCGGTAAAAACGACAAACAAAACACGAGAAAAAACCAGCGTAATACGGGGATTTTACGCAGACCTATTTAGGCGTCAGCAATGCTGCAGGCTGCGGCCTTTCTTTTTCAAGCACAGTATCACAACCACCTTTTGCAGCATGCGCCGTGAGATTTAACAAAGCAGATCCAGCCATCATACGAGGCAGTGATAATCCCAAAAAACGTGGGTGAGTTTCATGGGTGACAGTTTTCCATAATCCATGCTGACAAAAATAATCCCATACTCGTTTTAATTGATAGGTATCCGGATCGCGAATCGCCCGTTTCTCTATCACATCTAATGGATTGCTCATCAACGTCGCAAGACCACCCGCCAGCGCCCCAGCAGCCGCATAACCAATCGTTTCAACACCCGGGGAATTCTCTAATTGATGGCTTTTCATGATAGCCGTGAATTGTAATTCCAACAGTGTTGTTGCCGCCGGAAAAACAGCCCAATAACCGCTGTTTTTTGCAATCCCCCAAATTAATGCGCTTCTAACATTCGCACTTCTGAGATTAGCAGGCAGTGTATTCCAATAGTCGCGGGGCGTTGGTGGCTTTGCATCAGGCGGTAATGTCGAAGTATATAACTGATGCTGCACACGAATCGCTTTGGATCGTGCTGTACCAGCGGCCTCAGGAATACTACCGCTCAAACCAGCGATCACATCACATTGTAAAGACGTAAAAGAACCACCTTCCAACTTATCTTTTATCATCGGCACAAATGTAAACGTTGCGGCATTCGGTAAAATACGTGTTTTGATCCCATACAATGTCCCCGCCCACGGATGCTCAGGAAACCACGCTTTAAAACGTTGCGCACCATGAAAAGTAAACGGTTGTTTGGGACCATGGACGGTGAGTTCTGCAGGAACTAACTGTTTTTGCGTCGCTGCTGCTGCAATTTTTTTATCGAGTGGATTCAAAATACCGCAAGCAATGGCTTGCAATATACCGTGTGTACTACCTTGCGCAACGTCATATGTTTCAACAGATACTGGATGCTTCTGAAGACTCTTCCCGTGTTTTTTGACGCTTTCAAAAAAGTCTTGTAGCGGTGATGATGGCATACCAATTTCCTCGTTTTTCAACGTATATTTCTTTGAATATATCGTTATAGTTAGATAAAGATGATAACACACATATGACTAAACAACGCTTAAATACGCATTTTAAGAGCAAAAACGAGACCCACTATCGCAAAGAGACACGTTGGTAAAATCGCCGCTAACAAAGGCGAAAATTGAAAAACAACACTAAATTGGCCTAAAAATGCATTCAAAATATAAAACGTAAAACCAAAAATAATGCCGAACAACACTCGCCAACCCATCGTAACAGAACGCGAAAATCCTAGCACAAATGGAATAGCTAACAAAATCATCACCAACGTAGCCAACGGTTGAAACACCCGCTTCCAAAATTCCCACTGAAAATCGCTGGCTTGCAGCCCATTACGTTGTAAATGATTAGCATAATCTAACAACGTTGGCAGCGACATTTCACCCGGCTCCACCATACCCACATTTAATAAACTTGGATTTAAAGCTAAATCCCACGTTGATTCCGCCACATGTTCACTTTGCGTTTTATTATTAGCAAACGTTGTTTTGACGACATCATGCAGCTGCCACTTGCCCTGCACTAAATCCAGTGAGCGCACATAATATGCTGCTAATAATCGATGTGTTGCATCGAATTGATAACGCGTTACATTTTCGAGATGCTTCAATCCCATCACCCGGCTAATTTGCAGAAAATTATTCCCATCATGAATCCACACACCCGATAATGTTGCAACGGCTTGTCCACCACTTTGTTCACTCTGCTTACGCACTTGTGCTAAGTGATGCGCTTTTGGCACTAACCCCTCACCAATACCCGTCGCAAAAAAAGTAATGATCACGGCCGCTGTCATCACCGCGAGACTAATGCTTCGCACAGAAAAACCCGCGGTACGCATGACAACTAATTCACGATTAGAAGACAAGACTCCCAAACCAATCACACCACCCATCAACATCAGCATGGGAAAGAATTGATATAACGTACGCGGAAACTCTAACAGCACGTGAATAAACGCTTGCCAAAAACCATAATCAGCTGTGCCAACGTCTTTCATTTCATCGAGAAAATTAATCAGAAAAACCAGCGCAATCATGACTAATACAACCAACGCCGTCGCCGCCATGACTGTTTTTGCAATGTAGCGATGCAAAATTGTCATAATGGCTGATACCTCGGTTTTTTAAGCCAAAAAGGCCGTAGTTGATAACGATGCTGCATAAAAACAAAGAGGATCGCGACAGCTAATATGGTCAAATGCACCCACCACATACCGAGAAAAATGGGTACCATTTTTATTTCAACCCAATTGCGCGATACAAATAACAAGTTGACGTAAATAATATAAACCAAGACAGCCGGCAATAAATTAATATAACGACCTTGACGCGGGCGGATATGACTAAATGGCAATGCCAACAGCATCAACACTAACACGGATAACGGCATCGATAAACGCCATTGCAATTCCGCTGCTGAAGTAGGGTTCGCATAATCCGCCCAGAGCTTCGCCGTAGGTATAGCTTCTTGTTCTAATCGTACATTACTAATGGGTGCTGGAGCACGTACGGAGTATTGCTTGAACTGAATAATTTTATACTCATTTCTGCCCGGTATACCCTCATAGCGATAGCCATCTGTCGAGACAATGAATTTCTCTTGGGTTGTCGGTTCTTTCACTTGAAAACCATGCGCTGCCGAGACCACAACCCACGACGCATTATTATCATCGGGCAGTGGTTTTTTCTCTTCGGCAATAAAAAGATTATCTGCATGTTGACGATCGCGAGAAATTTTTTCGACATACACCACACGACGTCCATCGCCCAATACTTGAAAACGTCCCGGTCGCAAGGTATCTAAAATATTATTCTGAGCAAGCCCTCGCGCTTTATCTCGTGCGATGACCGGATTAATCCAGAGCATGAGAACCACCACAATACCAGTCACAACAACAGCCAACATACTGGTTACCTGCAGCAGCTGTTTCGTTCCCATTCCACAAGCATTTAATACAGCCATTTCACTATCCGCATACAGCCGTCCATAAGCCAAAATAATGCCGAGATACAAGCTGAGCGGTAGCAACAAAGCTAACAAATAGGGAATTTCATACCCCATGAGCTGCACAACAAGATGCGCCGCGATTTTTCCTGACGCGGCATAGCTTAAATAACGCACGAGTTGATTACTTAAAAAAATCAACAACAATACGACCGTCACAGCGAGCAACGCTGCCACTACTTCCTTGATTAAATACCGAGAAATAATGCGAATAACTATTTCCACCTTCAATTTATTGACCAGATGCTGATGACATGGCAGTCAACAGATGACAAACCTTTTTTTTCCAGTAAACTTGGGCATTATACAAAAAATCGCGAGTAGGAGCTAATATGAAATTTACAGTAAAACTGGGCGATCTAGACAAACAACGCAAAACATCGCTCATCGTTGGAGTCACTGAAAAAGGCGAATTAAGCCCCTCAGCCAAACGTTTGGATAAAACTAGTCAAAATTTTATCAGCAAACTGCTAAAAAAAGGTGATTTTCAGGGCAAAATAGGCTCCACCCTATTACTACCTAGCGTCCCACATATTCAAGCTGATCATATTTTACTCGCTGGCTGCGGTGAAACCCTAACCGTCAATGAACGTGACTTCCGTCGTATTGTCAGTAGCAGCATCAAAGCGCTGAGCAGCAGCAGTGCCTCGCACGCGGTTTCTTACTTAGCCGAATTACAAATGGATGGCCACGATCTTGCTTGGCGCGTTAAGCAAACGGTCGAGATCTTTGTTGATACCCTATATTGTTTTCAACAATATAAAAGTAAAAAATCCACTGCTCCAGCGCTAAAAGAACTGACGATCGCCATTGCCGATAAAAAAGCACTATCTGCTTGCGAAAAAGCGTTAAAACAAGGCATCGCCATTGCCGAAAATGTCTCTTACACAAAAAACCTTGCCAACCAACCCAGCAACATTTGCACACCCTCTTACATGGCCGAACAAGCGAAAAAATTGGCAAAAGAATACAAAGCAATCTCTACTAAAGTTCTTGAAGAAAAAGACATGCGCAAATTAGGCATGGGCGCTTTCCTAGCCGTCGCCAAAGGCAGTGCACAAGCTCCCAAACTCGTTTGCATCGAATACAAAGGCACAGCCAAGAAACAAGCACCGATTGCTCTCGTCGGCAAAGGCATCACCTTTGATACTGGCGGTATTTCATTAAAACCCGCTGATGCGATGGTCGGTATGAAATACGACATGTGTGGTTCCGCCACTGTGCTCGGCACCATTAAAGCAGCTGCCGATTTAAAACTCCCTATCCATATCGTCGGCATTTTAGCATTAGCTGAAAATATGCCGAGTGGTGTTGCCACCAAGCCGGAAGACATTGTCACCACGCTGTCTGGCCAAACCGTCGAAATTTTAAATACGGATGCTGAAGGTCGTTTAGTCTTGTGTGATGCCCTCACCTATTGCGAACGCTATAAACCCGCCGTCGTTATCGATATTGCTACCCTCACGGGTGCTGTTGTTGTTGCTTTAGGTCATCATGCAACTGGACTCTTATCCAATAATGATAAACTCGCAAAAGACTTATTGCATGCAGGCATCCAAAGTCACGATCGCGCTTGGCAATTACCGCTTTGGGAAGAGTATCAAGAACAGCTCAGAAGCCCATTCGCTGATATGTCCAACACCGGTGGTCGCATGGGCGGCACCATTACTGCGGCGTGCTTTTTATCTCGCTTCACGAAAAAATTTACGTGGGCACATTTAGATGTAGCTGGCACAGCAGCCATGATGGGCGGCACTGATCGATATGCAACTGGTCGTCCTGTACCCTTGTTAACACAATATTTAATTAACCAATGTGAAAAATAACTTGTAACACTCAATCCCCTCTCCCACTTGTGGGAGAGGGCTAGGGTGAGGGTTTATTGCTTGGCACATTTTCTACTAAAAAATGTGCCAAGCAATAAACCTTCACCCCCAACCCTTCTCCCGAACGGGAGAAGGGAGAAAGCCTAGAGTAAAATAAACATGCCAAGAATCGATTTTTACATCATTGAAGAAGCCAATCCGCAAGCACGCTTGCGATTAGCTTGTCGCTTGATTGAAAAAGCCTACAAAAATCGTCATCGCATTTATGTACATGCCGATAACCAAACGCAAGCTCATCAATTGGATGAATTGCTCTGGACATATCGCGAAGATAGTTTTTTACCACATAATTTATACGGCGATGGCCCAGAACCCGCACCCCCCATCCAAATTGGTTTTGGTGCCACACCGGAAAAACACCGTGATATTTTAATTAATTTAAGCAGTACCATTCCAGACTTTTATCCGCAATTTACGCGCTTACTTGAAATTATTACCGCCGAACCTGACATTCAAACTTGTGGACGTGAACATTATCGTCAGTACCGTGCACAAAGCTATGAAATTACTACTCATAAACTACAAACTGTTGAATAGAAGATCCCATGGAAAAACTTTACGACCCCAAATTAATCGAACAAAACTGGTATCAAAACTGGGAAAAAAATAATTATTTTTCCCCGCGTGGTGACAACAAACCTTATTGCATCATGCTGCCACCACCCAATGTGACTGGCAGCTTGCACATGGGGCATGGCTTTGGTTCCACACTGATGGATACGCTGACTCGCTATCATCAAATGTGCGGCGATACAACACTTTGGCAACCGGGTACGGATCACGCAGGTATTGCAACGCAAATGGTGGTTGAACGCCAATTAATGATTCAAGGCAAGTCACGTCACGATTTAGGTCGCGAAAAATTTGTTGAAAAAGTCTGGGAATGGAAAAAAGAATCTGGCGGCAACATTACTCGCCAATTTCGACGTCTAGGTGCGTCATTAGATTGGCAGCGCGAACGCTTTACCATGGATGAAACGTTATCGCGTGCCGTTCGCGAAGCATTTATTCGCCTGCACGATGAAAACTTAATTTATCGCGGCACACGTCTTGTCAACTGGGATCCGAAATTATTAACAGCGATTTCTGATCTTGAAGTAGTGAGCACTGAAGAAGAAGGTAAATTGTGGCATATTCGCTATCCCCTAGTGGAAGGTCATGGCCACGTGACTGTTGCGACCACACGTCCTGAAACATTACTCGGTGACGTTGCAGTTGCTGTGAATCCGCATGATGAACGCTACCAACACTTAATCGGCAAGCAAGTACAATTGCCGCTGACGGGCCGCACTATTCCCATTATTGCTGATGATTATGTCGAAAAAGATTTCGGCAGTGGTTGCGTTAAAATCACACCAGCACATGATTTCAATGACTATGCTGTTGGCCAACGTCATTCACTTGCGTCCATTAATATTTTCACACCCGATGCACATATCAACGAAAATGCACCGAAAAATTATCAAGGCTTGGAACGGTTTGCCGCGCGCGAACAAATTATCAAAGATCTCGACGTTGTCGGCTTACTCGAAAAAATTGACAAACACATGTCAAAAATTCCACGCGGCGATCGCTCGGGTGTTGTCATCGAACCTTACCTGACCGAACAATGGTATATGCGCATGAAGCCGCTGGCAGAACCTGCCATTGCGGCTGTCGCAAATGGTAATATGACATTTGTCCCCGAAAATTGGAGCAAAACCTATTTCCAATGGTTAAACAACATTGAAGATTGGTGTATCAGTCGTCAGCTTTGGTGGGGTCATCGTATTCCGGCTTGGTATGATGAAGCAGGGAAAATTTATGTTGGCCATGATGAAGCGGATGTCCGTCAACGTCACCAACTCGATGCTACCATTAAATTACGCCAAGATGAGGATGTATTAGATACGTGGTTCTCATCCGCATTATGGCCTTTTTCAACGCTAGGTTGGCCAGAACAAACCCCAGATCTGCAAAAATTCTATCCGACCAGTGTGTTAGTCACCGGGTTCGATATTATTTTCTTCTGGGTCGCCCGCATGATCATGATGGGACTGAAATTCACCGGCCAAGTGCCGTTCAAAGAAGTTTACATTCACGGTTTGATTTGCGACGCCGACGGGCAAAAAATGTCAAAATCAAAAGGAAATGTCTTAGATCCGCTCGATTTAATTGATGGCATTAGTTTACATGATCTCGTTGAAAAGCGCACTTATGGTTTAATGCAGCCCGCCATGGCACAAAAAATCGAAAAAGCCACTACGAAGCAATTCCCTGAAGGCATTGCGGCACACGGTACCGATGCGTTACGTTTCACCTTCTGCTCCATTGCAACCTATGGCCGCGAAATTCGTTTTGATCTTGGCCGCTTAGAAGGTTACCGTAATTTCTGCAACAAATTATGGAATGCCGCACGTTACGTTATGATGAACACAGAAGGTCAAGATAATGGCATCGATAACAACAAGATGATGCTATCTTTACCTGATCGATGGATTTTGTCGCGTTTACAAACAACTATCAACGATATCCATGCGGCTTTTACCAGCTATCGCTTTGATTTAATTGCCCAAGCTATTTATGAATTCACCTGGAATGAATTCTGCGACTGGTATTTGGAATTATCCAAACCGATTTTACTCTCAGCGAATAGTACACCTGAAGAATTGCGTGGCACCCGACACACGCTTGTCAACGTACTAGAAACACTGTTACGCTTAATGCATCCATTAATGCCGTTTATTACTGAAGAGATTTGGCAACGTGTGGGTCCTTTAGCCGGTAAATCTGGCAACACCATCATGTTACAAGCCTATCCCCAAGTAGAAACCGCATTACAAAATGCCGATGTTGATACAGAAATGGAATGGGTTAAAAATGTCATTGTCGCTGTCAGAACTATCCGCAGTGAAATGAATATTGCCCCCGGCAAACCATTACCCATCTTATTTAACAAAGGTAATGAGCTAGATAAAAAGCGCTTCAATAACAATGAGCATTTGGTTAAGACATTAGGCCGTTTTGAATCGGTTATTTGGTTAAAAGCCGGCGATACGATTCCTGATTCTGCTACTGGCTTAGTGGGTAACTTAGAAATTTTAATCCCAATGGCAGGATTAATTGATAAAAAAGAAGAATCAGCACGGCTCAATCGTGAAATTGCCAAATTGGCAAAAGAAACAGAGCGCGCAGAAAGCAAATTGCAAAACCCGAGCTTTATTGATAAAGCGCCAAGTGATGTGGTTGCTAAAGAACGTGATAAGCTCATGGAATTGAAAGGAACCTTAGAAAAACTGCAGCAGCAATTGGAAAAAATTTCAAGTTTATAGAAGCGCAGCATGTCATGCTGGTGGACACGCTGCGCTTTGTCCACCCTACGTTGATTAGAGTAGAATCGTAGGGTGGACAAAGCGCAGCGTGTCCACCGGCTTTATGGAAATACCAAGATGGTGATCCATTCACATACCAGGGAGGAACGTGCATATGAGTTTAAGCATTCGAAGCGGCCTACACGAAGAACCCAGCAGAATCCAACAATTAAAATCTTGGCTGAAAAAACAAGCCACCTCGACACCATTCCAAGCTATTATCAGTACGACAGAAGGTCTTAGTCTAGGCACATCCGCATTAAATTTTTTCGATAAAATAACATCATTCACCAATATTTCCGGGGAAGCATTAGCCGCCGCAAGCTGGGCAAAGTATAGCGCCTCCGGAATGGTGACTATTATCATGGCTTATATGACATTTAAATATGTTCATACCAATATCAAAAACATGCATCAACACGGCCAACAAGTCAGCGATTTACAAGACACAACCGAAGAACTCACGACCCACATCACCGAATTAGAAAAAATAATGTTGCTTAACCATGAGTTCTCTAAACAACTACTCAAGGTATTAAAAGCACAAGCAGAAGATCCTAAACTTGTCGCTGCATTTGCTAATCTTGAAAAAGAATTAACAGCTGGCTTTGTTGCCATTCAAAATAAACCAAAAAAGCCTGTAAAAAAAGCGGCAGAATCAAAAGAAGAGGATGTGGTAGATCAAGATGATTTTGTAGTAGTTAGCGCACCAGCTCAGCCACCCGTGTCAACATCACATACTCGATCATTACTTTCGTTTTCACCACCACCGTCACCGGTAAGCCGCAGCCATGCGCATCGTTTTTTTACTGCAACGTCACCCAACCATGGGGCTATTGAATTGCAAAATCTCAACGTTCAAGTTGATTCAAGTGCGGAACACGTCAGTCATCGCGCAGTCGCACAATAATCGAGAGCGCAGCGTGTCCACCGTACAAGCTGGTGGACACGCTTGCGGAGTTTACCCCGTTATGCTTTTAAACGGGGCTTTGTCCACCCTACGATTCTATCTATTAATTATTAATATCTTCGCTATCATCAATCCGATTCGTTGAAATATGCATGACACCGCTAATTCTATCTGCTGGCAAATCGCGCAAATAAACAGAAAAATCCAACGTTGAATATTTTTCTTCGTACTCCGCAATACTCACCATAAAAAATGGCGTAAATTCTTTTTTATCTAACAATAATCTTTTTGAAAATCCAGTAAGGCATTCCAACTGCACGACATTGCAATCGCTTTTAATCGCAATCATGCCTAAATTGACAGTCACAATTTCCATCCAATACGAATAAACAATATGACAAATAATTTTTTTCATCGCAGATGCATCGTGCTGATATTTAGCAAGCAACGTTTGCAATCCAAAAAACTCACTCACTTCTTTTTTTAAATTACTCGTCTCATCCAACAGATCCACACACGCTGTAATTAAAATATCAGCGTTTAACATACTAACCTTGTCGGCTGTTGCAACACCGGCCGTAATGTGTGGATGACCATTATCATATGTTAATTCAAAATCACCTTGCGCAATTAAATTAGCATACTTCTGAATCCAGCGTTCTTTTTTACTTTGTGGAACGACGCAAATGATTTTGCTTTCATGATCAACAGGAATGTCATAATAAAATGGGAAATCAAAAAACAAATCATTTAATTTTTCTAAACACCCTTGCGATGCTTCTGCCACAGCGATTTTACTGGCATGTAATAAGCGGGAATGATGCGCCTTGTCATAATATTTGAGATTGTCCAAATATTCGATGAACTCGGTTTTCATAAGGCATCCTTCACTTTGAAAATGGACGGTTAGCCTATTATAAACCGAAATCCACAAAGATGCCGAATTTATCTAAAAAACCCTTTAAATATCATGTGATTAGAATGTGCTTCACGGCTTGATATTCCATTGCAAGCAGTCCCACTGCTCAGAAGACAATTTTTTCTCGAACACACATAATGCGCCTGTTGATATTTTAATCCGGTGTTTTGCAGAAAAAGTCGTAAAATCACCCGTTAAATACGGCGAAAATCGAGCAATGCCATTACTGGTGATAACTAAAATAATTTTTTCTGCATAATCACGTATGAGCTTAACAGAGAAATCCTGCCAGTTTTTAATGATGTCATGTGGATCCACTTTCCAGCCATTCGGTACTGTGGCTTGGGTTTCCCATGTGAGCAGTACCTCTGCACCTAACCTGGCAATGACTTTATCTTCTGGCTGATTCTCATCAGGACCATAATCAATTTCATTAAAAATCGAGAGCGCATCAGTCGGCAAGTTGGTTTGCATGGCAATCTGGGCTTGTTCCGCCGTTTGTATTGCGCGCTTTAGCGTTGAAGTAAAAATAACATCGGGAATCCAATTATGTTGTTTAAGATAAGCACCTAATTTCTGTCCCTGCAGCAGACCACTCTCAACCAAGGGTAAATCGGTAGTACCAACTCGTGTGACAATCTCGCCAGGTCTGAACGTGTTGCCATGACGAGCAATCAATAATCGCGTGGTCATATTGAGTCACTTCCTCGCTCACCCTGTTTGGCAATCAACTCTTCAGCACGGGCAATGTCTTCTGGGCTATCAATACCTGACATATTAGCACGACCCTTGAAATCAACTGGAACGCAGCGGATGGTATAACCGTTTTCTAATAGACGTAATTGTTCAAGCCCTTCTAATTTCTCAAATTTGCTTTCCGGTAGCGTAATGTATTTTTCTAGCATATCGAGAGAATAGCCATACAAACCAATATGCCGAAAAATAGGACTTTTATCGCTTTGTTTCCGCAAATCATTCTCTTTGCGCATGGCAGGAATAATATTTTTACTAAACCAATAAGCATTACCCGTTTGTTCATCAAAAGTCGCTGTGGTACCGCTAAACGGTGTGACTAGTTTGTTCTGTCGCAGCTTATCTAACTGTTCCCAAGTCAGTTGCGTCACGGGAGTAACGGCATCACAAGGTAATGCAGTAAAAGCCTCAATCATCGCTCGCAAAAAATCCGGCGGCGTTAATGGCGCATCACCTTGCATGTTGAGAATGAAATCAGGTTTGTCTTTCATCTGGCGCACCGCTTCCGCTACACGGTCTGTGCCGCTTGGAGATTCTGGTGGTGTCATTAATGAGGTAACACCCATCTCGTGACAGTGTTGCGTGATTCGGTCATCATCCGTAGCAACGACTACCGATACATTCTTTAACCCATCAGCTGCCGCCCTTGATAAACTCACGACACGTTGTAACATCGTTTGGCCACTGATCATCACCAACGGTTTTCCTGGTAATCGGGTCGAAGCATAACGAGCCGGTATAACAATCACTGTTTTCATTGCAAAATCCCGAGATTTAAAAAATTATTCCAGTATAGGTTCTAACGCATTATTATTTTCATAAAAAAAACACCTATCCGAAACATCTTTAATTTCTGGCAATAACTTAGAAACTGCTTCATGTCGTTGCATGAGTATTTCGATAGGCAAATGTCTTTTCGTTATTTTTTCTCTTTCTTGTGCACGTGAAATCGCAACTTCCTGATCACAGGTTAAAATATGTGTATCGATTTTATAGCCGAGCATTTTTGTATAACGTACAAATTGTAATGAATCGGATGTAGCAAATGATCTGATATAAATAATATTATATCGCGCAATGAAAGCCTTTAAGAGTATTTCATTTGCGAGTTGACGTGCGGGCAATTCCCAGCACTCAAATGCTTTGACAGGATTGATATGAGCGTCTTCTCGATACTGTGGAATGGCTTGCATCACCAAATCGGGGTCATGAAGAACAGCATCGATTGGCAGCTGTCCTTTTATTTTTAAGTGTTCATAAAGAAACGATTTTCCAGAACCGGGGCCTCCGCCAATTGCAAACAGCTTAGGCTCCGCTTGTTTCTTTTCATTGGCAGTCATGAGAAATTGATCTGTTATCTTTTCTCTAAGGAATTGATCTTCGACTTCTGGTAAAGAATCCAAACTCAGTAAACTTCTTAGATGTTCGATCATCTCTTGGGTTAGATTGTGGTTCATATATTACTCATTTTTAGGCCCATCATAATAATCTAAATCTACTGCTGCCGTCCATAATTAAGCACGGAGTTCTTAATAGTTTGTTAATAATCTATCCTCATAATACTCCCCTATTAATATCGCCAGCAGGAACCATTTACATGCCAACCCCTCTAGTCTCGCTATCTGGCAAAAAACCAGAAGATCAAGTCATCTTATCCGTTCAAATACAGAATCAACATGACCGTGCACTAGAAGAGGGTACTCTAGCAGTTCATACGCCAATCAGCTCTACTTCAAGCACCCCACTAACACCAGATACATCGACAGAAAAATTTTTTCGTGAGCTACACGGATCCTACATTGCAAGCACACCCATAGAAAAATGCGGTTTAAATTACTTCCTGAAAAAGCTAGGCAACGTTGGCGCTCTCTCAGCACCTTTATATTCCGCTTCGAATAAATTTATTATTAACACCGTTGCTTGGTGGCGCATTACGGGAAATCCCTGGCTCGCCATTGGCCTCTCCGCTGGCGGTGCCATCAGTAACGCTATCGTACAATACCACTTCAGTGCCAAAGGTTTTCTTGGCAGCAAAGAACTGATACATCTATGTGACGAAGAAAGACCTAAAACAACAGCGCAATATGCCAAAGACGAAGCGCTAGCTGTTTTATTGTGGCTGTCATCCGTAACGGAAGGTATTGAGTTTGGCTTTGGTACATTTACCATCGGCGAAGTATTTGGCTGGGGAATTGCAGCAAAATCGGCTGCAGCAGCCACTGCATTTATTGCAAGACAACGCAAAACACTCATTGGTGATGGTCATCGTCATTGGATGGAACATGTTGCCAATGGTGCACCACGATTCGAAGAATTATGGGCTGGTTGGTTCGCCATAAAATTCACAAACCCTTTACCTTGTGTATTGGATTTCGATTATATCATCACCAAGTTTCAACCGAATTTCGAATCACTCTTACATACCGCGGCAGTGAAAGCCGTGCTCAACCAAGATCTTGGCTGGTCATTCTCTCAATATGTCATTCCCGCCATTATTGCCGGTAGTGGCGAATTCTTTTTACAAAAAGGATATGACCAACAATTTATGTTGGAATATCAAAAAGATTTATCTACCCAGTTAGACGCGATGCGAGAAGAAGCACGCTGCATGCGCACAAGTGGCAAACCAGTACGTTTAACGTGGGTGATTGATAAGTTACTGACTTTCTATAATGCCGCGTTAGGCAATGTGGTAAATGGTCGCATACTCACTGAGCCACTTGGAATTTTATTCTCGCCTGCGTTTTTACAGCCGCTACTCAAAATTGCTGGTAATGGCGCGATGGGTTATGAAGCAGGACAAAAATTGGTTGAATTAGGTGCGCCCATATTACGAGAACTGGGTCTTGAATCTGCAGCAGATGGCTTAAAAGGCAATGCAACACCCGCAACAATTTCGGTGATCACCGTTGCTGTGCTTGCGGCTGTTGTTTCTTATAAATCTGGTTATGATAAAACACTGCATGGCAAGCCAGTGGGTGCCAAAAAAGAATTGGAAGCGGTCTATGGCAACGGTGTTAATCTCACGGGTATGTCTGGCACTGCAATTACTGCGAGAGCATACGGTTATGGTAGTTATGTCTCTGGATGGGCTAGTAGTGTAAAAAGCGCTGCATTCACACTCTTTAACGCCTTGGGTCGTCAGGATTTAGATGCGCTGGATGATCGCTACCATAAGCAGGTAGATGAAGAAAAAGCTCAACAACTAACAAGACAAAAATAACTTTATGTTTACTCCTCCCTTCTCCCGCTTGCGGGAGAAGGGTTGAGGATGAGGGTCTTTATGATGGCACATTTTCTACTAAGAAATTTGCCATGCAATAAACCCTCACCCTAACCCTCTCCCACAAGTGGGAGAGGGGATAGTTGTTTTATGTTTACTTCTCCCTTCTCCCGCTTGCGGGAGAAGGGTTGGGGATGAGGGTCTTTATGATGACACATTTTCTACTAAGAAATTTGCCATGCAATAAACCCTCACCCTAGCCCTCTCCCACAAGTGGGAGAGGGGATTATTTATTTTTTTTGATTTATTCAACTTCTTCAATAAATCCTTGCCGCTTCACAACAGTGTCTAGCTCTTGCAAACACGCCAGCAACTCTTCAAGCTGATGGAGTGGCCACATGTTTGGACCATCCGAAGGCGCTTGATCTGGATTGGGATGGGTTTCCACAAATAAACCAGAAATACCTGCCGCCACAGCTGCTCTTGCTAATACCGGCACAAACTGACGCTGACCACCTGATTTAGAACCTTGGCCACCAGGCAACTGCACCGAGTGAGTTGCATCAAATACAACAGGGCATTTCGTATCACGCATCACTGCAAGTGAACGCATATCCGATACTAAATTGTTATAGCCAAAGCTCACACCACGCTCACACACTAAGATTTGTTTATTCCCCACTTCCTCTGCTTTCTCAACGACATTTTTCATTTCCCACGGTGAGAGAAACTGGCCTTTCTTGATATTAACAGGAATATTTTGACGGGCAACTTGCTGAATGAAATTCGTTTGGCGGCACAAAAATGCGGGTGTTTGCATCATATCCACTACACTCGCGACTTCATGAAAAGGGGTATCTTCATGCACATCGGTTAACACCGGCACCTTCAGGGTTTTTTTTACTTTTTCTAAAATTCGTAAACCCTCTTCCACACCCAAGCCACGAAAACTTTTGCTGGATGTGCGATTGGCTTTATCAAAAGACGATTTATAAATAAAATTCATGCCTAAGCGTTGCGTGATTTCACGCAACCGTCCAGCCGTGTCCAAAGCAAATTGCTCACTCTCAATCACACAAGGGCCTGCAATTAAGAAAAAAGGTTTATTCAAGCCAATTTCAAAATTACAAACTTGCATGCGTCTTCTCCTGATAGTCTTTGGCTGCTTGTACAAAACCCGTAAACAAAGGATGGCCATAACGTGGCGTTGATGTAAATTCAGGATGGAATTGACAGCCGACATACCAAGGATGATCCGACAACTCAATCATTTCGACTAAATTGCCTTGCGCCGAACGACCAGAAATTTTTATGCCAGCCGCTTCAATCGCTGGTAATAACGTATTATTCACTTCATAACGATGACGGTGACGCTCAACAATAGTGTCTTTGCCGTAAAGACGTTTCACTAACGAACCTTCCGTCAAGCGACAAACTTGACCGCCTAAACGCATAGTTCCACCTTTATCCGAATCTTCATGGCGTATTTCAACTTGGCCTGTATGATCTACCCACTCCGTCACAAGCGCGATCACTGGATACGGTGTTTCTTTGGCAAACTCAGTACTATTTGCATTAGGCATATTGGCTTTATGACGCGCATATTCAATCAGCGCAATCTGCATACCTAAGCAGATGCCAAGATAGGGAATATTATTTTCGCGTGCATATTGTGCTGCTACTATTTTTCCTTCTACACCACGCTTACCAAAACCGCCCGGCACCAAAATCGCATCCATGCCTTTCAGCAATTCAACACCGCGTTTTTCAATTTCTTCGGAATCGATATAATTGATGTTGACTCGTGTACGCGTTTGAATACCCGCATGGGTTAATGATTCTGAAAGTGATTTGTAAGACTCCGTCAAATCCATGTACTTACCAACCATGGCTATCGTTACTTCCCCATCAGGATGACGATAGGCATCAACGACATGCTCCCATTCGCTTAAATCAGCCGGTTTGGCATCAATGCCTAACATTTCAGTCACAATCTCATCTAAATCTTGGGCATGCAGTTCGCCAGGAATTTGGTACACAAAATCCACATCCATCAACGGAATCACGGCACGTTTTTCAACGTTGGTAAACAAGGCTATTTTGGAGCGAGCACTGTCTTGCAATGGGCGATCACAACGACATAATAAAATATCCGGCTGAATACCAATCGAGCGTAACTCTTTTACTGAATGCTGAGTTGGTTTTGTTTTAATTTCACCGGCAGTTTGAATATAAGGCACTAATGTTAAATGAATGAATAATGCATGCTGACGACCTAACTCAACACGCATTTGACGAATCGCTTCGAGAAATGGCAGAGACTCAATATCACCCACGGTGCCACCAATTTCCACCATGGCAACATCTATATCGCCCGCACCTTCGATAATACAACGCTTAATTTCATCAGTAATATGCGGAATAACCTGAACAGTGCCGCCCAAATAGTCGCCGCGACGTTCATTGCGGATAACATTGGCATACACCCGGCCGCTGGTAAAATTATTCGCTTT
>Ga0206815_1054_pt2 | contig 32844 bp, 14 predicted proteins | sample Alteio_BWOrgCont_91_FD_152864 | JGI IMG/M metagenome (GOLD analysis project Ga0206815, IMG submission 152864) | Enriched cells from forest soil in Barre Woods Harvard Forest LTER site, Petersham, Massachusetts, United States -... | ecosystem: Environmental > Terrestrial > Soil > Temperate forest >...
GCGACAAAAACTTATACAGCTACATTTACGGGTACTCCGACTCAAACTTTCACGAAGACTTATACGGCCACGTTTACGAATACATTTACCGCCACACCGACCAACACTTTGGCTAATACGCCGACATTTACGAATACCTTTACCAGCACACCGACACTAACCTTTACCAATACTCCCTTAAATACTTTTACATTCACCAATACCTTTACCAGTACACCCACTTCGACTTACACGAATACTCCTGTGAACACGTTTACATTTACCAACACCTATACCAGCACCCCCACACAGACCTTTACCAATACTCCACAGAATACGTTTACTTTTACTAACACCTTTACCAACACACCTACCCCGACTTATACGAATACTCCGGTGAATACGTTCACCTTTACTAACACTTTTACCAGTACGCCGACCCAGACTTATACGAACACTTTCGTTAACTCGCCGACATTTACCAACACCTTTACCAATACGGTTACACCCACTTTCACCAATACGCCGGTTAATACATTTACTTTTACAAACACCTTTACCAACACGAATACTTCTACGCCGACCTTAACCTTTACGATTACCCCCACTAACACACCGACGATGACCTTTACGGTTACCCCAACACCAGCCAGTTTTGTGGGATTTGGGAAAACGGTGAGTGAGACCCAGGCTAACGCGGGAGATGTGCTGACCTACAATATCGCGGTAACGGTGTCAGGCTCCGCGCTGACAAACGCGGTGATTACGGATGTACTCCCGGCCAACATGACTTTCCAGGCGTTTGGCAGCATGCCGGCCGGAACCACTACCAACAACTCTAATCCGCCTCTATTACAGTGGAACTTGCCATCGCCGCTGGCGGTTAATGTTTACAACCTGACCTATCAAACCAAAGTAAATACTTTTGCTCCGGCGAATGTGCCTTTAACCAATAACGCTCAATTGACTTATACGGGCGGCGGTCCCTTCAAGGCCAGTGTCCCAGTCACGGTGATAGGGCAGTTCTCAGTCTCAGTGAATATCTATAACAGCTCGGGGGAAGTGGTAAAGACGATCCCGATTCAATATTTTAGTACCGCAATCAACAACATTGTTTTGAGTACCACGAACATGATTACAACCCTGTCCGGGCCGGGAAGTACGATTGAAATACTGTTTAACGGCTACGTGATTGGGACGTGGAACGGAACGAATAATTCCAATCAACCCGTATCCAATGGATCGTATCAGGTGCAAATTGATAATGTGAGCGCGGCCGGAATCGTGACCAGCGTTTCCCAAAACGCGATCGTTAGCCGGAATCTTTCCAGTGTGGAAGTGGATATTTACAACGAATCGGGCGAGGTCGTTCGCAAGCTTTACAATGTGGCCGCGAATCCAACGACCTCGAATATGACGAATGTCGTTTTGAGTTCAACCGCGTTTCAACCGAACCAGAATAATGTTCAAAATCCATCATCGACTACGCAATTACAAATTTTGGTTCAAGATACGAACTCTCCCGTGACTTTGATGTGGGATGGCTCCAACAATACAGGCACCTATGTCACGCCGGGAACATACGATATTGAAGTACATTGGACTAACGGTAACGGAACAACGACGGATATCACCCGAACAGTCAGGGTCCTGCAAAGCGCGGGTCCGAACGGAATCATGGTAGCCAGACCGAATATTCTGAATTCAGTCAATGGTATGACGACGACTTTTGACGCTACGGGTGTGGCCAACGCGTCGGCCCTTAAGGTGAAGATATACACGATCGCGGGCGAGTTGGTTCAAGCCTTTGTGTCGGGTTCAACAACAGCTCCTTGGAACGCGTCCGGTTTGGCCAGCGGTATCTACATCGCCGATGTGGAAGTGGATAACGCCAATGGCGGGGTCATTAACAACCAGCGATTGAAGATTTTGGTTCTTCATTAAGCTTTAAAATCTAAAATAATTTGATTTTTATAAAATTTTGATATGAATCGGTCATTTTTTTTATAAGCAAGCTTCTGAAACTGCTTACATTCCCGAGAAAATCTAATTAATCGACAATTTAAAAAATATTAAGCGATATACTTTCCACTGTTTATAAAGCGCTTTTACGCTTAATTTTTCCATACCTTTCGACATTCCTCATTAACAGGATCGGTTTATGTCTCGTTTGTTCTTACGACTAAAATTAATTTTGGTAGTCATAGCGGGGATTTTTTACTGCTGTGCGGATAGCCCGCTGTGCGCGGCTTTGCCCAATCCACCAGATACGATTTTAATTATTACAACCAGCGACAGCTGCGACGGCGCGCCGGGTTATGAAGCCGCCATGTTAACCAATTTGGAAACCGCGTTAGCGGCTTTGGGCGCCAACGCGCCGACGGTTAAAACCATTCAAACCGCTTGTTCCACCACGGGAGAAGTCGGGATTCAAAGCGCCCTCACCGCCGCGGGTTATACCTTGAGTGAGTTTTGTGAAGTGTTCGACCTCCGGTTTTTGAGCAATCCCGGTGTGCAAGCCTGTTCAGCGGGTGGGGACTCTTCCATGATCACTTCGGCGGATACGACGCTTTATTTAGCTTACCTGGCCCAGGGCGGTCATCTGATTCTGGACGCGGATAACGCGGGTTTTTGTAATCGGGACGCGTCGGTGGTTAGTTTTGTCGCCGCAGCCACAGGATGCAATCTGGGTTGGAATGTCGGTGACACGATCTCAAGCACTTCTTTTATATGGACAACTTTTAACGCTCCGCTTCAAGGTTCAGACAACACATTGACAAGCTATGGATCGGATTACCCGGGTTATATCACCACGGGTAATATCTGTAACGCCACGGCGCTCACGACGAGCGGTTCAGATGTTTTGGACATGCTATGGACCAGCAACCAACTCATTCCCGGCGGTGGAACGCTGGAACTGAACATGGATACCAACGGTTTGGAAGAAGGTGTGACCGGTTATGAAGCTTATTGGCAGAACGTTTACGCCATGAACGGCACTTGCTACAACTTTACACTCACTAAAACGGTTAACCCCACGACTATCTGCGTGGGCGGCAGCGTTACTTTTACGGTATGCCTCAAAAATACCGGTACGCAGACGATGACTGATCCCAAAATCACCGACGCGATTCCTTCTTGCATGAGTTATGTGTCTTCCAATCCAAGCGGTACGGTAGTGGGTAACAATTTCTCTTATACGGTGCCGACTTTAGCCTCCGGCGCCTCAGCCTGCGTGAGCATTGTGGCGACCGCTAATAACACGAATTGTCCATAGGGGATTTGAAGTGAATAAACGAAGTCTCATTTTATTGGCTCTGGGTTTACTGGCGGCGCCCCGCGGCGTTTTGGCCCAGGCCGTTGAATTTCAAAATTTGGCGGTTCGTCCGGCTATTCTTTGCTCGGGCAGCCCGGCCACGGTTACTTTTCAAGCGGCGCTTCCCGGCAATTCCACTGGGAGCGAAAATCTCTATCTCTATGGAACCATTGACTCAAGCGCCACCGTGAGCGCGACCAGCAATGTTTTCTTATGGAGCGGCACAACGTTTAACGCCGGCACGAATACTTTTACCGGCTCAACGACGACTCTGAGCCCTTCTTACAACGCGACCTGGTATATGGCGGCTCCCACTTTCGCGGGTTTTAGTACCTATACGGCCGTGATCACTTCCATACCGGCCTACGCGAACGGCACGGTGGTTTATATCACCATTGGGGGCGCTGATAGTTACACCAGCGGTTATACAGAGCCTTTTTCCATTCAAATCCCCGTGACCGTCGATTGCACCAAATCGGATGGGATTAACACGGGCAATGGGGTTTTCGTGAATGCGGGTGTGACCTATACGGGGGCTTCCAATCCGGTAACGCTTCAAATTAATAACAGCTGTTCCAGCCCAACCTTTACGAATACGGCTACGGCAACGTTTACGAAAACCCCAACCGCGACTTTTACCAATACCTTTACGCCGACGATCAGTAACACTTTCACTTTTACTGCTACCAATACGGTGACTAAAACTTATACCCCAACTTTTACGAATACCTTTACAAGCACCCTGACCAATACTTTCACGAATACTTTTACCAATACTTATTCACCGACATTTACAAACACTTATACGAAGACCCCGACACCCACTTATACCAACACGGTAACGGCCACCTTTACCCCGACCTTCACGAATACCTTCGTGAATACGCCCACTTTCACCAACACCTTTACGAATACTTTCACGAGCACTTTTACCAACACGCCCACCAAAACCGATACGAGCACCCAGACCAATACGGATACCTCGACTTATACTGTCACGCCTACGGCGACGCCGACGAATACTTTTATGAACTCGCCGACCTTTACGAACACGCTCACGAATAGTCCGACACAGACCAATACGAATACCTTTGTGAATTCGCCGACGAATACCAATACTTTCACCAATACCCCGACGATGACTAATACAAATACTTTGGTCAATACGCCGACGGTGACCAACACCTTCACCAATACGCCCACACCGACCTTTACGAATACTTTGGTCAATACGGCGACCAGTACGAACACCTTCACCGCGACCAATAGCTATACGGTGACGAACACTCCGACCAATACGAATACTCGGACACCAACCTTGACCTTCACCAGTACGCTGGTGAATACCGCGACATTTACCAACACGTCCACTCAAACCTTTACGAATACACCGACTTATACCTTCACGGTGACCCCGACCTTTACGAGCTTTGTGGCGATAGGCAAGACAGTCAGTGAGACTCAAGCGAACGCGGGAGATGTGCTGACCTATACGATCGCGATAACCGTGACTGGAAACGGTTTAACCAACGCGGTAGTGACGGATGTGCTGCCAGCGAATATGACCTTCCAGGCCTTTGGTACTATGCCCGTTGGAACAACAATAAACCCCAGTCCGTTGCAGTGGACCTTGCCGTCGCCATTAGCTACGGGTATTTATGACCTAACCTATCAAACCAAAGTGAATGCTTTTGCCCCGGCGAATGTGCCTTTGACGAATAACGCCCAATTGACTTACGCCGGACTCGCTAATCCCTTGAAGGCTAGTGTGCCGGTAACAGTGATAGGACAGTTCTCAGTCTCGGTGAACATCTATAACAGCGCCGGGGAAGTGGTGAAGACGATCCCGATCCAACAGTTCAGCACAGCGATTAACAATATTGCTTTGAGTACGACGAACATGATTACAACGCTGACAGGACCGGGGAGCACGATTGACATCCTGTTTAACGGATATGTGATTGGAACGTGGAACGGAACAAACAACGCGGGACAACCGGTGTCAAACGGGACTTATCGGGTGCAGGTGGATAACGCGAACGCGGCAGGAGTGGTGACGAGTGTGTCGCAGAACGCGATCGTGAGCCGTAGTCTTTCGAGTGTGGAAGTAGACATATTCAATGGAGCAGGTGAAGTTGTCCGCAAGCTTTACAATGTGGTGGCCAATTCGACTACTTCCAATATGACGAATGTCATTTTGAGCTCAACCGTGTTGCAGCCGAACGCGAATAACGTTCAAAATCCCTCAACATCTTCTTTACTACAGATTTTGGTGCAAGACTCTAACGCTCCTGTGACTTTGACCTGGGATGGCACCAACAATCTTGGAACCACTGTTACGCCTGGGCAATACCAGATTGAAGTGCATTGGACCAATGGGGACGGAACGACAACGGATATTACCCGAACCATTATGGTTTTAACCAATACGGGCGTGAGCGGTATTGTGGTGGCAAAACCGAACATTTTGAACGCGACCAATGGAATGACGACCACCTTTAACGCTGCTGGTGTGACTAACGCATCCGGCCTCAAGGTGAAGATTTACACGATCGCGGGTGAGTTAGTTCAAGCGTTTGTATCCGGTACACCCACAGCCATTTGGAACGCTTCGGGTCTAGCCAGTGGTATTTACATCGCTAATGTGGAAGTCGACAATGCCAATGGCGGGACTATAAACCAAGAGCGGCTTAAGATTTTGGTTCTTCACTAAAACCACCAATACGAAAAACCTTCCTTTTATTAAGAAAATGCATAGAATTGGCGTGGTTATTGCATGTTATAAACTTGTAGGCAAATAATTTTTTTTGCCGTTAGGTTTAACGATAACTCTTTGAGATTTTGACCCTTTTGAGGTCAAACAGTTGGAGCGGGTCTACGAAATTGTCAGGAAATGTATGAAAAGCCTCACTTATAAACTTAAAACGTTTTTCTCTCGCCCGGCCAAAATGCTGATGATTTTGCTTTTGCTGTTTTCGTTTATTTTGCCTGTCCGCGCCAACGCCATTACGGCCCTCATGTATTACTGCACGACCGATCCCTGGAATGGTGTATGGGGTGGTGAACTGAATACTCTTTTAACCGGATTGGGTTACACCATCACGGTGAAGAGCGTTTGTGCGGCTGGTTACAATCCTGCGGGGGATAACTGGAATAGCTATGATCAGGTTTGGGATGTTCGTTTCGTCAATGCCGGTTCAGCTTGTGGAGCGACGGGTTGGGATACTTTTGACGCGAATTGGCAATCCACAGCCGCGTCTTACTTACAACAATGTGGAAATCTTTACTTGTTGGGAGAGAATGACGGCTTTCCTGAAAGAACCCAAGGCGTAGGCCAATTTTTAGTATCTTCCGGCGCCGTGGCTGCCGCTTTTTCCGGATGTCAGGTCGCTAATACGGGGAACAGTTATTACGCGCCCGGCGGAACCGAATTAACTTCCAATCTGACCGCCGCGGGTACGGCGTTGCTGCCGGGAGCCCCAACTCAAATCATTACCTGGGCGATGGGTGGGATTCCCTTGACCGAATTGAATGGCACCGATGTGGCGGACTGGAATACGGGTTGGACGGATGGCGCCGTCAATCGATCCATCGCTTCGGCCTGGTCGGGCTCGGCGCAGTTGACCAATTACACCGGTTGTAACATCGGCAAGTTATTCGTGATTTGGGATACATCTATGTGGCAGGGCGGTATTTACGCCCCCCCTTGGGAAGCTACGACAAACGCTTTATTTACCGGCATAGCCGAGTGGTTTGGGGCGGAACATCAATGCGCCTGCACAACGCCGACTTTTACCAATACGCCGACCAAGACCTATACTTCGACCTGGACCGCCACCCCTACCAACACTTTCACCGCTACCGTCACCAAGACATTCACAAATACTTTTACTGCCACGGACTCGTACACCCCGACCAATACCTTTACCCCAACCGATACGTCGACTTTCACCAATACGTTCACGAACACTTATACGTCGACCGACACTAATACGCCGACTAATACGTTTACGAATACAGATACGCCAACCTTTACCAATACCTTTACGAATACGGATACGCCGACATTTACTAATACTTTCACGGACACCGCTACCCCCACTAATACATGGACGCCTACTTTTATTAATACCCCTACTTTTACCAATACGTTTACGAATACGAATACGCAGACCTTTACGAATACCTGGACCAATACCTATACACCTACTTTGACAGACACCCAGACTCCGACAGCCACATTCTCAAATACCTTTACTATGACCCCGACGAATACCTTTACGACTATATTTACCAATACCTACACATCAACTTTCACAAACACATTTACGTCAACGGATACACCCACATTTACAAATACCTTTACCAATACAAATACTCGGACATTTACCAATACCTTTACCAGCACACCAACACAGACCTTTACCAATACGATTACGAATACCTTTACACCCACCCCCACCCCGACCAATGGTGTTTTGATGGGTAAAAACATAAGCGAAACAATGGTTCACGCGGGCGACACCCTGACTTACACCATTGGGGTAACGGTGATGGGGAACAATGTATTTGGGCCGGTGGTCACGGATACTTTGCCGGCTTACATGAACTTTATGGCGTTCCTCAGTAGTCCGGCCGGCACGACGACTTCGTTTAATCCCAAAACGGATCAACTGCAATGGAATTTGCCGACTCTGGCTCCCGGTATATACACTCTGAGCTATACCACTCAAATGCAAACCTTTGCCCCGGCGAATGTGCCTTTGACCAACTTCGCCCAGTTGAACTATCTGGGATCGCCCGGGCCGTTAACCTCCAGCGTGCCGGTGACCGTCATCGGAAACTTTACGGTAAAGGTGAATGTCTATAACAGCGCAGGAGAAGTGGTGAAGACCATTACGATCCAGACTTTCACCCAGCCCATTAATAATATTACCTTGAGCACCAGCAATACGATTACGACTTTGAGTGGCACTGGAAGCACGATTAATATTTTGTATGACGGTTATGTGATTGGCACATGGAATGGAACGAACAATTCTAATCAACCGGTGTCCAATGGAAATTACAGCATTCAGGTGGATAGTGTGGGTACCTCGGGTGTGGTGACCAGCGTGGCCCAAACCGCTATGGTTAACCGGAGCTTGGCCAATATCACCGCAAATGTTTACAACGAAGCGGGTGAATTGGTGAGAACACTTTATAATCTGGTGGATGATCCCGTAGGGACGACGATGTCGAATGTGGGGTTAAGCGCGAATGTCATCCGGCCCAGCCTTTCGGCGGTTTCAAACAACGGGGTTCCGACTTTGGTTTCGATTTACATTGAAACCTCCAGCATGCCGGTCACCCTGACCTGGGATGGAACGAACAATAGCAGTACGGTGGTGACGCCCGGCATTTATAACATTGAGGTCCACTGGAACAATGGAAGCGGCCAGACGACGGATGTCAGCCGTCAAATTATGGTGATCGAGAATACCAACATCAGCGGCATCGCGGTGGCGAAGCCTAATGTTTTGGGCACCAACAGCACCATGACCACGACCTTTGACGTTTCGGGTGTATTGAACGCCTCAAGTTTTAAAGTGCGGATTTACACGACCACGGGAGAATTGGTACAAACCCTCTACTCGTCTGCGACAACCACAACCTGGAACGTGACGGGTTTAGCCAGCGGCATCTATATCGCCAACGTCGAAATGTACAACGCCAACAGCGGTGTGATCGGCCGGCAATTCTTGAAGGTTCTGGTTATCCACTAAAATCCGCCCTTTTTTCTTTTAAAAAAGCGCTTTCACACACAGACCTCTTTTTAGTGTGTGCGCAATGAATAAAAACTTAGAAACCTCTTTGCGGGTCGCAAACGTTTTTTTATGTTACACTTTTCAAATGTGTTTCGTTTTCCACTTTGTATGAAAAAGCGCTTTTTCAAAATTCAATAATTCTTAGGGAATGAAAATGTCTTTAGGTCGTTTTGGCTTCTTTTCGTTTACGAAAACTATTTCAAACCTCTTACTAAAAAAAGTTTTTCCGGTGGGGCGCATGGTTAAGAACATATCTATTCTGAGAATCCATAAAGTTATGCCCAAAGTGGTTTTGGTACTGTGTTTTATAAGTGTTTCAACGTTGGTACAAGCAAAGCCGCCTTATAAGGTCATCGCTTATTTGGCGACGACTTATAACGGCGACGGCAGTTTGGGCGGAAGGCCGCAACTTACTGTTTCAAATATTCCGTGGTCCACTCTCAGCAGTATTTATGCTTTTGTCGCGACAGTAAATAACAACTCGACTATTTCATATTCACAACTGACTACTTATAACAATCTCATTTCAACCGCTCACTCCAATAACACTCGTGTTTATTTAACGATTGGAGGCCAAAATTCAGATTCCAATTTTAGCCCTGCGACAAGTTCAGCGGCGAATACAACTACACTGGTGAACAATATTATGACTGCGGTAAATAATGGCGGATTTGATGGCGTGGATATTGACTGGGAGTTTCCAACCGGAACCGATGAATCTCAGTTTATGAGTTTTATGCAACAGTTATCCACGGCATTGCGGGCCCAAAACGCTTTTGATGGAAGCCCGATGGGGATTGATTTTTTTGTTAGCCCGCTTTATCAAATATGCGGCGTCAATTGGGGCACGATAGGCCAATATGTGGATTATGGAATTATAGGTGGTTATGGTTATGCCGCTAATATCGGCGGCGCCAGTTACAATGGTCCTGTTTCTGATCCGGGAAATATTCAACTGATTTGTGGCACGTATGATGAACAGTATTCGATATCTGGTGATTCTACAGAACTCACAACTCTTGGATTTCCAGTGAGTAAGTTGATTGTGGGTGTCGCATTTACGAATTCTGATAGCTCGGGGGATATTTACCAGATCCTTCAGAATGGAACATTTGTTTCCTCGGCTAACGGCACTCCGGAAATGGAATCGGTTTATACCTACAACAGTAGTAAATATGGTGTCGATGATGGTGCCGCTTTTTGCAATAAAATTAGCTGGGCTTTGGGGCAAGGGATGCCTGGCATTGCTTTATTCGAGTTGTCTCAAGGTTGTCCTTATACCGACGCGCCAGTAGTACCTCTTTGGAACGCTATATCAGACTCTTCAAGTTGCGTTACTTTACCGACGCCTACGTTTACGGCTACAACAACTTCAACAGCTACGGCCACCCCCACGAATACACCTTGTTTTGTAGGCGGCGTACCTTGTACCTCCACGGCAACTCCTACCGCAACCAATACTCAGACTGTTACCCCTACGGTTGTGGGAGTAACTGTGCCGATTGTTTATCCCAATCCGACTTCGGGCCAGCCGGTCAATTTGCGGTTACCCCTCAAGCAAGTTTCGGATGTGACGGTTCAAATATTTACTTTGGCTTTTCGAAAAGTATGGCAGCAGAATTTCCCCCAAGTGGCGCCCTCAACGGCTTTGTCGGTTCCTTTGAGTGATGCATCGGGAACTCAGTTGGCCAATGGGTTGTATTACATTGTGGCTTTGACTTCTGAGGGAACCTACAAAACGAAGCTGCTGATCCTTCGATAAACTCCATAAAAATGTTTAAAATCTGACGAAAATGCCTGATTTTTTCGTAATTTGATGAATTTTTTTGTCAAAACGGCGTCAGGATAAATGGGGATATAGCCTCATAGGCTTTATTTGAAAAAAAGCTGATTATTTTGGTTATATAAAAGCGTTTTTAAAGCAAATTGGCGCTATTTTGGCTTGGAAATTGCATAAATATTAGGGTAGTTAACGGTTTAACAATGGTAATATCAACGCCCCGTAGACACTTTATACCCACTGATAAGTCTTAAACTTGGTGTATAAAGAGCATCCTTTTTTGCCTTTGGCTAAGCGATGAAATGTTGGCTTAATTTTTTTTGGGAGAAAAGAATGAGACAGCGGTTCGTTCAATCTAGTTTGAAAATCGCATTAGCTTTTTTACTGTCCACTTTTCTTGTTCCTTCCACTGGTTTTTCGGCCGCTAATTATGGAATCAGTTATGGTTACGTTCCGGGCTATAGTTCCAGTACGGGTGGCTATACAATGTCCATTGGCGATATTCCCTGGGCTGATTTATCCCATGTGAGCTTCTTCGCGGCTTTGGCAAATAACACCACAATTACGACAACGGGTGGTGTGGTTGATCCATTAAATAATCTCACGACTCTTATCGCTCAAGCTCATGCCAATGGTGTTCGTTGCTATTTAACTGTAGGTGGAGCGAGCGCATCAAACGTTTGGCCAAGCGGAACGGCTAATTGCACCACATTCGCTGACAACATTGTCACCACAGCGACGGGAGATGGTTTTGATGGCATCGATATGGATTGCGAATTTCCCGGTGTCTCCGGATTTCCTAGTGAGGCTGATTTTGACACCATCATGAATACGTTGAGAACAAAGTGTAATGCCGCCACGCCTGGTAAAGCTAAATCGGGGAAATATCCGGATGAGACCAACTTCGGTTTGATTATGTACCTTTCACCTGGTTTTGATGTTTGCGGTTATGACTTTCCAACTTTGATCAGTGATTGCGATTGGTTTACTTTGAGCGGTTACGATTTGAATGTGGACACCTCTTACAATTTTCAGGGTTCCCTGATCGCGCCGGTCAGTGAAGCCTTCACGACCTGCGCGCCGATTAGCTATGATATGAACCGAGATATTACGGCGGTGAGCCAATGGTATAACTCGCAGGGCATTGCCTACAGTAAGATGGTTTTGGGAATGCCGATGTATGGCCGCGACGCGTCGAATCCCAATCCTGGCAAATCCGATAATGATGTTTTCACCAGTGGTACGGCGGGTACTTTTGACACCAGCAGGGATGAGATTTTGTGGACCGAGGGCGGCACAACTTACGGTATGGACGATGCCACTTCTTATTGCGACAAAATTAATTGGTCCGTGGGCAAAATGGGAATGGCTGGTATCGCGATGTTCGATTTGGGTCAGGGTCTACCCACAACCGCTAATACGACTTTGACGAATATTTGGTCCGATATATCTGGATCCGCCGCTTGCGTCACAGTCGGAACGAATCCTTGCGCTCCGTTAGCTTGTACCGCGACCGCCACCGCCACCGCAACGCCTAACTGCGGAACTTTGATTGATAATTTGGAAAGCGGACTCACTGAAAACCAACAGGGAGGTTATTGGAATTTTTATAATCCGGGCTCTCCTTTAACTTGTAATCCAAGTCCCTGGTATCCGACTGTTAATGATGGGTTGCAAGGGTCCCTCTATGGCGCGCGTATGTATGGGATCACCAGCACCGCCAATTCGCCCAGCTTATATACAGGCGCGGGCGTGGCACCCAGTGGTCTTTACAGCGTCCCAGGCGGGGCGACAGGCATTCAGTTTGTGATACGGATGGACGCGGGTCCAGGTGGTGCGGTACCCACCGCGGCACAATTAGGAATCGATCTGACCTTTGGAACTGGCGGTTCAAGCACTTACTACTACGCTGTAAACATACCAGCGGCTGACGTTGGAACCAATACAACGGCTGGCGCGTCGCCTGTTAAAACCGGAACCGAGTATGTGGTGGATGTTCTATTCAGCCAATTCGCCTATTCCTACGGCACCAACGTTCCTCTAGACACAACCAAATTGTATCAGTGGGCCTTTAGGCCAGGATCTTATTCCACTAATGGAGGTCTTTACGATTTTACCATTGATAATCTCTATTACACTTGTCCGCCCACGCCGACTTTTACAGCGACTTCCACCTATTCCTCTACGGCTACAAAAACCGCGACGATGACTTTTACGTCGACGCCATCGAGTACCTTTACGCCGACTATTTCGAACACGGCTACTAACACAGTAGCGGTTACTTCAACCTTTACCGCCACATCCAGCAGTACTTTCACGAATACTTTTACGCCTACCATCACCAATACGTTTACTCATACGGTGACGAGTACCTTTACACCCACTATTACGAATACACCAACCATTAGTCCGACACCAACCTTAACACCTACGGCTACCGCCACCGATACGGGAACATTGGGACCAACGGATACTTTTACCCAGACATTTACCAATACTTCAACGTATACAGTGACCTTTACGCCGACTAATACTTTCACTAATACTCCAACTTACACCCCGACCATTACACCGACTAATACGGATTCGCCGACCATTACCGATACACCTAACGGGCCGACCGCGACCTTTACGAGTACTGGGACTTCAACCTTTACGAATACCTTTACCGCTACTTTTTCCCCGACAATTACCAATACGCCAAATGGACCTACGGCTACCTTTACCAACACGTTTACAGTGACCGAGACCTATACCGTCACCTCAACGCCGACCAATACGGATACCGCTACGATTACCAATACACCCACGATGACATCAACTATTACTAATACTTTTTCATCGACGCAGACGATGACAGTCACGAATACACAAACCAAAACGTTTACGCCGACCATTACCTATACGCAAACCTTGACCTTTACGCCAACCTCTACTACGACAGCCACGCCGACGGCGATAAATAATCCTATCTTCTCACCGCCTTATCCCAACCCGGTCACGACCGGACCTGTCGAAATTGATGTGACCACACCAGGATCAGCCACGATCCAGATGGATGTCTTCACAACGGCATTCCGTAAAATTTCCGAACATACCTTTATGGCTAGCGGCGGTACAGGGCCTTTGGGCTTGGTAACGGCTCTTCAATGGGATCTTCGCGACAAGATGGGTATGAATGTGGCGGATGGCCTCTATTACGTCCGTGTCCAAGTGACTGGCCGACAAAACGCGGTTAAGATATTTAAAGTCCTGGTTTTGCGTTAAACCTTCCGCAAATAAAGCGAAAAAGCCACGAAGAGTTTTCTACTCTTCATGGCTTTTTATTTTCCTTCTAAAATAACTATCGATCATAAAAACGTTTTAAAGCTTTGAAAGTCATGGGTTGCCGTTGAACGAGTTCTCAAATCGAGTTAAAGTGTATTCGATTTAGCACAAAACATATTTTGAGGGACATTTGAAAAAGCGAACGACCATTGTGGATTTGGCCCGCGAGGCTGGTGTCACTCCGGGCACTATTAGCCGAGCCCTCTCCAACGATCCTCGAGTGAAAACTGAAACAAGAGAAAAGATTGTTCTTCTCGCCAAAAAGCTTCATTACCAGCCTAATCTTTCAGCCCGATTCTTCAAAAAGGGCAGCACTCGCAACGTTGGGTTCTATTCCGAACTTCCTACATGGGTTTTTTACAATAATTACTTTGGCCGTTTAATATCGGGAGTAGCCCATGCCGCTCATGAAGACGACGTGAAGCTGGTTTTTTATTTCTCCAATATTTTTATGCCCTCGGATGGGGATGTGGTTAAAGCCAAAAGGGAACTGACTGGTTTAGACGCCTTGATGGATGGCCGGGTGGATGGCGCAATTGTTTTAAAAGATGAGGATTTAACCGATGAACAGGCCGAGTTTTTCAGGGCTAAATCGCCTGTGCCGCTGGTTTTGATTAATAACACCTTAGAAACAAAAGGATTTTTTCAATTAACCGCTGGAGTTTATGAGCGCAATATGGTCGCGTTAAAATATCTATTTTCACGTGGTCACCGTCGAATCGGCATTATTGGCCTGTCCGCCGGGAGCGCGTACAACCGGTGGAGTCTTCAAGCGTTCGACGAGTTTTACGAGAAAAATGGTTTAACATTTAATCCAGAATGGCTCAAAATTCCTCCCATTGGTCACGACATCGCTAACTCGGAAGATCTGGCTAAAAATCTTTTTGCGTTAAAAGAAAATGGTGTTACGGTGGTTGTTTGCGCGGATGACTTGCAGGGAATCTTCGCGATTGAGATATTAAAAAAATCAGGGATTCGTGTGCCGGAAGACATGAGCGTCCTGAGTTTTGGTCAATTAGCCCGGGAAGCTTCTTTACAAGCTCCAGTTCTAACCTTGATTGAAACGGACCTCGAGGCGGGCGGACGAAAAGCCTATGAGTTTTTCAAAGCGGCCTTAGACGGCAAAATACCTGTGGCAGAGTCTTTGGTTTGGGTAACGCCTACGGATCATTCCAGTGTGGCCTCTTTATGACCTTCAGTAGTTAGCTACCTTTCCAAATTGGGCCAAAATCCAGGTTTTTTCCATTCCGCCTGACAAAAACCTTATATAAAGTCGGCATAAGCTTGATTGATATTTGCCTAAAATAGGGATACATTTAGTTTAATTAAAACGTTTGAAAAAACGATTTTTACCACTAAAGGCATTGACGTGCGTTTAACGGTTCATAAACTAAAAACGTTATCTTCTTCGGCATTTTTGTTTGCCGTTCTTTATTTGATTATGGGTTCTTTACCAGCCAACGCCAAACCGCCTTACCAAGTTGTTGGTTACTGCAATCAAAACACTGAAGCTCCTCCGAATAGCGTTAACGATACGGGCCAAGGTACGGCAATTAATTGGTCAACGGATGTTCCGTGGAATGATTTAACCGTTGTCGCTGACGCTTTTTTGATTCCCAAAACGAATGACACTTTTACGAACTCGGCGAATGGCAATGTTCTTATCACTGCGGCTCATGCGCAAAATGTGCGCTGCATTGTATCGCTCGGCGGCGCGGGTCAGGATACCGCTTTCCCAACTCTGAGCAACTCAGCGGCTAACATTACGGCTTTCGCTAAAGCGGTTACCGCCATGGTCTCTACTGATGGTTATGACGGCGTTGACATTGACTGGGAAACGGCGGGTGCCGCGCCGCAAGCAAACGCCACGGCCATGATGGAGGGTCTTTACGCCGCCCTGAAGGCACTGCCAAATTGCAGTGTGGATGGCAAGCCGCACACACTTTCTTTTACGACGAATCCTTCCTACTCAACGATATTCGACATGACCACCTTGGCCTCTTACTCGGACTGGTGTTTATTCATGGGATACGACTGGTATGATTATCCGCCCAATGTGAATGGCCCTTTGAACGGCATCAATCCCAGCATTGTGAGTAGTATCACAGGCATGACGAATGGATCGCAGTGGAGCTACCCTATGAGCAAGATGGTCTTGGGTTGCCCGCTTTATACGAATGACTACAACGCCGGCACCGAAATTGACACGGTGTCCATCATTAATCTGGGTACAGCTGGCGCTTACAGTACGACTTACGCGGAACAAGTTTATACCGCGCCCGATGGACAAACGGTTTATGTGGATACGGCCCAAAGCTATTGCGACAAAATAAATTGGGCGGTTGGCAATGGCGCCATGGGAATCGGCATGTGGGATATGGGCCAGGGATTACCGACCACGGCCAATTCCATGATGACCAGCATTTGGAATACGATTGGCGGCAATAGCGCCTGTTTGACCGTTGTGGGTTCCACCTCCACGCCAACGAACACTGCGACTGTAGCGGTGCATACCTCAACGCCCACATTAACCGCGACACTGACTTCGACCAATACGGTTCTTCTCACTTCCACGCCTACGTTAACCGCGACTAAAACAGCGACTCTGACCTTTACCAATACGACAGCCAATACGGCTACATTCACCAACACCTTCACAAAAACCATAACCAATACGCCAACGAATACCTTGGCGAATACGTCTACCATCACGAACACGGCCAGTAAAACCGCGACTTATACGGTTACTTCAACGGCAACCAATACCCCAGCTATTACCAATACGGTTACGAGTACCTTTACCCAAACACCTACCTACACCCATACCAGTACTGCCACCAATACCATCACCAGTACGATACCGCCCGACACGGCGACTCCTTCGAATACGTCAACCAGTACCCATACCAACACGGTCACCAATACTTTGACGCTGGTGATTACAAACACGCCGACCATCACCAATACGGGAACACTGATCCCGACGAACACTTTTACGCAAACGCCTACTTACACCCATACCAGCACCGTGACGAATACGGCGACTAAAACTTATACCAATACGGTGACGAATACTTTCACCCTGGTTATCACCAACACACCAACCCTTACGCCTACGGCGACTATGACTGATACGGGTACACTGGGACCGACGAATACATTCACAAATACAATCACCAATACCCTTACGGGTACGGTTAACGTGACAAGCACTGCCACTCTCACCCTGACCAATACTCCTATGAATACATTTACGAATACGGCAACTTCAACTCCTTCATTTACGCCGAGCGCCACTGCTACACGCACTTATACCAATACCATCACCAATACCTACACCAACACGGCGACGAATACGGCTACTCAAACAACGACATCGTCATTTACCCCTTCCGCGACTACGACGAATAGCTTTACCAATACGAACACTTCAACTTTCACCAGCACGCCAACCTTTACGGACACTACGACGCCGGTTGATACTTCCACGCATACATCCACGGCGACCTCGACTTATACCGTGACCCCGACGCCGGCTCTCACTAATTGTCCGGGTATCCCGGTGTGGAGCGGTAACGCTGTGGTTTATGGGGTGGGGCAAGATGTGGGGTATAACGGCTATCTTTATCAGTGCGTTCAGGCTCATACGTCCGAACCCAATTGGGAACCGCCTGTGGTCCCCGCGTTGTGGAAAGAAATAGGACCTTGCGGAACCACGCCGACTCAAACCAGCGGAACGGGCAATCCGGTGATTTATCCTAATCCGGTCACCTCCTCCAGCGCGACGATCCAGCTGCCCGAGGCCAACGCGACGAATGTGAAAATACAAATTTTCACCATCGCATTCCGGGAAGTTCAAACAATTAAAGTGGCTCAAGTGGTTGGACAGACGATACAAGTGCCGCTGGTAGATAAATCAGGAATGCCATTGGCCGACGGACTCTATTATTTTGTTATTCAAGCCAACGGTCAGAAGTGGACAAATAAGGTCCTAGTTCTTCGTTAAAGAGTTCATCAAGCTTTTTATGAACGACAATAAAATATAATCTCATTAACCAAATAGTTATATGAGCGCTTTTAAACTGGCTAAAAACTTGCAATTCTAATATCTAATCGAACTTCGATTAGAAAGCCCTTTAAAATGCAGGCATTTTTACGTTCCAAACAAAAAACGTTTTCTCTTTTTTACGTTTTAGTCATTTATCTGGCTATTTTTGCCCAATCGGCTTGGGCAAAACCGGGCTATATCGTGGCACCTTATTTGGAAACAAGTAGTAGTGGAACGATAACGCCAGCAGGTATTCCATGGAACGACATTACTCACCTGTATTTAGCCTTCGGTGGCGTTAATACCGCAAGCCCTTTTGCGACTTTTACTATGCCAGGGGCTTGGTCAACTTTAGTTTCAACCGCACACTCGAATAACACTCGCGTCGTTATTTCGTTTGGAGGTGCAGGCGTCGATGATAACGGTTGGGTCACTCCTACCAACGCGACCAACTTAAATACTTTTGTTACTCAAATTATGAATATCGTTTCTACCAATAATTTTGATGGGGTAGACATTGATTGGGAATTTCCTGACGAACAAACTTCCGATGGTACTCAATTTACTAATCTCATGGAGGCGTTAGCCACACAACTTCACGCTCAAAATGCTTACGATGGAAACCCGATGAGTCTCTCTTTTTATATTAGTCCCGGGTCGCAAATTTGTGGCGTCAACTGGGGGACCGTGGTGAACTATGCCGATTACGGGATACAGGGTGGCTATGACTATGACGTCTCTACTGGAGGAACAACTTATAATGGTCCTGTGAGTCTTCCCAATACCGCAGGCGTAAGCTTCACGGATTGTTATGGGACCCAACGTCCTTTGGATAGTTCGTCGAACATCGCTGATATCGTCGGCAGGGGATGGGCCTGGAATAAAACCGTCCTAGGCTGTCCGCTTTACATTGAAAATGGCGGTCAAACCAATGTTAACACCGTTATCGCAGGCGGAACCTTAGTTTCTGCGGCAAATGGTGTGGAGATGGAATCGGTTTATACCTATGGCGGAAGTAATTACGGGGTTAATGACCGCAACGCATTTTGTAATAAAATTAATTGGGCTCTCAGCAAGGGCATGCTGGGCATCAGTATGTGGCAAATGGGTGGCGCCTATCCCAATACTGGCGCATCCGCTAGTATTTGGAATGTGGCGGGGGGCAATGATTCTTGTTTAAACCTTCCGACGGCAACTAATACGCCAACCTTAACGTTTACGAATACCACTACTTCAACGCCAACAAACACATTCACGTCAACTATTACTAATACATCGACTCAAACCTCCACACCTACTAATACAATAACGAATACAGTAACTAACACTTTTACGCCTGGTGGAAATACGAATACCCCGACCAATTCAAGCACTCCCAGCGGAACATTTACGTCAACTTTTACCAGTACGATAACGTTAACCGCGACCAACACACCCGTGGATACCAATACGCCATCTTCGACCGCTACCGCATCCTTCACTAGCACCCCATCATTTACTAGCACCAGTACTAATATTTTTACGGCCACTTTAACCGCTACGGCAACCGCAACGAATACGCCGTCGCATGGTTACCCTGTGGTATACCCTAATCCGGTCTCGGGACCGACGGTGAGTGTTCAAGTACCGCTCAAGAGCCCGGGGGATGTTACCATTAAGATTTTCACGCTGGCATTCCGGCAAGTCGCGGTCCAGACCCAAAGTCAGGCATCCGTGGGAGTGGACATAACGGTACCCTTGGTGGATAAAAGCGGTATTTCCTTAGCCAACGGCCTTTATTATTTTGTCATTGAGACCTACGGCCAACGCTGGGTGAACAAGGTATTGGTTCTCCGATAAGGTCCTGGTGGTTAGAATGGGTTCGTTTTAGCGGTTAAATTTGTTTCCGGAAACGAACCTTGAAAAAGCCTTCCGCTCAACAAAAACCCAACTCAAGCTGGTTTCAAAAGGTTCAAAACTATTATTGGCTTCATGATGTGATGCAGATTTATGTGGGTCTGCCCACCTGGGTTCTGCTTTCGGACGGGGTTAAACACATTGATTGGATGGAGTTAACGCCCCAATCGGCTACCCATCTTCGCCCCAGCCACTTTGATATCCGCTACGGTAAAGAGTTTGAGCGGCATATTTACTATTTGAAATCCATCAAACGCAGCGCCAAAGAACATAAACCCTTTGTGGATCAATATGACGGGTTTTATGATTTTTTTCTGCCACTGCCGTCTCACGAAAAAAGGCATGCGGTACTTTATAGCGGATTCTTTTTACGCCAGCCGCCGGACTGGAATTCTCTGGCGGAGCGGTGGCATAAATTGACCGGGCGGGTTCCGGTGGATTCGGACGCGGAGTTTGTCAGTTACGCGCGGATGGTTTTAAAGCTTCCGGTATTTGATGAGAGCCTCTTAAAAGGCGTCCGGGAGTTTTTGCAATGTTATGCCGAGTTTCTCACGGGCCAAACCGGATCACCACCTATCTATGAGAAGGTGGACCATCTTCGAAGAGAACTTTTCGCTACCCGCCTGCCCAATCCCTCCTGGAGCCAGGAAGCGCTGGGGCTGGAGCTCATGGTGCCGCCACCCTGGGCATGGTACGCGGATAAACAATTAGCGCCATGGATGATTGAGGAGTTGGGTATTACCCGAATCCCCACTACGGTTTTTACTGTGATGCCGCTCAGTCAGGGCAGCGAGGGCGCGGACTCGGTGAAGACCCTCATACGCAATTCCCAAATTCAAAAGGAATGTTTGGCTTTCGTTCGAAAAGTTCCTGAATTGGTCGCGGCGAAATTACAGGATTATGGAATGGTTTTTATGACCTCGCCGGATCCCAATAAAAGCCAGGTGCAAGCCAGACTACAGGTGCGCGAGAGGGCAGAACTGGTCCAGAATTTTCTAAAGAAACAGTTTGGCCTAAAGTCTGTGGCGGGTATCGGCAGGCCCGTTTCTTCCGGCGATGATTTACACCGAAGCTATCAGGAAGCGGTTTTGGCCCTTCACTTATGCGTGCAAACCGAGAAGCCGCTGCTTTTTTATGATGAAAATCCCCGTGCCCGGTTGGGGTCTGTATATGTCCGTTTGAACCGCGCGGCGATGGACCTTTTGGATGCTTACGAGCAAGCCTCAGTGGCAGGCATTAAATTATCCGGAGAACGCTATGCCCGGGAAGTGCTCGAATTCGCTTCGGGAAGTGTGGAAGTGGTTAGGGGACAGTTTTTGGCGTTTCTTTTTAACTTTTTGGAGCGGGCCCGAAAACGATCGGTTTTGAATCCGGAGGATGAAAAAAGTTACTCGGAGCATTTTTGCAAACTGTTGAATGACGCGGATTCCATTTATCGTTTGATCGATATTTTTAAGGAAACCCTGCGGGTGCTTTCGGTTTTGGCGGTTCATCCCCTGCATGGCTCCAAAGAAATCCGCATGCAGACCATCCTTAGTTTTTTGGCTGAAAATTTTCAACAAACCGTACGGCTGCCCCAAGTGGCCAAGAAGTCAGGTTTTTCCGTTCCTGTTTTCTGTCAGGTTTTTAAAGAAACCACGGGGTTGAGTTTTGTGGTTTATCTCAACAAGCTCCGGGTGGAAGAGGCCAAATCGCTTCTGCGGGGCAGTCACTTAAACCTGCTTCAGGTCGGACAGTCTTGCGGTTTCCAAACACCGCATCAGTTCATCCGCAATTTCAAACGCTGGACCGGCACCACGCCGGGGGATTACCGTCAAAACCCCTCGCAATTTCGCTAGTTGTTATAATAAGTACATCAATTTAATAAAATGTGAACATCCTCCTCCTCGGCTTTTTGATAACGTTAACTAGCCCAAAAAGATTCATGGGTTTTGAAGAACCTTTGGACCAGTTGATGGGCGCTCGTGAGGTTGATGATGCAAGTTAGACTGAAATCGATATTTAAAAGTCGTTTAAAATTTTTGAGCGCTGTACTTTGTTTATTTTTTACACCCGCCCTTCTCTTAGCCAAACCGCCTTATTGGGTTTACGCCTATATCGACTCGAACACCGATGTGGATGGAAACACTATCACCTTCGGCACGGATATTCCCTGGAACGATATTACCCATCTGGTGGATACCTTCGCGGTACCGGGCGCTTCGGGGTCTTTGAGCAATCAGGATTTTGGCGCGCCCCTAGTCACGGGCGCCCACGCTAATGCTACTCGGGCCTGTCTTTCCATCGGCGGGGCGGATGGCGCCGCGGATTTTTCTGAGGACGTGGGCACTTACCAGTCAACCTTCATCACCAACATCATGAACGAGGTCACATCGGTTGGCTATGACGGCATCGACATCGATTGGGAATTTCCGGCCGCTTCCGATGAGACGAATATGAACAGTTTCATGCATACCCTTTACGCCGATCTCAAGGCTCTACCCAACTGCGCTATTGATGGTCAGCCCCATTCGCTCACCATTTATATCGGCTGCGGAGACGAGATTTGCGTGAGTAGCTGGGCAACGGTTGCCTCGAATTGCGACGAGATTATTTTGAGCGGCTACGATTTTGGCTATGACGTTTACAACGGTCCTATCGTGGATACATCCCAATCCATGTCCAATTCCTGCGATGGGCTGACGGGAGGCTACGCGGATGTGACAACCCTCTTCACGCTTTTAACTAGCAATGGAGTTGCCCCCTCTAAATGCGTTTTGGGTTCTCCGCTTTACGGCAATTATCCGGCGGGGGGGTATAACGAAGTACCGATTATCACTCTTCTTACCAGTGGCACTCCAGGGGCCTTTAACGCGGCGGCCATGGAACAGCTTTATACTTATACTGGTCAGGCGACCACCGCCAATACAGAAACTTCTTTTTGCGACAAGATCAATTGGGCTCTGGGGCAGGGGATGAAGGGAATTGGCCTTTGGGATACGGCCCAGGCTTGCCCCATCACCAACGCTTACGCCGCGCCGATCTGGAACACTATTGGGGGCAATAATGCCTGTGTCACAGTCGGGGCTACGTCCACACCGACAGTGGCCAGCACTCCCACCAAAACCTTTACCGCTACCTTCTCAAAAACACCCACCGAAACTTTTACAAATACGCTCACTAAAACCTATACCAATACGCCGACCAATACGGTGCCGGCCACCTCTACTTTTACGGCCACCCATACCGCTACCTTTACCAATACTTTTACGCCCACCATGACCAATACGTTCACAAACACCGTGCCGGTCACTTCCACTTTTACACACACAACTACTCAAACCTATACCAGCACCATTACCAATACGCCCAATGGGCCGACGAACACTTTTACCGCCACGCTGACCAATAGCCCGAAATCCACCGCGACTTTTACCTGTACTGCGACCCTGACGAATACGCCAACTCTAACTTTCTCCAATACCATTACGAATACACCAAACGGACCTGCCAGCACACCTACTTCGACTCCGACGCTTACCAGTACTTCTACGGTTACCAACACCGCGACCGTGACGGATACGTTCACACTCACCCATACGCCGACTTATACCAACACTTTCATCTCAACCCCGACTCCTACTTATAGCTCCACGATTACCAACACGCCCACGGCGACTTTTACTTTAACCAGTACTTATTCCTCCACGGATACGGCCACGTCCACGAATTCACCGACAAAAACCGATACACCCACGGTGACCTCCAGCCAGACCCTGACCTTTACGCCCACCCATACGGCAACGGCAACACCGACGGCGATTCATAGCGTGATCTATACAGCGCCCTATCCCAACCCCGTGACCACGGGACCGGTCGAGATTGATGTGACCACACCCGGGGCGGCAGTCATTGAGATGGATGTCTTTACCACCTCGTTCCGCAAAATTGTGGAGCATAGCTTCGTCGCCGGCGGCGGCAACGGCCCACTGGGCACTGTTACCGCAGTTCAGTGGAACCTTCAAGACAAGCAGGGAATGCGGGTCGCGAACGGCGTTTATTACCTTCGACTCCAGATTAGCGGCCAGCCGGACACTGTTAAGATATTTAAAGTCCTGGTTTTACGTTAAAGGCGGATGGTTGTTGGCGCCAGAGTCCTTATCAGCTCTCGAATGGCATTGAATAGCACGTAAACCTCACCTGTGGGTACAAAGTCCAAAACATCTGAAAATACCCCCTGAATTTGTTTTAAGGTTTTATGAGTGGTAAAATATGAGAACGTTCTCTCTGCTAATGTATAGGGTAATTCGCGTGACGGCACTCCGCGATCGATCCGATCTATTTTCGTCCAGGGACATGTGAATATCTCCGTCTTGGTTGACGCCAGACTTGATGGGTTCTATTTGAGTTAAAAATCAGTTTTGGGAAAATAATGAAAACCACCACCTCCGAATTAAGTGTCCTGAACATTTCCCGCTTTCATCACGCCTCTGAACGCGTCTTTTTAGGATTGGTTTTTATTTTTTGCTTTCATTTTTGGGGAGTGAATCAGGCTCAAGCCCAATGTTCCGCTGCGGCAACGGTTTTTTATTTAACCAATACGGCCGCGTCCGCGACCACCAACCCGGGCGATGAGATGATCACTACAAATACGGGGGCCAATGAGGGAATTCCGCCGGGGGATACGGCCGTTATAAGCGCTACTCCCATTTATTGGTATTCGCCCGTCTTTAGCGGGGTCTATAACGCCAGTACTCCGGGCATCAACTATGTTTTAAACCTTTGGATGGAGCCGGTAGCGTCGCCTTCGATGGTGACGGTTCAATTCGGCTACAGCAATCCGAATGGAACGGGCCAGGTTTTATTAGGAAGCTCCACTCAGGATGCCAGTGTAGGCGGGGGCAACCACATCACGCAGTTTTATATTTCGTCGACGGTCTCGGGTCTCAGCCTGAACAATCAGGTCTTTTGGATTAGCGTGACCCAGACCAGCGGAAATCCGGCCACGGCCATTTTTAACGACGGACTGGATTTTGGCAGCGACCTGATCGTTCCACCCGGACAGACCGCTGCTTGCCCCACGCAGACCCCGCTCCCTTGCGGTTATACCCAGCAAATTGAAACTTCCGGCACCAGCGACTGGGCTTTGCATGACACTACTCAAGCCCAAGCCAATCCGGCGGGTTGGGAGACCTTACCTTTTAGCCCGGCGGCAAATGGTTTTACCAACTCGGTGGTTTGGACCGATCCCACGGGAAGCGGTATTCCCGGTGTGCCTTGGCTGTCCTATAATGCCGCAGGAAACGGCCCCAGTCCGCCGGATAAAACACTGATCCTCCATTATTTTACGATTCCGGTGGGTGCGACTAATATTACGGGAACTCTCTATATAGCTGTAGATGACAACGAGGATTCCTGGATCAATGGAAATAACATTTACACCGATCCCAGCCCCACGACGGACATCACCAGCCAGGGTGTCTCTACTTACACCGTGGCAAGTGCGGATTTTCAGGGCGGAACCAACGTGCTGGCCATTGAGGACAACAATTCACAGCCGACGGAGGAGGGTTATACCTTTGAACTGGTGCTCAATTATGTGGAGCCATGCGGCACGCCGACCAATACGCCGACCATGACCTTGACGTCGACAATTACGCTGACGCCTACCCTAACGGCTACGAACAGCGCGACCAATTCCCCTACGGGGACGTCGACTTCGTCTCCGACGGCTAGTTGTACAAATACGGCAACCCAGACAGCCACCAATACGCTGGCAAATACAGGGACCTTTACCAATACGCCGACCAATACAGCCACCAATACCGCTACCCAAACCGTGACCAATACGGCGACGACTACCCCCACCACCACACCGCCGGACACGGCCACCTTCAGTATGACTGCCACTTTTACGGCCACGAATACCATCACCAATACGGTAACGAATACCTTTAGCCCGACCATCACTTACACCCCAACTACAACTCCGACCAATAGTTTTACTTCCACGGTAACCAACACGCCAACGGTTACCTTTACCTCTACGTCCTCCAATACCTCGACCCAGACCTTTACCCCGACGCAAACCTATACCTTTACGGTAACCCCGACACCCACCAGTTTTATCGGTTTTGGTAAGACCGTCAGCGAGACCCAGGCGAACGCGGGAGATGTGTTGACTTACACCATCGGGGTGACGGTGACCGGCGCCGCTGGCCTCACTAATCCGGTGGTCACCGATACCTTGCCAACGAATATGACTTTTCAATCGTTTGGCACGGTTCCCAGCGGAACCATCACCTTCTTTAACGCCTCTACGGACCAATTGCAGTGGATCCTGCCGACATCGCTAACAGCGGGGGTTTATGATTTAACCTATCAAACCAAAGTGTTCGCTTTCGCCCAGGCGAATGTGCCTTTAACCAATCACGCCCAGCTGACTTACGCGGGCTTGATCACGCCCATGACGGTCAGCGTGCCGGTGACGGTGATTGGACAGTTTACGGTTTCGGTGAATATCTATAACAGCGCGGGGGAAGTTGTCAAAACTATTCCGATTCAACAATTTAGTTCGGCCATCAATAACATTGTTTTAAGTACCACGAATACCATTAACACTCTGATGGGGACGGGAAGCACGATCGAAATACTTTATAACGGGTATGTGATCGGCTCGTGGAATGGAACGAACAATTTAAATCAACCGGTTTCCAACGGAACTTACCGGGTGCAGGTGGACAATGTCAGCACCACGGGGCTGGTAACCAGCGTGTCTCAGAACGCCATTGTGAGCCGCAGTCTCTCCCAGGTGGAAGTGGATATTTATAACGGCGCGGGAGAACTGGTCCGAACCCTTTACAACAGTTTCGCCAATCCAACCACCTCTAGCATGACGAATGTCCTTTTAAGCTCCACGGTGCTGCAACCGAACACAAATAATGCCTCAACCGGTGTGGCTTCGCAATTACAGATTTGGGTTCAAGACACGAATCAGCCCGTAACTTTAATTTGGGATGGCAGCAACAATAACGGAACCTATGTCAATTCTGGACAATATGAGATTCAAGTGCATTGGACCAATGGCAGCGGAAATACTACAGATATCACCCGGACGGTTTTGGTTATTCCGACTGCGGGGGTTGGCGGAATCGCCGTGGCCAGACCAAACATTTTGAACGCGGTGAACGGAATGACGACGGTCTTTGACACCAGCGGTGTGACCAACGCCTCGAGTTTGAAAGTGAAAATTTACACGATCGCGGGCGAGCTGGCCCGATCGCTAGCGTCGGGGTCGCCAACGGTTAATTGGAACGCTTCTGGCATGGCCAGCGGCATTTATATCGCCGTGGTTGAAATAGACAACGCCAGCGGCGGAATCGTCAATCAACAGCGCCTGAAAATATTAGTTCTGCATTGACGATAAAAAAAGAGTGAACGTTCCCATTTTGGTCCCGCCTCTGTAACTTGAAATAATTAACGCTTAATTAACCTCGAAATAACTTTTACAGATCAAGGTAACCGATAAACTTCCTCCGGATTTAAGAAATCTATTTCGCCGGGGGGACTATGAAGAATTGGTTGAAAGCTGTTTCGCTTTTGGTTTTTGCCGCTTTGCCAGCCTTGTCTAACGCCACTTTGCCGAAGCCGGCCCACATTGTAATCGTAATGGAAGAAAATCAGGATTACAGCACCATTGTGGGTTCGGGTAATGCCTGCCCTTACATTAACACTTTAGCCACCGGCGGAGCCTTGATGACGGATTCTTTCGGATGCGGCCATCAAAGTGAAGACAACTACGATTCTTTATTTTTTGGCAACCCTGAAAACGCCTATGGAGACCCCTGCCCGAATAATGTGGGCTCGATTCCAAGCCTGGCCAATTCTCTGCTGACAGGTGGTTTTACTTTCTGCGGTTACTCGGAAGGCATTCCTTCGGCGGGTTCAACCGTTTGCTCTTCGGGAGAATATGTCCTCCGGCATTGCCCCTGGATACAAGCGCTGACCAGCGCGGGCGGAAACTTGCCGGTGACTTGCGCCCAGCCTTTTACGGCTTTCCCGACAACTTATTCCAGCTTACCGACTCTTTCCATTGTAGTCCCGAATTTGGATGATGACATGCACGATGGCACACCGGCGGCGGCGGATACCTGGTTGAAAACCAATCTCGGTGCTTACGCGACTTATTGCCAAACCGCTTCCAACAACAGTCTTTTAATTGTTCAGTGGGATGAGGACGCCACCGGCGGATCCGAAGGTGATGGTTCCACTGTGGGAAACACCTCGGATAACCATATCGCCACGGTTATTTATGGCGCGGCGGTGACGCCCGGGCAATATCCGGAATCAGCGCCGATCAATCATTACAATATTCTGAACACCCTCATGACCATGTATGGTCTGACGCCGATTGGCGACGCGGTGGGCGTTTCCACCATTACGGATATTTTTTCCGGTTCCACGCCGGTGCCCACTAACACACCGACGAAGACCGCTACCAAAACTCCTACGCCTGTGGGCAATACGCCAACGTCTACAGCCACTGCTAAAGCCACCAATACACCGACAGCTGTCGAAACAACTCAAGTTTGCCTGCCCCGGCCGCAGCATGTGCTGATCGTTATGGAATCGGATCAGGCCTACGCTTCGGTTATTGGCTCGGCCAACGCGCCTTACATCAATGGAACCTTGGTGGCTCATGGAGCCTTGATGACGGATTACAACCAGATTACCAGCGACGCGAGTGAGCCCAATGGAACGGCTTTATTCGCCGGTACGACGGAAAGTTTGACCGGGGATACTTGTCCTACCGGACCTTTCACCAGCCCGAACCTGGCCTCCGGGCTTATCGCCGCGGGGCTGACGTTCGACGCTTATTCCGAACTGCTTCCCTCGGCGGGTTCCACGGTCTGTACGGCTGGAACATCGCCCACGCAATATGTGGCCAAGCATGATCCCTGGGTTTTCTTTTCCAATGTGCCGGGTGCGGTGGAACTGCCTTTCTCCAGTTTTCCGACTAATTACGCCAACCTGCCGACGGTTTCCTATATCATTCCGGATACGGATGATGACATGAGAAGCGCTTCGGTGACGCTGGGCGATACCTGGTTGAAGAACAACATCAACGCTTATTACCAATGGGCCATGGGGCACGACAGTCTTTTGATCGTCACCTTCGATTACACGGGCGGCAGTTCCACCACCCAGATCGCGACGATTTTTGACGGCCCCATGGTGGTGGCGGGCAGTTATGGTGTATCGGCCAATCACTACAACTTATTGGCGACCCTGGAGGATATGTACGGACTGCCCCTGACCGGTAGCGCGGCGACCGCGGTACCCTTGACGCAGGTGTTCAACTGTACGGGTGCTTTCCCGACGGTAACGAACACGCCGACGGTGACCAATACGCCAACGCATACAAATACGCCGGTTCATACTAATACACCGACGAATACGCCTACGGCCACAGCGGTTCCGCAGGTGAAGGCACAGGTCAAATCGTCCAAAAAATAGTTAAAGTTTCACAACCTTAATTTTCTTTAAAACCCCGGGCGATTCCACCCGGGGTTTTAATTTTTTAAGGGTGTAGGCTTTTGGTTTTTTTGATACAAAGGTTGAATGATTGTGAATTGGAAACGAGGCATTTCTGAAACGAAAAACTTCCATGAAAATTAACAAGTCCGCCCAAGGCTGGGGTCTTTCGCTGACGCTGGTGGTAGCGGTTTTGCTGTTGGGGATGGGAATCGGCGGGCTGACACTCTATTTGTGCCTGACCTTGTGCCGTCAGCCGGCGGTCGCCGCGGACGGGGATAAAATTTCACTCAAACAACTCAATACGGGATTAACGACCTCCAAGGAGCAAGCGGTGCTGGAGGATAAAGCCTCGAATGATCTTTTAACTGAGCAGGCGATGACTCCGAAGCGGCTGACGGATGGCACAAAAGAGTTTGATCTCACCGCCTCCGTCTTTCCCTGGCAGCTTTACCCGGGCATGACGGTGATGGCCTGGGGTTATAACCAACAGTTTCCCGGACCGCTCATCCGCTTGAAAGTGGGGGACAAGGCGCTGTTTGTGGTTCGAAACTTTTTGCCGCAAGCCACCACCATTCACTGGCATGGTTTGGCCGTGCCCCATTCAGAGGATGGCGTGCCGGGGATCAGTCAGAAAGCGATTCCTCCGGGCGGTGAATACCGCTACCGGTTTACGGTCACGCCTCAAATGATCGGCACGCATTTATATCACAGCCACGTGAATGACGATTTTCAGGTGGATATGGGGCTTCATGGCGTTTTAATCGTGGATCCCATCGGACCAGCCGTAAAAAAGTATGATCTGGACGCGGTTTATGAAATCGCTTCTTACAAGGTGGGCGGTTCGGAGCTGGAAAATGTATTCACGCTGGATGGAAAAGCTTATCCCGAAGCGCCTGCCTTGCGGGTATCACAGGGGGCAAAAGTTTTGATTCGCCTCATCAACGCTAGCGCCGAGGAAAGCCATGTGATGCACTTGCACGGCTATACCTTCAAGATTGTGGCCTTGGACGGAAATCCCTTGGCTCAGCCTATTTCGGCGAATACGGTGAATCTGGCGCCTTCCCAAACCGCTGATATCGTGGTGGCCGCGAATAATCTGGGTGCCTGGATGTTTCACTGTCATGTGCTGGATCATCTGGTCAATCCGGGGCCTTATGGCGAGGGGTCTGAAAAAGAAATCGCCGAGATGGGCGGGTTGATGACTTACCTTCAGGTATTGCCCGGGAAGGTTCAAACCAGCTATCTGGCCGCCTGTTCACTGACCAATGACCCGACCTGTTCTAAACCGTGAAAAAGTTATTTTCCGTTTCGATCATTCTGTTTTTGGTTTCCTGCAGGGGTTCCGTTCCCAATGCGGGGCAGTTTCCATGGGCCTCTCCCCGCGAACGCCGGGCCGCCGAAGAGGCTTTAGAAGCCAAAAATTTTAAAAATTTTCTCCATCAAAATAAAAAAGACGAGCTTCAAAAAATCACAGAAAATTCATTTTTTGACTCCCGCTTGAAACCGCTGGCGGGCCGGCCTGTCCTGCTGGCCGCCGGGGTGAAAACCTGGGATCACAAGCGCGGCGAAACTGATGAGTCTCCCAATGTGGTCAAGTTTGAGATCATTCAAGGGAAGGGGACTTTGGCTTTTTTTACGGAATATTTTCCTGGCCAGCCGGTGGCTGGTCTGTCCAAGAGCCAATTGCAGACCCTGTCGATGGATGGTTATGAGGCTTTCGTTTGGTTAATCACGGACTCCGACAGTCATGAGGAAGTGGTAGTCAGGGCTTCGCTAGCGCCGGTGGGAATGAGGGCGGATTTCATTGACCCCCAGAGTGAGGTTCTTTTTCATGTGTGTCCGGTAGGGATAACGCTCATGGATAAAAAGTGGGATGCTCGAAAAATTTGCGGGCAAACTTATTTGAACGATTCCAAACCCCACGCCGAGACTACAGACAATTTTATTTTCACTTATCCCAGTTCTATCGGGGTTTACAAGCTGGACCAAACCGCCAGCGTTTATGCGGGAGGCAAACTGAAACTTTGGCGCAAGAATTTAAAAGGACAGGTGGCCGAAGCGGAGGATTGGGAAGAAAAGCATGTCTGGAAATGGGAAAGGGAAAAATGGCATACCATACCGCCGGATCTTTTGGGGCTTTTGACCCATGTGGATGAGCGGGGGCGGTTGGGGGTTTTGAGCTATTCCCAATATGACCCGGTTTATGGCGGACAGGGCAATGACCAATTTCGGCAGGCCCGGTGGCAATTAGGCGAATATTTAACCAAGGCGGTTTCGGCGGGGCCGGAAGATTTGTGGACTTTGAAAACCGAACAGGAAGACGCCAACAGCCCCCTGGCGGTGGAGGTTTCCCGGACCCGCCACACGAACTTACAACAGGATCACGGCGTTTTTTTTTGGAGAGAAACCATCCACTGGATTTGTGCGACCGGCAACCTCGGAACGGTTTACGACATGCTGTTTAAAAAAATAAATTATTTTCAAGCAGGACAACTGCCTTCGAATGAGGAACTGAAAACCAGACTGGCGCAAACACCGAAGTTTACTTCCTCTCCGTCAGTCGACAAACCGATCGATGATTTTTTGAAGGGATTAGGTTTTTCGTTTCAGGATATTTCCCCGGGGTTAGAAAGTCGTTTTCGCAGACTGGGCCATCCGCCTGGGCCGGTGGTAACAAAGGTAGATTCCTCCAGCGCTTTAGCTTTATCGGGACTTTTGCCGGATGACGTGATACTGATGGCCAATTGGAAACAAACCACCGACGCTTTGGAGCTTCAAAAGGTTCTTGAAACGCCCTCTCCCTCCGAAATAGTAATGTTTATTTTTTGGCGGCAGGGAAGTTATCACTGGCTGGAAATAAAAGGGAATTAAGTGTGTAATTCCCAAAAAACATACCCGATCCTCTGTGGCAACCGCTTGATCAAGACGGTTGCCGGTCCTCACCGAGCGGCTTCATCCATTGTTTTATCCCGTTTCGCGACAAAAAACTTATATGTAAGCGCATACAGGCCGACATAAGAAATAGTCAATGGCTTACGCTTGCGGTACAATGAGCAAAATTTAACCGACGATGTTCAGGGTTAAAGGTCGCTGCCAAAGGCCGGTTCATTAACCTCAAAGGAAGTGCCGAAAACATGTCCGAATCGCGTAAAGATGCCGGGGTAGACAAAAGAAG